>ERZ840057.2928-NODE-2928-length-10880-cov-5.236952_pt1 | contig 10880 bp, 9 predicted proteins | sample MGYA00519907_ERZ840057 | MGnify/ENA primary metagenome ERZ840057 (study PRJEB31850, sample SAMEA3708862) | human gut metagenome | biome: human gut; feature: human-associated habitat; material: faeces | place: China | collected 2014 ...
GGCAATGTAGAAAGCTTCTTTGATGATACGTCCCAGGTCTTCACGTCTGCGGACAGTAACACCGTATTTGGTGATGCTTCTGGTGATTCCTACGATGTCTACTTCCTGGAATGCATCGTTGCCGATGAGGTGGCGGGCTACCTGGCCGGTGAAGCATACAAGAGGTACGCTGTCATAGTTGGCGGTTGCAAGTCCTGTTACAAGGTTGGTTGCTCCGGGACCGCTGGTTACCAGACATACGCCGACTTTGCCGGTGGTTCTGGCGTAGGCGTCGGCTTCGTGGACAAGGGCCTGTTCGTGACGGGGGAGGATGATTTTGACATCGGCCTGTTTGTAGAGTTCATCACTGATGTCGATGGTACAGGCTCCGGGGTAGCCGAAGAGGTATTCTACGCCTTCTTCTTTTAAGGCTTTGACTAAGAGTTTGTTGCCGGATATTTGTTTCATATTTGGGTAAACCTCCTTTGGGTATGTGGATGGGGACGCTCGGAAATTTATTTGTTTTCGGGTGCGGTTTCGGGGTCTAGGAACTCTAAGTGTCTGAAAATCTGCTAAAACCGTTCAGAAAAATCTCAAACTCGCTTCGCTCAGACAGTGAGATTTTTGTTCATAACGCAGATTTCCAGGCACTAAGATTTACACGATCCCTGCAAATGCATAGAAAGAGAAATAATTTCCCAGGCTGATTTTTGAAATGGTAACAACTGCTCCTTATTTATGGAAGAAAAACATAAATTCTTCATGGTAGGAAGGAACTGGTGTTGGGGGAAATAATTCCTCTCTGTCGCAGTGTGATCCTGCCCGGAGGGCTTTTTTATGCCTTCCGAAAATTTAACCGAATCTAGTAAGTCCCCTGCTTCCATTTCGAATATCCGCTTGCCCAATATTTTCATAGCATAAAAATACAAAATTCTGCATATTGATTGCAGGATTTTTTAATTCGTGCTACACTGTTTTTATTGTACCAATAAGCACTTATTTTATTAGGAGGTTCTGTCATGCCCGTTTTTGATTTCAGCAATTCCCCGGAAAAAGCAAAAGTTTCCGAATGTACGTATACTGTTTTCCGCACAAATGCACCGTTTACTTCTCCGGATCAGCCGATCCTAATTCTGGATACAAAAGAGAAGGCTTTCCCGCATCATCCCTGTGGTATTTTCACAAACCCATCCAAACGGACCTCGTTTGAATTTAAAAACGAAGAAGAAACCTTCATCGCCGATATTCTCCAGATTGATGCCCGTTTTGTCAGCCTTTTAAAATGGCTCGGTGAAAACCATATCAATGTCCGCCTTTCCGGCACACAAACATCCGACGGTTATGCAGTTTACAAAATCCGCGAGATCGCTTTCGGTGGCGGCGCAAAGCTTTCGGCTGAGGATGGATTTTTACAGTTTATGATTGAGCGTCTCCTCGCCAGCAATGCACCGGAAGAAGAAGTTGAGGATGAGGATCAGGAGGAAACCGGTGACAGCATGAAGCTCACCAGCATCCAATCCATCACTGATTTTATGAACTGTGCCGGAAGAACGCTGCCGGATAATATCCGCCTTTGGGCTCGTCGAAACCTCGCTGTTGCCCGTTCCCACGAAGTCTCTCCCGAAGAACGTCGTCACGCGCAGCGCGCCCTCTCCATGATGATGAATATTCAATGGAAAAGCAACTATTTTGAAGCCATTGATCCAGTGGAAGCACGCCGGATCCTCGATGAAGAACTGTATGGCATGGAACGTGTGAAGCAGAGAATTATCGAAACCATCATTCAGATTAACCGGACTCATACGCTGCCGGCCTATGGTCTGTTACTGATCGGTCCTGCCGGAACCGGAAAATCGCAGATTGCTTATGCCGTTGCGCGTATCTTAAAATTACCGTGGACAACACTCGATATGAGTTCGATTAATGACCCGGAACAGCTGACCGGAAGTTCCCGCATCTACGCAAACGCAAAACCGGGAATCATCATGGATGCTTTTTCCATGGCTGGTGAATCCAACCTCGTCTTTATCATCAATGAGCTCGACAAGGCTGCCTCCGGCAAAGGAAACGGAAACCCGGCAGATGTTCTGCTGACCCTTCTTGATAATCTTGGTTTTACCGATAACTATATCGAATGTATGATCCCGACCGTCGGTGTATACCCGATTGCAACCGCAAACGACAAGAACCAGATCAGTGCTCCGCTGATGTCCCGCTTCGCTGTGATTGAAATTCCGGATTACACACCGGAAGAAAAGAAAATCATTTTCTCCCGCTATGCACTTCCAAAGGTGTTAAAACGTATCGGTATGAAAGAAAAAGAATGCATTCTGACGCCGGAAGGACTCGATGCCGTAATCTCCTGCCACGAAAACACAAGCGGTATTCGTGATCTTGAGCAGGCTGCTGAGCATATCGCAGCAAATGCGTTATATCAGATAGAAGTCAACCATGTTTCCTCTGTTACCTTTGATGCAGAAATGGTACGTGAACTGCTCTTGTCCTGCTGATCTGCCTTATTTTCTATTTTGAAGGCGTATCAGGGTACGGCGAAAACCAGTGACGCAACAATTCACGCTCTGTGGTGCTGAAATTTTTTGCATTATTTTAGAGTGTGCTGTAAAATAGTTTCCTGTCCCATCAGTCTGTACTTTCGGGCAGGAAACTATTTTATTTCTCCAGATATTTTCATAAAAGAAAGCCCCTGACACTTTCATGTCAGGGGCTTCCTTTCGGTCAATTCAGAAAATTTATTTCTGCGGACCAGCGGAAACAAGTGCTTTACCAGCAGCGTTTCCTTCATATTTTGCAAAGTTCTTGATGAATCTTTCAGCCAGATCCAGTGCTTTGGTCTCCCACTCGGAAGCATCAGCATAGGTATCGCGAGGATCCAGGATAGCCGGATCAACGCCCGGAAGTTCAGTCGGAACTTCGAAGTTGAAGTACGGAATAGTCTTCGTCGGAGCTTCGTTGATAGCACCGCTTAAGATTGCATCGATGATTCCACGGGTATCACGGATGGAGATACGTTTTCCGGTTCCGTTCCAGCCTGTGTTAACCAGGTATGCTTTTGCTCCGCTCTTCTCCATTTTCTTAACAAGCTCTTCTGCATATTTGGTTGGGTGCAGCTCCAGGAATGCCTGGCCGAAGCATGCAGAGAAGGTAGGAGTCGGCTCGGTAATTCCGCGCTCGGTTCCTGCAAGTTTTGCAGTAAATCCGGACAGGAAATAGTACTGAGTCTGCTCTGGTGTCAGAATAGATACTGGCGGAAGTACGCCGAATGCGTCTGCAGACAGGAAGATTACATTCTTAGCTGCCGGTGCAGAAGAAATCGGGCGAACGATGTTCTCAATGTGGTTGATCGGATAAGATACACGAGTATTCTCGGTTACGCTCTTATCATTGAAGTCAATTTTGCCTTCTGCATCAACAGTAACGTTCTCAAGCAGAGCGTCACGTCTGATCGCATTGTAGATATCCGGCTCAGACTCTTTGTCCAGGTTGATAACTTTTGCATAGCAGCCGCCCTCGAAGTTGAATACTCCGTTGTCGTCCCAGCCGTGCTCGTCATCACCGATCAGAAGACGTTTCGGGTCTGTGGAAAGAGTTGTCTTACCGGTTCCGGAGAGACCGAAGAAGATTGCAGTGTTCTCACCGTTCAGGTCTGTGTTTGCAGAGCAGTGCATGGAAGCGATGCCTTTCAGCGGCAGATAGTAGTTCATCATGGAGAACATACCTTTCTTCATCTCTCCGCCGTACCATGTGTTGATGATAACCTGCTCACGGCTTGTGATGTTGAATACTACTGCTGTCTCAGAGTTCAGACCCAGCTCTTTGTAGTTTTCAACTTTTGCTTTGGATGCGTTGTATACAACGAAATCCGGCTCGAAGTTCTCAAGCTCTTCTGCTGTAGGTTTGATGAACATGTTAGTTACGAAATGTGCCTGCCAAGCTACCTCAACGATGAAGCGGATAGCCATACGGGTATCTTTATTTGCACCGCAGAATGCATCTACAACGAACAGTCTTTTGTTGGAGAGCTCTTTTTTTGCGATCTCTTTTACTGCTGCCCATGCTTCCTGGGTTGCCGGATGGTTATCGTTTTTGTACTCATCGGAAGTCCACCATACAGTATCTTTCGAATTCTCGTCCACAACGATGTATTTGTCTTTCGGTGAACGGCCTGTATAGATACCGGTCATAACGTTAACTGCACCAAGCTCTGTCTCCCGGCCTTTTTCATAGCCTTCCAGCTCTGGTTTTGTCTCTTCCTCAAATAACTGCTCATAAGAAGGGTTGTACACAATTTCTGTGGTACCGGTGATGCCATACTTTGTTAAATCGATCTGTGCCATCTTGTAATTAACCTCTTTCCTTTGATAGTAATACTGCTTCATTCTGCAAAATGCAGAAATTTGAAGGTATCCTTTTTAAGAAACCGGACCAGCCGGCCTCTTCTACTCTAATTATACATAAAAGGCCAAAAAAATCAACTGAAAATCTTCCGTTTTTTTACAGAACGTGTCCCAAAATCTGTAAAAATTTTATAAACTTCGATTTTTCGAAATTTTCTGATAATTGCACTTTTGTACACTTCATCCTGCAAATTGACATTTTTTGATTTTTTATGTTATAATATTAATAATTATGTTCGGAAAGAAGTTTCTTTATGTATTACGATCTGACCCGCGGGAAAATCTCCCGCTCTCTTATCCTGTTTGCCCTGCCGATGATCGCAGGAAATCTGTTGCAGCAATTTTACAACATTGCCGACACCCTGATCGTCGGACGCGTTCTCGGAAGCAATGCGCTCGCCGCCGTCGGCTCCTCCTATACGCTGATGACGTTTCTGACTTCCATTTTTCTCGGCCTGTCGATGGGCGCCGGTGCGCTCTTTTCGATTTATCAGGGACGAAAAGATCTTTCTTCTTTAAAACTTTCGATTCTCCACGCGTTTCTGCTGATCCTTGCCGTTACGCTCGTGCTGAATCTCGCTGTTTATGCAGGCATCGAGCCGATCCTTACGTTTCTTCGCGTCCCGGATGAAGTCCGTCCCGGCATGCGGACGTATCTTCTGATTATCTTTGCCGGCCTTATTGCAACATCCGTATACAATTTCTTTTCCTGTATGCTGCGCGCGCTCGGAAACTCTTCTGTGCCGCTGATTTTTCTCGCTGTCTCTGCTGTGCTGAACATTGCACTGGATCTGCTCTTTGTCGCTGTACTGCCGTTCGGCATCGCAGGCGCGGCGCTCGCTACGGTTCTTGCGCAGTATGTGTCCTCCGTCGGTATTCTGCTCTATGTGCTGCTCCGCTGCCGCATGTGGCTGCCGTCAAAAAAAGAATGGCGTTTCAGCCATTCCATTTTAAAAGAGATTCTGAATCTTTCTTCGATGACCTGCATTCAGCAGTCGGTCATGAATTTCGGCATTCTGATGGTACAGGGACTCGTCAACAGCTTCGGTCCGGCGGTCATGGCGGCATTTGCGGCCGCGGTGAAAATTGATACCTTTGCCTATCTGCCGGTGCAGGATTTCGGAAATGCCTTCTCCACTTTCACCGCACAGAATTACGGGGCCGGAAATCACGAGCGGATCCAGCGCGGCACGAAAGATGCTTTTGCACTGAGCGCTGCTTTTTCCATCGTCATTTCTCTGCTTGTCAATCTGTTCGCGCATCCGCTGATGCAGATTTTCGTGAAAGCATCAGAAATGGAGGTCATCGCGATCGGCGTACAGTACCTGCGGCTGGAAGGCTCGTTCTATCTCGGCATCGGATGGCTGTTTCTGCTGTACGGGTATTACCGCGCTGTCAAACGCGCCGAGATGTCGGTTGTTCTGACCGTCATTTCGCTTGGCATGCGTGTGGCGCTGGCATACCTTTTCTCCGCCACGGCGCTTGGCGTTGCCGGAATCTGGATCGCCATTCCGATCGGCTGGGCACTGGCTGATATGACTGGACTTTTCTTCCTGCGGCGTGCATTCCGATCGCAGAAGCCTGCATAAGTTCCGAATCTTATATCGCAGTACGGTTTTCTGCGGATAAACTGCGGAACTGCCCCGGCGTCTGGTGCATGCGTTCCTGGAAGACGCGGTTAAAATAGCTGATATTTCGGAATCCGCAGTCGCTCGCAATCTTGCTGATCGCCTCCTCGGTGGAAAGCAGCAGCCGGCAGCTCTCGGCAATCCGCAGGTTATTTACATACGTCACGGCGGAAATATGCATAATCGACTTAAAGAAGCGGCAGAAAGCGCTCTCACTCATATGAAACTGGCTCGCCAGTTCCGCGATTTCGAGATCCTCACAGAAATGAGCATTCATGTATGTGAGGATCTCTTTCATTCTGCTGACACGGTAATTCGTCGAGGCATCCGTTTTTCCGCCGTTCTTTTCTGCCGCACTGTAATATCCCTGCCAGATTTTCAGAAGTTCCGCTTTTAACAGCAGCTCCCAGCCCGGTTCTTTTCTTTCCTGCAGATTTCGGATCTCCTGCATGGCCTGTGCCGTTTTTTCTGCAAGGCGTGTCCCCCGCTCTGTCTTGGATGGAAAACGGATCTCGGAGGACAGCACTGGTTCGATATACTGCTGCTGGATCCGGTCAAGCGATGTGCCGGACAGAAAACGCGGCTGGAATACAACGGCAAGAAACGTAAATTCCTGTCCGTCGATTCCCTCTACCTCATGCAGACGGTTTGCATTAACAAAGGCGGTCTCCCCTTCCCGCAGGAGAAAGGTTTCGGTATCCACATGAAAAACAGCTTCGCCCTTTACTGCATAAAAGAGCTCCACTTCCTCATGCCAGTGGCAGTACACCCGCACGGTACTCTGCAGGTCTGTCTCGAAAACGTGAATGCTCAGCGGAAAAAGCTCATCACCGTGGGGCTGTGTTTCTTTTCGGTAATTCATCTGTGAGAGCATATTTTTTGTCTCCTCTCTTGTTTTGCTCTGCTGTCCCAATTGTAACACGAACTTTGCGATTCCGGCAAGTTTCCATGTTCTGCCGGCGAATCGCCCTTCCATGACCGTATTTTTCCTTTTTAAATGATAATAATTATCATATTTTATCAGCTTATTGACATTTCTTTTCATCCGCGCTATATTTTAGATACCCCGATAGGGTATGTGATTTCAAATTTTTCATCAAACTCCAGGAATACAGTCCGGCACGCTTTCGTTTCGCTGTATTCCCGGAAGAAAGCAGGTATTGTATGATTAAAACAGTCTTAAAAATTGATGGTATGATGTGCGGCATGTGCGAATCCCATATGAATGATGTAGTCCGCAAGAGCTGCTCTCCAAAGAAAGTAAACTCTTCTGCAAAAAACGGCGAGACCGTTGTCATCAGCGAAGCGCCGCTCGATATTCCGTATCTGAAACAGCAGATCAAGGACATCGGATATGAGCTGATTTCGTATACGAGTGAGCCGTATGAGAAAAAGGGATTTTTCCATTTCGGACGATAAGCGAATTTCATGCCCTTCCTTTTGCAGTTTGTGCGTCGGAAAAAAGCACCGTTTCAGAAGTTTATTTCCTTTTGGAAATCTGCCTCTGAAACGGTGTTTTCTATTTTTTATCTATGATTTGATCAGCCGCAGCATCATCCGCAGGACGGCGGCGTTTCTTTCTCCTCTTTTTTCGGAGATTCTGCGCCCAGATCGTACCAGGTCGGGTCGATGTCGAATCTGCGGTTGTTTCCAAGATAGATCGGATGGGTCGGGTCTGAGGACAGGTAGGCGCGCTCGGTCGAAACCTTCCACTGTGCATCCCAGTCAATCTTCGGAAGTGCCAGATCGTAGTGTGTGCTGGCGCGGAAGCCGTCTTCCTCTCCCTCAATTCTTCCCTTGGCGTCTGCCGGCGGCACGGCAAAATCTGCAAAGAAGGTGTTCACACCGTCGAAATGGCCTTCGTTGCTTCTGGAGAAGGAACTGCGGTATACCGCGTTGTTGATATTATCGAAGAGCCAGAGATTCATCTTGTCAATCTCTTCCCGCAGCTCCACCGGATACAGCTCCGGCGCGCCTTTTTTGTGCCATGGGCGGAAGTTGACCTCGAAATAAGTGGTCAGCCAGTTGTAATCGTTGTTGACTACCTTTCCCGTCGTTGTGTCGCTCAGCGCCGGAACGGTCGTTCTTCCCTGGTAATCATCATCAGCACGGTAATACGCCTCAGAGAGGAACTGATCACCGAGCACCGGGTCGATGTTGTTTTCATTGTAAACGTATTCCCAGCCAAGGTTTTTCCCATGCGGGGCATGTTCTACCATATTGACGGAAATCTGATCTTCCAGGCCCTCCAGCTCTCTTACGATCGCCGCGCGGTTGGACCAGTGGCACAGCTTTGCCCAGACGAGACGGTATCTCTTATTACCTTCTGCCTTCAGATCGTTTTCACCGTCGCCGAACGGAGTCGTGAAGTGATTCGGCTGTCTGCGGAAATAGCCGTTTTTGTCGATCTCTGATACGGTTTCTTTTGGTCTTACGCGGATTTTTCTTCCATTTACAATCTCATAATCATAATTCGCCATTGATTTTCTGCCTCTCTTTCGCGTGTTCTATCGAATGAATTTTCAAATAAGAAAGCTTTTGTTTTCCTATTATTTCGCTATGTTTTCTATGCGGTTATCATACCATATATGTCTGGTTACGTCTAATTGCTAATTCTTTGGAGTGGCTATAGGATTTTCTTATAGTAAAAGGCCAGTGCCGCATTCTCTGCAAATGGGCACTGGCCTTGTTTTCGGCGCTTTTTGTTTTTCAGATTTTTCCTTCCCGGCGCAGATACGCCAGAAAGCCGTTGCATCCCTCCACGACATCGCGGTACGTCGCCTCAAAATCTCCCGTATACCACGGATCCGCAATATCGCGGCCGGAACCGGTGAAGGAAAGAAATTTGTAAACCTTTCCATCCGGATCATTCTTCAGCATCCGGTTCAGATTGCGGATATTCGCGGTATCCATGCCGATGATGTAGTCGGCGCGCTCGTAATCCTTCCATGTAATCTGCTTTGCGTGATGCGGCACGAGCGGAATGTGCTCCTCGCGCAGTTTATTGACTGTCCCGTAGTGCGGCGGATTGCCGATCTCCTCACGGCTGGTGGCGAAGCTGTCGATTTCAAAATTGTGGGTAAGGCCGAGGGAATTTACTTTGTGGGTGAATACGCTCTCAGCAAGAGTCGAGCGGCAAATATTGCCGTGACAAATAAAGAGTACTTTTATCATTGTTGCATAACCTCGCATTTCTTAGTTTTTCTTGGTTTTTCGGGCTTTGTAAGCCTTTGTAAATTTTTGCTTTCTGGCATAACCTGGTTTATTTTCGCATAATATCGTCAGCAAAAGGTGTAAAATAAGGTGTATGTTTTTCCATTTTACACCTTGCTATTTTCAATTAAAAATCGTAATTACACAACCTGAATCCGGGCAACTTCTTCCCTGGCATCCTCAAGATTTACATGCGTATATGTATTCAGCGTTACGCTGATATCTGAGTGGCCCATCAAATATTGCAATGCTTTTGGATTCATTCCGGATTTTGCCATATTTGAGCAATAGGTGTGCCGACATACATGCGGTGTAATGACAGGCATCTGTACTTTGTAAGTATTATTATACTTCTGAATGATGTGTTGGAAATAATGCTCCCAGTGCAGGGAATAACAGATACTTTCATTTTTATCAAAGTATAAGAATCCACTTTTTCCATCTACCATAGGTTCTGCTTTGGGCGGGTTTCGTTTTTCTATTATTTTCCGAAAGCATTCCTCTACATCTGCAGTCATAGGTATCTTTCTCGTTCCGCTGGTTGTTTTAGTCTCTTGAATATAATATCCGATTTTTGATTTTTTCTGCAATTGATGATCGATGTTGATCGTATGCTCCTTGAAATCAATATCAGAAATCGTCAAACCACAAAATTCCGAGATGCGAAGGCCTGTTTTAAATAATATGTAAATTCCTTCATAATACCTGCAAAAATGAGGGTCTTCCTTCACAAACCGTAGGAACTTTCGTTCCTCAGCCCTGCTGATTGCCTCTCTTGTCACACTGTCATTCACAACCACTTCCATTAGCTGAAACTGAAATGGATTTTTCCTGATCAGGTCATCATCCACTGCCAACTGAAATGCCGGACGAAGAACTCCTCGGATTGAATGGATGGAACTATAGCTTTTCTTTTCTACCTGCTGAAGATGTATCAGCCAACATTTTGCATCCGAAATCCGAACCGTATCAATCCTTCTTTTTCCAAATGGATCTTTCTTCAATAAATTGATAACTGTTCCGTATCCTGCAACTGTAGTAGGTCTGACACCGGTTTTTGTTGATGTATATTTTTCAACCAGTTCCAGTACCGTCATATTTCCGCCATTTGTTGCAATCTGCTCGAAATGGTCCGCCTGGATTTTCTTCTCCATCTCCCGAAGCGACAAAGTACGGCGCTTTCCTTTCGGAGTTGCATCGTTATGGTCTAAGCGCCAGCTATATACGCAGCGCTCCTTTCCCATCTCATCGACATACTTAAATCGATATCTGCCATCAGATAACTGTATTTCTCCATTGTGTAATATACGTCCTCTATGATCTCTCCTTTTTTCACTCATAATATTTCGTCTCCTTCATTAAATGTTCATTTAACTTGGAAGACCGTCTCGGTTTATTCATTATACCACAAGACCTTCTCTTCGCTAAGATAAAATGAACATTATTTTCATTACTATTTCTTCTATTCTGTCACTTAAACTGTGCTGGCTGTATCCAGATAATCTTCAAATAATTTCCTTTTGAATCGGATATGAGAACCTACTTCCAAAATAAAATCTGCTCCTTCATTTTCACCTGCAATCTGTCTTAATCTCTTTTCTCCGATTCCGTAATATTCAGCTGCTTCGGAAACATTTAAAGAATA
>ERZ840057.2940-NODE-2940-length-10859-cov-3.221307_pt1 | contig 10859 bp, 7 predicted proteins | sample MGYA00519907_ERZ840057 | MGnify/ENA primary metagenome ERZ840057 (study PRJEB31850, sample SAMEA3708862) | human gut metagenome | biome: human gut; feature: human-associated habitat; material: faeces | place: China | collected 2014 ...
TGGAAGCAATCTATGAGTCAGCAAAGAGCGGTAAGACAATTTATTTTGATTAAAAAGTAATCTGACCGTGCAGGTCCAAAACGTAGACTGCTACGTCTACGTTTTGGACCTGCGCACTCGAATCCGTATCCTGCGTGAATAATACAGTTATTTACGAAACACTGTAGTGGAAAGAAATAAAAAAAGATGGTAACTGTTCAGTACCTTTACAGGTACAACAGATTAAACATAAGGAGTAATCATGGAAATACATAAATTGCAGCAATTGCTGTCAGAAATGTCTTTGCAGGAAAAAATAGGACAGATGGTACAGCTTACCGGTGTATATTTTGACAAAGAGGCAGTGCTTACCGGAGTTGTCGGCGAACAATTACCGCCGGAATGGGTCATTCAGTATGCAGGCTCCGTACTGGGAGTGATCGGTAAAGAAAAAATATGTGATATTCAGAGCAAATATATGGAACAGCATCCCCATCATATCCCGCTACTCTTTATGGCAGATGTGATCCATGGATGCCGGACGATTTTCCCGATTCCACTGGGGCAGGCATGTTCCTTTCATCCGGAACTGGTGTCAGAGGCAGCATCAATAGCTGCCTCTGAGGCATCTTCTGAAGGACTTAAGGCAACCTTTTCTCCGATGATCGATGTTTCAAGGGATCCCCGGTGGGGCAGGATGCTGGAATCTTTTGGTGAAGACCCATATGTGAACGGAGTCATGGGAGAAGCCATGGTAGATGGCTATCAGCAGAAAAGCGATGAAGGAATCGCAGCATGTCTGAAACATTTTGCAGGTTACGGAGCAGTGAATGCAGGCCGGGAATATAACGATGTTGAAATATCCCAACGGACATTCTTGGAACAGTATGTAAAACCTTTCCGCATGGCCCTGAAGGCGAAACCAGCTATGGTTATGACCGCTTTTAATGCCATAGACCGAAAACCGATCAGTGGGAATAAGGAACTTCTCAGAGACCTTCTGCGGGATAAAGAAGAATTTGATGGTACAGTGATCTCAGACTGGGGTTCCATCGGACAGCTGGAAGAACAGGGTGTGGCAGCCGATATGGATGAAGCGGCGGTTCAGGCTATAGAAGCCGGAGTGGATATAGATATGATGAGCCCTGCTTATATGTTCCGACTGGAAGAACTGGTGAAGAACGGACAGATTCCGGAATCCTTTATCGACGAAAGCGCATTCCGGGTTCTGATGATGAAGAATCAGCTGGGACTTTTTGAAAACCCCTTTGCAGGTCTTGGAAAGAGTGGAAAACTGACCCTGCATAACCGGACAAAAGCATATCAGATGGCCAGCGAAAGCTGCGTCCTTTTGAAAAATGAAGAAATACTGCCCTTGTGTCAGAAACAGAAAGTCATCTGGGCAGGACCTTATGTGACATCCAAGGAATTCCTGAGCCGCTGGGCAATCTTTGGTGAGCATGAGCCTGTGGAAACAATCGAAGCTATTCTTCAGGAGAAGAAAATGAATGCGGAATGTATTGCGGGCTGCAGGATGCTTACTGAGGAAGAATGCAAGATCTGGCAGGTGGAACAGGATGATTCGGATGAAGAAATAGATGAGCAGTGGCTGGAAACGATAACCCGGGAAGATACAGTTGTATGTGTACTTGGGGAACATGAATCTCAGTCCGGAGAGGCTGCCAGCAGAGCGTTTCTGACTTTGCCGGAAGAGCAGCAGATGCTTTTTGAAAAAATAGCAAAACGCACGGATAATATCGTGACAGTGGTCATCTCAGGAAGACCGTTGGATCTGCGGAGAATCACAGAAAAATCCAAAGCCGTCATCATGGCATGGAGACCGGGAACCATGGGAGCGGGAGCGATCACAGATCTTGTGTATGGCATAACCAATCCTTCGGGAAAACTGGCTGTAAGTATTCCATGGTGTGTGGGACAGGTGCCGATAAGTTACTGGGATATAAAAACCGGACATGTACTTACTGCGGATAACCTGGAGAACCGTTTCACCAGCAGATATATGGATATTCCCAACACACCATTATATCCATTTGGTTTTGGATTATCCTATACAGAGTTTGATATTTCGGATGTTGAAGTTCGGATGGGACAGGACAAAAGAGTTCATGTGCATTGCAAGGTAAGTAACACAGGTAATGTTGCGGGGGCAGAGGTCGTTCAGTGCTACTACGAAACATTGCATGCATCTGTGGTGCGTCCGCAGAAAGAACTTGTCCGCTTTCAGAAAGTCTTTCTGGATCCGGGAGAAAAGAAGAATGTGGATTTCTATATTGACCCGAAAGAATTTTCTTATTATGATAAAAATATGGAAATTGTCAGCAGCGGAATGAAACTTCGGATCAGTGTGGGAAACAGCAGCGACCATGAATGGGGAAGCAGTGAGATAGATATTTAAGTATAAGGAGAAGGAAGAGACCGATGAAAGACTTTGAAAAGGATTTGATTTATTATCCCAATCCGGATCCCATTGAGGAACCGAGATTTGTCTTAAATTCTGTAGATGAACTGGAGAAATCAGAAAAATACAGTGTAATCTGCAACGGAACAGAACGTGTGGTATACCATACAGATTCATTCGATTATGTGGTAGTAGTAGACAATGAGGCATATGATCTGGAAATTTCCATCCATACACCGTTTAAAGAACTGGCCATCCGGCCCACCAGTTTCGGAATAGAACCTTCTGTAAAAGGAGAGACCGTTCATATTCATCTCGATGAACCGAGAAAATTCACAGTAGAGACAGACGGTGGTCTCCATGACGCCCTGTTTGTATTCTGTTCTCGCAGAATCGAAAAACCGGAAAATACCACTATTTGTTTTGAAAAAGGTAAGGCATACAATGTAGGAGTTCTTACCCTGAAATCAAATGATACGGTCTATATCGAGGAAGGTGCTGTTGTTTCCGGATGTATCTATGCAGAACATAGTGAAAATATTTCCATCGTGGGAAACGGAATTGTCAACGGAGCCTGTTGGCATCTGCCGGATAGCAATGCACATCGTTTCTTTATTTATATCAAATGGTGTAAGAATGTTCTCTTAAAAGGATTTACTGCAGTAGACGGACCATCCTGGCATGTGGTTCCGGCAGCCTGTGATCATGTTGTCATTGATGATATGAATATTATGTCAAGAATCGTAACAGGAGACGGAATTGATATCACCAGCAGCCAGGATGTGGAGGTGAAAAACTGCTTTGTCCGTTCCACAGATGACAGTATCTGCATCAAATCCCAGGGGCTGTTTAAGGATCCTTCAACAGTAAGGGATGTGACAAAAGTGCGCGTTCACAATAACGTAATCTGGAATGCAGAACCTGGTAATGCCATAGAGCTTGGTTATGCTCTCCAGAGTGAGATTCATGATCTGGTATTCGAAGACTGTGATATCATCCACTGCCAGTACGAAGGAAATATGGGCGGTGCCGCACTTTCTATCCACCAGGCAGATGGAGGACACGTTCATGATATCCATTATAAAAATATCAGAGTAGAACAGGCGGAACAGAAACTGTTTGATATCAAGGTTCTGCTTTGCAGATATACAGAGCAGATGGCAAAAGGAGAGATCCATGATATCTATTTTGACAACATTCAGGTATTAAACGGAGATATCCCCGTTTCTACGATCCGTGGATTCCAGACACCGACAGAAGAAGTGCGTGTCCATGATATTCACTTTGATAACATTACCTTTATGGGAGAAAAGTGTGAAACCTGGCAGGATATGCGGCTTGTCACAGAACTGGCAAACGATATCTACGTCAATGGCGTCAGAACATGCAAACAGATGAAATTCTAGAGGTGAAATATGGAACAAAATAGTACACTTTTTCAAAAAGACGGAAAGTATTTTTTGCAGCTGGACTGTGAAAATGCAAAAGAGCTTTCTTTAAAGTGGGATGATAAGACCTATTCATTTGTAAAAGACGGAGAAAAGTGGATTCTGGAACTTCCGTTTTCCACAGCTGTGAATTATGTGCAGATCTGTGTGGACGGACAGGAGGTTCTGCATCCGGATCTGCCGATCGGACATGGATATGGCCGTTTATACAATTATATTGAACTGCCGGATGAAAAGAAGCTGGCTGAGATTCGTGACATCCCGCATGGAACGCTGACCCATGAATTCTATAAGTCTGAGATTTCCAATAGCTGGGAACGATTCATCGTTTACCTCCCACCATGCGTACCATCCGCAGGCCTTCCGGTTCTGTATCTGCAGCATGGATTCGGTGAGAGTGAGATTTCCTGGACAACAACCGGAAAAGCCAATATCATACTGGATAACCTGATCGAAATGGGAAAAATAAAACCTTTTGCACTTGTGATGAGTGACGGCATGGTACAGGAAAAGGTCGGCTCAGAAGAACGATTAAACCATGTTTTGCTGGAACGGATGCTGGTAGAGGAAATTATTCCGATGGCAGAGAAAAAATATCAGTTTGGCGGTTGTAAGGAAAAGAGAGGTATGGCAGGCTTGTCCATGGGTTCTGTACAGACAACCCGGACGATATGCGACCATCCTGACCTGTTCAGCGAAGTCGGCATCTTCTCAGGTTTTATAAGAGAAAACATCGAAGGCAATCCGGACCGGGATGCGGTCGGAAGAAAACCTTATGAGCAGATTCATCTGAAGGCGATGGACGATCCGGACTTTAATAACTATTTTCATACCTTTTTCCGGTGTATCGGAGATAATGACTGTTTCCTTTCCAGATTTCTGGAAGAGGATGCAATCATCCAGGAGAAAGGTGTCCATGAAATCAGGAAAATCTATCCGGGCGGACATGACTGGAATGTGTGGAGACCGTGCTTTACGGACTTTGCGCAGATGATTTTCCGGTAAAACTGTATAAAGCAGTAGAATAAAAATAACATGGCCGGGTGAGTTTTGCCCGGCTATTGTATTTACGCAAACAACGAGCCAAAGTCCATGCCTGCATGAGACCTTGGCGATTGCTATATACATAGATCACAGGTTATTATCCGGTCAAATATCTCCCGTGGATAGAGGAATCAGAAAGAAATATGTTTTTTAGGGTCTTTTAAAAAGAGGTTATGGATGATATAATGGCAAAAAGAATAAAAGCCTGATGCTATTCGGAGACTAGAAGGAGGACATGAGAATGTATAACGAATTTGGTGGAACTTTAAGCAATCTTGCATTGGCGAAACACAGAAAAAGCCGCGCGATCAATGCGGAAAATCCAAGAGGAGAAAAAGGAAAAGGCGGTATGGCAGCCAGTGATCTCGGACCTTCCAGAAAAGGAAGCCCGTGTCTTAACGATATCGCAAGTGGTCAGACAGTGACACTGGCAGAGATTGAAGGACCTGGTGCGATCAACCATATCTGGATTACCGTGGATGCGAAAACCACAGACGCAGATTGCTTTGTACTGAGAGATCTGGTTCTTCGTATGTACTGGGATGATGAAGAGGAACCGTCTGTAGAAAGCCCGCTGGGAGACTTTTTCTGCTGTGGTTTTGGTAGAGAATGCAATGTAAATTCTATGCCGATCGCAGTAGTGCCAAGCAGAGGATTGAACTGTTATTTCCAGATGCCTTTCAGAAAAAAAGCAAGAATCACTCTGGAAAACCAGCATGTCAATTCAATTCCAGCATTCTTCTACCAGGTGGATTATTGCCTGTATGATGAGGGACTGCCGGAGGATATCGCTTACTTCCATGCACAGTGGAGAAGAGAAAAGATCACTCAGTTGCAGAAAGATTATGTAATCCTTGATAATGTCAAAGGAAAAGGTCACTATGTAGGTACTTATATGGCACTGACAACACTGGAGCGTTACTGGTGGGGTGAAGGTGAGGTTAAGTTCTATATCGACGGAGATGAAGAATATCCTACCATCTGCGGAACAGGAACAGAAGATTATTTCGGTGGTTCCTGGAGCTTTGCTAAGCAGGTAGACGGTAAGACGGTGGAACAGAATTATTGCACACCTTATCTGGGATATCCATATTATTCTTCTCACGATGAGTTGATTCACAATTTCTATCACAATGACGATGTTATGCCGATGAGAGGTTTTTACCGCTGGCATATCCAGGATCCGATCTGTTTCGATGAGGATCTGAAAGTGACGATCCAGCAGATCGGTGTGGGATACAGAGGATTATTCGAGAGACAGGATGATGTGGCAAGTGTGGCATACTGGTATCAGGCAGAACCACATAACAGCTTCCCGGAACTTCCTGGTAAAGAAGATCGCTGGCCGAGATAAAAACGAATTGTTTTGCCTGAATATGTGAAAAAAAAGCAGAGGAAATCTGTTCATGAAGAACGATTTCCTCTGCTTTTTAAGTTACGCGAGCAACGAGCCAAAGTCTGTGTCTGCATGGTACCCTGGCGACTACCGTGTCCCCATCTTACGCACCACACACAAAACTGCTCCGATTACATTCATGAACAAAAAGGATTTGCCCAGATCATCCACGATATGGAAGAACAATTTGGCTCCTTCCAGCGGAGCCGGGCTAGCGGGAAGGATGGGATAGGCATAAGTGGATACAAATGCCAGAAGAACCAGAACAACGAAACCGAACAGTCCCCGTCCCATATCTACCTGGCGGATCTTGCCGTGATCCGGCATTCGTTTTCTGCTGGCGATCCACAGTGCCTGGATACAACCAAAGCCCACACAGATCAGTGCCCCAATCAGATAGATTCCCTGGGCATAATTCTTTTCCTGGACTACGCCGGCGATGGAACCCAGGGTCACCCGGTTGGCCCAGAAGTTCTGTGCCATACGAAGGGTGGACAAAGCCATCAGGGCTACGCAGATCCACTGGATCACAAGATAAAACAGGGTTCCTCCCAGTTTTACGCTTCCGGTGGTTAAAGAAGTGGCTGCAGATAGGAGTCCGCCCCCTTTTTTCTTCTTTTTTCGCTTGGTTTTGGTTTTCTGCGTGGTAGTTTTATGAATCGTATGCTGGTTTGTGGCAGTATTTCTAGATCTGCCGGAACCGGAGTTTGGATTTTTTTTGTTCTCTTCCCGACGTCTGGCAGCGGGAGTCTCATTTTTACCGGAAGCAGGACTACCGGTACTGTTGCCGTTATCAGCGACTGGTTTTGATGAGTTGCGGTTTACATAATCATCGAAGGACTGCCAGTCATCCACCAGATGATCGGTATCTGTATTTTTTGTGACTGAAATATTGTCATTGGAAACAGCCGGAAGCGGTGCACCGCAGTAGCTGCAAAAACGACCGGTGACTTCAGCACCACACGATGGACATTTCATAGTTTACTCCCCCTTGTTAGAATTTCAGATTTTATTGTACCACAAATACAGGAAAACATATCTGAAGATTTTGTGAAAATTAATGAAAAATAATTACTTTTTTTGGTAAAAAAGCAAGAATCAGAAAGAGAAGATTGCGTTGACACCTTATATACCGATTGGTATAATATAAAAAGACAGGGGATTACCTTGCAAAATTACGGATCAACAGCTGATAAATATAAGGAAAGGGGCTGAGACAGATGGATAATCGGCAGCTGATCATGGAAAAAGCGCTGGAACTGTTTTGTGCTCGTGGATATGACGCCGTTGGGGTTCAGGAGATCGCAGAACAGTCCGGAATTACAAAACCGACGTTGTATTATTATTTTGGAAGCAAGCAGGGACTGATGGAAACGATCCTTGAGGAGAACAGTCGTATTCTGGAAGAGATGCTGGAAAAAGCAGTGGAAGAACCGGGGGATGTCCCGCAGGTGTTATATCGTGTGGCGAGAGCATATTTTGATTTTGCGGGAAGCCACTGGCAGTTTTATCTGTTCATGCTGAGCCAGTTTTATTCCGGTAAAAAATCCGAAGGTTTTCGGGCTGTGTATCCGCTGATCCAGAAATATTATCAGCTGGTAGTGCGGATCTTTGAAGATTCTGCGGATCGTCTTGGTAATATGGGGGGACGACAGGAGCAGTTTGCCGTGAGCTTCATGGGGATTTTGGATTCCCATATGATGATGCTGGGAAGAGAGCAGGATGAAGAACACGGACTGGTGATGACGGATCAGAGAACGTATGAGATCGTCCGGCAGTTCCTGTACGGTATTTATTCATAACTGCGAAAGTATGGAACAGTTGCATGTATGAGTGTGAAAAATAACTGGAAAGACAGTTAAGATAAAAGAAAAAGGAGACGGGGATATGGCAAAGATGGAGTTTGGGGAACTGGATCAATATTTGTTTGGTCAGGCAACGCATTATGATATTTATAAGAAACTGGGAGCGCATCCGGTAACACAGAATGGAAAAAGCGGCACGTATTTTGCAGTATGGGCACCGAACGCAGAGGATGTTTCTGTTGTCGGTGAGTTTAATGACTGGGATCCGGAGCGCCATCCGATGAAAAAGACAGGACCGATCGGTGTCTGGGAGACTTTTGTTGCGGGAGCCAAAGTGGGAGATCTGTATAAATTCTGTATCCGTGCCATGGATGGAAGACTGCTGTACAAAGCAGATCCTTATGCAAGCTGGTCTGAGATGCGCCCGGGCAATGCATCACGTATCGCGGATATCACAGGTTTCAAATGGGGCGATGCCGCATGGTTGAAAAAGAGAAAAGAGACGGATCCGAGAAGAGCTGCTCTTTCCATCTATGAAGTACATCCGGGTTCCTGGAAAAAGCATCCGGCTTCCGATGGAGATCCGGACGGCTTCTACAGCTATCGGGAACTGGCACATGAGCTGGCAGATTATGTAAAACGTATGGGTTATACCCATGTGGAACTGATGGGCATCGCGGAGCATCCGTTTGACGGCTCCTGGGGTTATCAGGTTACCGGTTACTATGCACCGACCGCCCGTTTCGGATCTCCGAAAGAATTCAAATATCTGGTCAATTATTTACATAAAAATAAGATCGGTGTCATCCTCGACTGGGTACCGGCGCATTTTCCGAAAGATGCTCACGGACTGGCAGAGTTTGACGGAACCTGTATCTACGAGCATTCCGACCCACGTCAGGGAGAGCATCCGGACTGGGGTACCAAGATCTTTAATTATGGAAAAAACGAAGTCAAGAATTTCCTGATCGCGAACGCACTGTACTGGATCGAAGAGTTCCATGTAGACGGTCTGCGTGTGGATGCAGTGGCGTCCATGCTGTATCTGGATTATGGAAAGAAAGACGGACAGTGGATCGCGAACAAATATGGCGGTAACGAGAACCTGGAGGCTATTGAATTTTTCAAGCATCTGAATACTCTGATTCTTGGAAGAAACAAAGGAACCATGATGATCGCTGAAGAGTCTACTGCATGGCCGAAAGTAACCGGAGATGTGGAAAAAGAGAACGGTCTCGGATTCACGTTTAAGTGGAACATGGGATGGATGCACGATTTCCTGGAGTATATGAAACTCGATCCGTATTTCCGGAAATTCAACCACAACAAGATGACCTTCGGTATCACATACGCCACCAGTGAGAATTATATTTTAACCCTGTCTCACGATGAAGTTGTCCATCTGAAATGCTCCATGATCAACAAGATGCCCGGAGAGTACGATGACAAATTTGAGAATCTGAAAGCCGGATATTCCTTCATGATGGGTCACCCGGGTAAGAAACTGCTTTTTATGGGACAGGAGTTCGGACAGACCACGGAATGGAATGAAAAGCAGAGTCTTCCATGGGATGAGGCGGAGAAGCCGGAGCACAGAAAGCTTCAGAAGTTTGTTGCCGGGTTAAATGAATTTTATCAGGCACATCCGGCATTGTATGAGATGGATTATGACGAGGATGGCTTTGAGTGGCTCAGCAGCATGGATGCGGATCACAGCATCATCACATTTATGCGGTACAGTGCGCAGAAAAAGGAACGGTTGTTAGTGGTATGCAATTTCACGCCGGTATTATATGAGAATTTCAAGGTAGGTGTGCCGGAAGCCGGCAAATATAAAGAGATCTTCAACAGCGATGCAGAGGTCTATGGGGGATCCGGACACGGCAATCCGAGACAGAAACGTGCCAAGAAGGTTGCATGGGATGGAAAGGATTATTCCATTTCCATTGAGGTGCCGCCGCTTGGTGTCTGTGTATTTCGTTATATTGAGTCGTAACCGGGTATCGGTGGCATAATGAGCTCCGGAGGAGACCGAGAGAAGTTTTAATGTGATTTTATGATGTTTTGAAATCATACATGGATATTTAGTGTGATAATTAGATAGAGAGAAGTGGGCTATAATGACAGGAACAAGGATATATTCCCAAATGATGCTTTTGGCGGCATCGGCAACGCCAAGACCAACAGACAGTGCAGTGCCGGATGTGCAAGAGGTTGTGGATCAGATGAATTCCAATGCCTCGGCGGAGGATAAAACAAGCTTTCTTCTGGAATATCTGATGGCACAGAGAGAACCGCTGTTAAATTTCGGTAAGACATTACTGATCGCATTGATTGTATTTCTGATCGGTAAAAGGATCATCGCACTGCTGTTAAAGCTGTTGAACCGCTGGATGGAACGCAGTCATGTGGAGGTCAGTGTGCATAAGTTTATTATGTCGCTTGGCAGGGTGCTCCTATATATTTTACTGATCTTTTGCGTGGCAGGCATTCTTGGTGTCGGCACCAGCTCGATCATTGCAATCATCGGATCGGCAGGTCTGGCGGTTGGTCTTGCTCTGCAGGGAAGCTTATCGAATCTGGCAGGTGGCATTTTGATCCTTCTGATGAAGCCGTTCCTCGTTGGTGATTATATTGTCGCAGGTGGCGTGGAGGGAACTGTTCGCAATATTGATATTTTCTATACACGGATTGTTACAACAGACAATAAAGTGATCGTAATCCCGAATGGAACATTGTCAAATGGGAATATTATCAATGCCTCACAG
>ERZ840057.2945-NODE-2945-length-10849-cov-4.284973_pt1 | contig 10849 bp, 9 predicted proteins | sample MGYA00519907_ERZ840057 | MGnify/ENA primary metagenome ERZ840057 (study PRJEB31850, sample SAMEA3708862) | human gut metagenome | biome: human gut; feature: human-associated habitat; material: faeces | place: China | collected 2014 ...
ATATTCTCCATCTATAATAAAACAGTTTTTCAAAATCATATCCCAATATCCATCTTTTAGATATCTAAACTTATTTAAGATATTTCTATCAACATTCGGTATATATTTTTCAAATATTGTTTTTTCATTTTCATCATATTCTGTACTTAATATTGATATTTTTTCTTTATATTTATTTAGTATTTTTATTATTTCTTCTGGTTTTTCTATATTGTCACTGACTAACTGAGATACTAATTTTAAATTAACGAATTTGCTAACTACTTTATCTTCATGAACCATATCCAGAATATCGATATTTTCATTATTCAAGTTTTGAATATTATTCATCATTTGTTCTAAATGTTTTTTAGATTTTGAGTTTATACTTGTTTTCTCAACTATGTTTTCTCTTATTTTTGTCATTAATTGATATTCTTCTTTTCTGTAATTATTAAATGATACATATCTTGTATCATCTTTAAATTCAATTTGTGAAGCTACAATAAAGTAAGAATTTGCAAAAAAAGGAAACATTTTTTTATCTTCTTTTATTATTGCATCATATGCATCTACTTCACTATAGAATATAAAACTACTATCCATATAATACGGAAAATATCCGTTAATTTTAGAACTACTTGGTAAATATTCATCTGTAAATATTAAACTTGGTAGTTTATAATCTGGTAAAGGATAAAAGAACTTATAATAACTCATTCCTGTTTCTTTTAAAATATTTATAATTTGTTTCTTTCCTAATTTATACTGTTTATTGCTACTTTTATATCCAGTTATTGAATCAAATGTAATACCTGTACATTCATCTTTTTCACCGATATATGATTTTAAAGCAAATTTATTATCAGTTGCTATTAAAAGTTTTCCATTGGGTTTTAACATTTTTTTGCAATATAATATTAAATCTAAACCAGGATTTTCTGTATCAAAGATTTGTTGTGCATATTCTAAAATACCAAATAAAGTTATATAGTCAAACTTTTCTTCCAATTTAATTTTTGAAATTTCAGTAACTATTATATCTAAATTTTCTTTATCCGAATATCTTTGTAGTATTGCTTTTGCTTTTATTTCATTAGGTTCGACAGAAATTACTTTAGCACATTTTTCACATAGTGCCCCAGTAATTTCTCCAAGATGTGCCCCTATTTCTAGAACTGTAGAATTAGGTTCAAAGTTATATGCATATACTAAGTTTTTTCTAATATTTGATAAACCTAGCATAATGGAATCATTTAAATTTTCTTTTATTATATCTTCAAAATCATCTTTTTCATTTGAATTTATATATTCAATTATCTTTTTTTCATCTTCTTTTAAAGATTCTAGATTTATCTCCATATCTCTCAATCCTTTTACTTATTTTTCTCAATTTTTATATCTGTGTCTAAACTTAAAATTCCTACATGTTCTTTAGATGAAATTATTTCAACTAATAAAGCATCATATTTTCTACTTAATACTTCTAACTCACCATTTGGCTTAAAGTGTGTACAACTGAATGATAAAGTATATTTATTAGGTGCAACTCTTAATCTTGTTTTAAATGAAACTTCTACTATATCACCTTTTTTAAATTTTCCTGTTGCTATTTTTTCAATTAATGTATTAGTTCCACAAACCTCTAGCCCATTAAAATCTTTTAATGTCATTGTAAAAATTGGTTCATTTACATCTGCATTAAATTTTATTTTTGATTTTAATATTACATCTTTTGCATTATCTATTGATTGTAGGTACTTACCATTTTCATCAAATATTCCATAATCAATTACATCTGCTTGTCCATTTCCATATTCAATTATATTGTTGTTTTGATTAAAATGAGATTTCCATGTATTTTTTGCTTTCTCTTTTTTGAAGTCTCCTTCTATACTTATTTTCTTCTTTTCTTCTTTCTCTGGTTGTAGAGACTCATCTAATCCAACAATAATTTTTTTGTATTTTTCAACTCCTTCTTTAACTCCTCCATCAAAGATTTTCTTTCCAGAATTGATTATTATTGTTCTTGTACAGTTCTTCAAAACATCTGTAATACTATGCGTAACAAAAAGTATTGTCTTTCCTGCTTTTTTGAATTGGTCAAATTTTTTGAAGCATTTTAATTGGAATGCCATATCTCCAACTGATAAAACTTCATCAACTATTAATATTTCTGGATCTACATTTATAGCACATGAAAAAGCAAGTCTTGCAAACATACCAGAAGAATATGTTTTTACTGGTTGATATAAATGTTCTCCAATGTCTGCAAAATCTATTATTTCTTGTTTTCTTTCTTCTATTTGTTCATTTGTTAATCCCATAACCTGCCCATGTTGATATATATTTTCTATTCCTGTTAATTCCATATTAAAAGCTGTTCCTAACTCTAATAATGAACTTATTTTTCCTTTTGTTATAATTTCTCCACTTGTTGGCGTTACAACTCCTGTTACCATTTTTAATAATGTTGATTTTCCTGCACCATTTTTTCCTAATATTCCTAAAATCTCTCCTTTTTTTACTTCAAGGTTTAAATTGTCCATAGCTCTAAATGTTCCATGTCTTTGTGCTCCCGGAAAAACAGCCTCTATTAGTCTATCTTTTTTTGTAGGATACATTTTATATTCTTTTGTTAAATTTTTTATTTCAATTGCAATTTCTTTTTCTTCTTTTTTCAATCTTTTTTCACCCTTTCGTGCAATAATAATTTCTCATTTTATTGTTATTGTAATATCTCCATCTTTTTCAATAATGTTCTGTTTTACTCCTAGGTCTTCTATCCATTTTCTCGTTTCAAATGTTTTCCATGGTCCTGTATTTTCTCCTTCTCCATTATCATTGTTCCAAATCCATTCTGGAGTAGGCCATAAACATATTTTTGGTTGAATTTCTTTGTATAAATCTTCATTAGCTCCATTTTGTCCATGATGAGCAACTTGTACTATATCTGATTTTAATTTTTCCTTCTGTGTACTAATTAGCTTCTCCCCACTTTCGACTCCTGTATCTCCTAAAAATAATATTGATGTTTTTGGAAGTAACATTTTTATTACCATACTAGAATTATTAAATGCATTATTTGTTATCTCAGGATTTTTTACACCTAGTATTTCACATTTAATAAAATCTATATTAATAATTTCATTTATTGACACTTCTTCTATTTTATCTTTTATTCTTTCATTTTGAAGTGCATTTTCAAATTCCTCAGCCTCAATTGCTCTTTCAACTGCATATTGTTTATACCATTCTATCTCATTCATAGTGTAATAAACTTTTCCAACTGAAATATTTGTATCTCTTATTAGCTTTATAAAAGCTCCTGCATGATCGCTATGTGGATGAGTAATAAACCATACATCTACTTTATTGCCTAATTCTCTAATATTTTTTTCTAAATTAGGTTCATCTTCACTGGTTCCTCCATCTATCACAATTACTTTTCCTTTTGAGTCTTTTATAATATATCCCATCATCTGTCTATGGCTATTAGCCTGTAACTGTGTTAATTGAATTTCTTTCTTTGAATTCATTATTAATATTAATAATATTGTTATTATTACAACCAAACTCAAAATTACTTTTTTATAGTATTTATTTTTTTTTGTTTTCTCCATTTTAATTTATCCCTTATCTTTTTTTCAATAATTTTAAGATAACATATCTTATATTGAAAAGTCCTCTTCCTATAAATGGCAAATTCATTATAATAAAGTTTAACACACAATAATTAAAAGTTTCATTCTTATATAGTTCATAGAATATATGCCAATTTTTAAAATTAAAGTTTTTCTTTTTTTGCAACATCTTAAAATACTCTAGTGCTTTTAAATTTAATTCTTGCAATTCTTTTGGAAACTTTTCATTATTTGCTACATATGTTCCAAATACTCCTAACTTCACATTAATAAATAATTCTCTTACCTGATCTAACTTTTTAAATTTATGTGATATTTTATCTGTTCCAATTTGATTATTTCCATGTTGTCTATATTTTATATACTTTTCTGGCATATAAGCTAATCGTCCTTTTAATGAAATCATTAACGCCATCCAATAGTCATGTGGCACATATTTTGAATCATTAGGTATTGGCAATATATCTTTTATAAATTCTTTTTTAGAAAGTATTGTACATCCTGTAACACAATTATAAAGATAATTTACTTTATAACTATCAATGTATTTATTTATTTTTCTATTTAGTAACATAAAATCACCAAATGATGGATATATTGTATTTAGTTTTTCATCTACAACTTCTAAATCTCCAAAAACTAAGTCTGCATTTTTTTCTTTAAGTGTTTTCATTGACTTTTCTATTTTTTCCGGTAACCATACATCATCTTGATCTGATAACATATAATAATTGCTTTCTACTTTTGTTAATAAAAATTCAAAATTTTTTATATATCCTAAATTTTTATCTTGTCAATATGTTTTTATTCTATTATCTATCTTCTTATATTCCTCTAATATTTTTCTTGTACTATCATTAGAATTGTCATCTGATATTATTAAATTTATATTTTGGTATGTTTGATTTAGTATGCTGTCTATTTGTTCTTTTAAGTACTTTTCTCCATTATATGTTGCCAAAAGAACATCTACTTTCTCCTCCATTTATTCCTCCATTATAATACATCTGCAAAATCTTTTTTGTTTTTATTAAATACATGATTTCCCCATAAGAATATTAGGATTGTAATGGTCCAAAATATTATTGTATAAATCCAATGTCCATCACTAATAATAGTTCCTCCCATAAACACTTCTCTTATTGCTGTAACTAAGTAAGTAAACGGTAAACATTTCATAGCCATTAATATTGTATGATGTTCAGCTATCATTCCTAATCCCCAAACTACAGGTGTTAACCACATACATATTTGCATTACTATAGATAATAAATTTGAAAAATCCGGTACTAAAGTTGTAACTGCTGATGTAAATCTTGTTAATGCTATTATAAATGCATATGCCGCTATCAAAACATATATCAATTCTAATACATTAGGTATATATCCAAATATTATGCACACTACTGCTGCTATTAGAAATAAAAATATTGATACTACACTATTTCCAACTATTGATATCATTGGTATTGCATCTACAGGGAACACTACCTTTTTTACTAAATATGCATATGAACGTATTGCTCCACTCGCTCCCATTATTCCATCATTCAAACACATCCACATTGCCATCCCTGGTAAAAACCATACTACATATGGCGAATTTCCTTCTCCTGATGTTTTAAATATAAATTGAAATACTAATACATACATCATCATAAATATAAATGGTTGTAAAAATCCCCATATACTCCCTAAACTTGTGCTTGCAAATCTATTCTTAAAATCATTTTTTCCTAATCTTATTATTAATTTCCTATTTTTTATTACTTGTTTTATAAATTCCATATTTCCTCCACCGTCTCATATTATTTTCCATTTTATTTCATTTTCTTTTGTTATTCTACTATAAGAGCTATTTAAAGTCAATAATTAGACCTCAAATAGCTCAAACTTTTGTTAAAATTACATTTCAAACCACAAATAACCAACAACAGGAAAATGAAACAAAACAATTTCTCTAATCATCTTTTTGCCTTGATTTTTTCCAGCCAAAATCTTAAAAAAACCATTCAAATTCCAATTAAATTTAGAAGACTTCAAAACAGATTCATAATATTTCTCTGCATCTTCTATAAACTCTTTATCACCTTTAATATGTACATACTCTTTACACATTTCAATTCCGCCAAGATATGCCCTATCAATAGCATCTTTTCTATATTCTAGAAAAGATTTATAATCATTTCCATGCTCTTGTTTCCATCTATTTAAATTTTGATTTAAACTTCTTCCACCAAAAACATTAGTACTATGTAATCTATAATCAAAAAGAGGCTCTTCGATATAGCTTATTCCCTTTCCTTCATTTGCAATAAATGCTGCAAGCCAATCATGAGCAATAAAATTCTTTTTGAATGGAATCATTTTATCTTTAACTGATTTTGTAATAATTTGTGAACATCCTATTCCAACACATCTTGAAATAGCTAATTTGCTTTTACCATTAATTAATGGCACATTTTTATATTTAAAATAATCATCATGTAAAACAATTCCGTCTTCATCAACTTGTCTACAGTTGCAATAAACCATGTCAACATCTTTTTCTTTAAGCTTTCTCAAACTTTTTTCGACTTTATCTTTATTCCATATATCATCATGATCAGAAAACATTATATAATTTGCTTTTGATTGTTTTAACAAAAATTCGAAATTTTTATTGTACCCTAAATTTTTTGGCTGAATATATAGTTCTATCCTTTCATCTTGTTCTTTATATTTTTTCAATATATCAGCAACTTTAGTGTCTGGCGAATTATCATCACTTATATATATTCTTATATTTTTATATGTCTGCTTTAATATACTTTCTATCTGCTTTTTCAAATATTTTTCATTAGTATTGTATGTTGTAACTAAAATATCAACTAATTCTTCCATATTCTATCCCTTTTCTAATTTTTCATTAAAGTATAACTTTGTAATTAATTTCAATTCATTAAGTGATTCATCTTTTAAGTTGAATGAAAATAACTTTTTAGGTGGTGCCATAACAATGTATTTAATAGCATTTTGCGTACTTTCACTCATTTGCAAACAACTTTTATCTTGTTTGCCACATGTACTACATTTGAATCCATTATCTCTTAAACTAAAATAAGATATTTTTTCTTTTTGTTTACAATTTGCACATTCTGTAATCCTTGGTGTAAAACCTAAAAAACATAACAATTTTAATTTGAATATGCTTAATATTAATTCTGGATTTTTGTCTGTTTCTGATAATGTATATAATGTGTTTAAAAATAATTGTAAAATTTTATAGCAGTTTTCATTCTCTTCTGTTACATCTCTAATTATTTTTGTCATTTCTACTGCATAATTCAGCTTGTCCAAATCTGTTCGTAGTTTGTAAAATACTTCAATGGTCTCACAAGAATTTATATTATATGTATTTGCACCTCTATACATTAGATATTCTCCAAAGCATAAAAACTGTGTTCCGGCAAGCAAGGCGCTTCTTTGTCTTCTAGCGCCTTTTGCCACACATGATATTTTTCCTAATCCTGGTGTTAACATTGTTAACATTTTGTCATAATCGCCTAAATTATTTTCAGAAATTATTATGCCACTCATCTTTATTGTTCCCATTTTGTTCCTCCATTGGTTGTTTAAATTGGTTATCTAGTTGTTCTTCTAAATTTTGTATTTGTTTCAATTCTAAAAAAGTATCTAAATTTCCTGTATTTTTAAATGTATTCCATGCAATTTTTTTAATCATAAGCTCACTTCCTCTAACTCTATCTTTCGCAATTTGTATACAAATTATGCATATGTTTCTATTGTAGTTTGAATTTTTTTACTATTGAAGTGTCGTCTTGCCAATCTTCTTTAACTTTTACCCATGTTTTTAAATTTACTTTTGTTTCGAAATTATTTTCCATATCAATTCTTGCAGCTTGCCCAATTCTTTTTAACATACTTCCGTTTTTGCCTATTATAATTCCTTTATGCGAATTCCTTAAACAATATATTGTAGCTTCGATGTCATATATTGGCTCACCTTTTTGATTTTTTCTAAATTTCATTTTTTCAACTTCAACATATATTCCATGTGGTACCTCATCTTGCAAAAACATTAATGCTTTTTCTCTTATTGTTTCTTCTGCAAGTTGTCTTAATGTTTGATCTGTATACTCCTCAGTATCATAATATGCTGGCCCTGGTTTTAGGTTCTTTTCTATTTCATCTAAAATAATGTCTCTATATTTTGATTGCAAAGAGGAAATTGGAATTACAGCTTCAAAATGATATTCTTTTTGATACATATCTATTAACTTCAATAGTTTTTCTCTTTTTACTAAATCAATTTTGTTTATTATTAATATGGCTTTTTTATTTGATTCTTTTATTTTTTCAAGAATTCTCATATCTCCTCTGCCTATTTCTTCACTTGTTGCTTCAATTACAAATAATATTAGATCAATTTCACTTATTACACCAAATGATGTCTCTATCATTGTTTCATTTAGTTTTGTTTTAGGCTTGTGTATTCCTGGTGTATCTATAAATATTATTTGTGAATTTTCTCTATTTGCAATTCCTCTAATTGCTGTTCTTGTAGTTTGAACTTTATTTGCTGTTGCTGCAACTTTTTCTCCGACTAATAAGTTTACTAATGTTGATTTTCCAACATTAGTTCTTCCTAACATTGCAACAAATCCTGATTTGAATTCCTTTTCCATTTCGCATTCCTTTCCTAAATCCCAAGTGTATCATCTTTTACTGTATATTCTAAGACATTGATTGTTTTAATAATTAATTTTGAAGCAATGTCATCTTCATCTTCTAATCTTCCAACTCTTATTACTTTTTTGCTTTCAAGAGTTATATCTGTATCTAAAATATTTACTAACATTCTTGTATCTTTATCCATACCTACTGGCAGTGTTTTATTTTGATTATCATAATACACACAATTTGTAAATGCTATTGCTTTTACTCCTTTTTCAAAATTCATTTTATATAAATTTACTTTGCCACTTTCAGTTTCTGTTAATGCATTTTCAATCTCTTTTTCTGGATTTAAATTAAATACATTGAATTCATTTGTATCAATATTTTCTTCTTCTTCTACCCACTTATAACCTGCAATATCTTGTTGCAAAGCATTCTTTTCTAATGCCTCATCTATTATATTTATAGCATTTTCCAGTGCAGCTCTATATTCAGCAGTTTTCATTGATTTTGCTACTCTTAGTATAGCATATTTATTTTTAGGGTGTTCTCTATGTGATTTGTTAGCAAGTTTAGTTATTTTTCTTGTATCTTCTGATAACCCACCAAATATATCAATAACATCTTCTTCTGTTATATCTTTTTCTTCTTGTAAATCTTTTTTGATTTTTTTCATATATTGTTCTAATTCTTTAGCTGTTGGTGATTCTGTTTTTAATTTATTTATTACTTCTAATTGATTTGTTGTAGTTAAATAAACATCGTCTAATTCTTCTTTTGATAAAATTTTTCTTTGAATTTCATCCATTGTTTCCCCAAACTCTTCAAAGTCTTCTTCATAATCAAATACTTTTGAATGTGGTTTTATACTTTCTTGCTCTTTTTCTCCTTCTTCTAATGCTTGTACTTCATCTTTATTACTGTATTTCCAAAATTCAAATATACTTTTTTTATGACTATCTATTTCTTCTATAAATGCTGTTGCGTTTTCGATTTTCTTGGTCAAATTTAAATTTTTTAATTTTAAGGCATTTATATCCATTTTCGTGTTCTTTAAGTTATTTTCTTTTTCTAATGTCTCTTTACCTTTTTGAATTAGTTCTTCTAATGTATATTGAACTTTTAAGTTTTCTTCAATCTTTTCTTTTACGATTTTTATTTCATCCACTTTTGTTTTTTCAACTTTTTCTTTTACTTTATTTTTCTTTCCACTATATTTAAAGAAATATTTTACTTTTCCAAAGAAAGTTTTCTTGCATTCTAAAAATGTTGAAATTTGCTTTTCTTTACTTAAATATTCAATATCTAGTTCTTGTGATTGCTTTTTTAATTTTGATAATTTTTCTTGTAATGAATTGTTCTTTTCAACAACCTTTTTTTCCATATCTAATAATCTTCTATATTCATCATTTACCCAATTACTTAACTCATCATATTTCATCAATTGGTCATTATAGTAAAATTCTAAGCTTCCTTGTTTGTCTATCCTTGTCTGGAATTCATAATAATTTGGTAATTCTGATTGTACTATAAATAGTGCCTTTACTAGTTTAAAAAACTTTGTTGCTTCTATTTTATTAGAAAGTTTTACTTTATAATCTGATTTTATTTTTCCATATACTTCTGTTTCTCCAACAATTTGCAAACTTGCTTTTTCTGTTTTATCATATACTTCATAAATTGATGCCCAGTCTTTTGTAAATAGCCATAAATAATTTTCTAGACTTTGGATTTCTGTTTTGTTTAATAATTCTCTTGTATATTCTGCATTACTAATTGGTACAAATATTTTTCCTGCTTTCTTTTTTTCTATTTGCTTTTTTAATACATAGAAAAATGTTGAATAATCTTTATCTTCTGTAGGAACTATCATAAAATATTGATCTGTAGCTTCTGCATAATATATTTGCCATAAATAATTTCCTGAATATCTTACTTTAAATGGTATCTTTTTGTTTATAGCTTGTTGCTCTTTTTCTATTTTTTCAATTTCTTCTATTTTTACTTCTTCTAACATTTTTATAAATGTTTCATAATCATGTTGTTTTCTCTCGTTATTTTCGTCTGGCTCTAAGTAATCTGCTAATGGACTTGCTTTTGAATATTTTTCTTTTATATCATCTAATCTATTTGTTGGTGATAATAATATTTGTATTTCTTTTGGTGAAACAAATCTATATTGTCTATATTTTTTTTCATCAAATCCTGAATTTGGTCTGAATTTTAAATCTTCTACTAATTTTAGTGTTTTTGGTATTTCGTCCAAGTTTAAGCCTATATACTCTAACTTTTCTTTCATCTCTTGAGTCTTATTTTTCTTTTCCAAAGTAGCTTCTCCTCTCAATCTTTTTTCATATTATATTTTACTATGCAATATTAAAAATATCAAGATTTTTATTGCTATTTTTATTTTTTACCACATTTTTTAAAATATCCCTTGACAAATTTAAAATTAGCTATTATAATTAAAAAAGTTCATCGTTTTAACGATATGGCGAAGTAGCTCAGTTGGCTAGAGCATCCGGTTCATACCCGGCAGGTCGTAG
>ERZ840057.2947-NODE-2947-length-10842-cov-15.782145_pt1 | contig 10842 bp, 9 predicted proteins | sample MGYA00519907_ERZ840057 | MGnify/ENA primary metagenome ERZ840057 (study PRJEB31850, sample SAMEA3708862) | human gut metagenome | biome: human gut; feature: human-associated habitat; material: faeces | place: China | collected 2014 ...
AATGCTGGGACAACGCTCCGGCCGAATCATTTTGGGCAACCCTGAAGCGGGAAACACTACCGTTATCCGGATGCTTTAGCAGTCGAAAGGAGGCGCAGGATACTGTGACTCGTTGGATATCCTATTACAATGGAACTCGGCCCCATTCACAGCTGGGGATGCGATCCCCCTATCAATTCAGATTAAGGGCGCAGGCCTTGTAATTCGGGCTTTTTTATCGAGATTCGAAATTCCGCGCCCACGTCCCAGTTCCATTTTACACATAAGGGAAGGGGGCACGTTCCGATTTATTTGTCAAGGGTTAATCGTAGAACGAAGCCAACTCTGAAACCTACGAACTCGTCGTTTTGACAAAAAATTTCTAGGATGGCAGCTGTTTAGCTTACAACGCCGTTAACACATCAATTGATCGACGGAATTACTCTGTTCGTGACAGTGAATCTAACATAAAAACGCGCAAACGTTTCCTCTTTTAGACGCCGGATCAGAAGAGATGTTCAGTGTTGAACTCAACCACAATGCCATCAGGAAGACGCATGCGTAACAACTGCTTTGCACTGTAATAACACCTCTGAAGGCAACGAGTCGGATGCTTGCACTCTTTGGTCTCGATCCAAAATTCGCAGACTGTTTGCTTGTGGCGTTCAGCAATGCGAACGCCGCTCAGCCCATCAATTGCTTGACTATCGGCAACCGTAATTTAGGGTTGTCGGAACAGCAGTCATTTCTTCATCGAGATCAATGTCTTCATTCCCAGAATGTCAAAGTTGCGATACGTGGTGGATTTGGCTAGAAGCGGTTTGTCAGTTAGCCATAGGTTGGGCAAGACGAGCTTGTGGAAATAGCCCTCGGAGATCGAACTGGCTTGCCATTGACAGTAAATGCGGTGCCATAAGCGGATGCCGATGGAAACCATAGTGAGCATCGGAATGGAAAATTGCGATATTTGTATTTCCCAGCGACGTATCACTCATGTCGAGAACCTATGTGTGCTTACAAAGTGAATTCATTATTCGAAATATTCTGTTTGATGGAGCTGATTTTTTTTTGAATATTTTCGATATTGATTAATAGACCATAAACGCATGAATAGATCGCCAAATGATAGGTATAAAACTCTTTTTCTATTTTTTAATCCGGTTATCAAATTGCGTTTTGATAGATTTCTAGTGATTCCCCTTAAAAAGGTTATGTTATCACTTGTTGGATCTTGACCGAAAACGTATATCAAACATTTTCTCCAAACGTTTAACATTGTATCGTGAAGAACCGACAATTGGGGAGGGGTGAACTCATCTGAATGATAAATGAGCAATTCTGAATATAAGTCAAGGTCGTAAAGCAAATTTATATTGCTATGTGAAAGAGAGGACTTCCGTAACCTATAATCTAACAATATGTCAGGAATAATGATGGCAGACTTAATCTTGGACCGTAGATCCATGAAAAAACGTACATCTTCACCTCGTTTCATCTTTTCGTTAAAACGTACGCCTTTTATGCAGCTTGATCGAAAAGCCTTATTCAGAAGAAACCATAATTGAGTCTGATTTTGCATTTTCGAACAGTTAAGGAAGTGATCAAAAATAGTCTCAGTAGAAGATAAGTCTTTTTTTAAAGGTGTATAGCAAGAAGTTTTGTCAAATCCTCGCTTATCGAATACTCTATAGCCAAAAATAACGCAATCTGCTTGAGTATTATCAAATGCCATAACTGCTTTATGAAGACATTCGGGGTGAAGAATATCATCGCTATCTAGAAAAAAAACAGCGGAAATAGATTCGATTAACTCAATTTTATCCAAAGCGAAATTACGAGCTGATGCAACCCCAGAGTTTGATTTGTGGTAAGCCTTAAAGCGCGAGTCTTTTTTTGAAAATTCATCTGCAATAGTGCCTGTCTTATCGGTAGATCCATCATCAATAATAAGTGCAACAAAGTTGCTGAATGTCTGATGACTGAGTGAATTAAGACAATCTGTAATATAAAGATCAACATTATATGCAGGTATTACAATTGCTACTTTATTTATCCTAATAAGATTGACTTTTTTTTCAGAGAACATCTATGTAAACTTGCAGGAGAGATAAACTTGAATAATGAAATGAGTTTTTTTATGATTGATGAGAATTGAAGGCTTTTTTTAGTAAGTCGACCTCGTTTTGTATGTTATGGGCACGTTCCTTCGTTTCTTTCTTTATTTCGAAATAATGATCAAATAAATTTTTATTATAATTACTTTTGGTAAAAGAAAATCCAAATATAGAATAATGTATGTTACATGTTTCTCTGTATTTGCAAAGACTCATGAGAAGTCTGATACCGCTTGATGGAATGGCATTGAGAGTATTGGATAATCTAATTGTTAATTCTTGAGGTATATAATAAAATTCCTTTTTTGTTTTGGTAATACTCTCTAAAAAATACTTTCCAATGGGCACATTGAGAGGATTGTCCGTTAATATGTCTATATTGACGGAATCGTAAATATCTGTTGAATTGCCGGTTGGACATATATCACAGATGTGGCACCAAACATCAGTTTTGCTTCCGATAAAATTTTCAAAACCAGAAATTTTAAAATTATTAAATCGAAAAACGACATCTGATTTATCAATAAATTCCCCTTTTTTGTTCTCAAATGGTGCATTTCCAACAATGGCTATTTTTGTGTTGTTGCAATGATTAGCCCAGAAAGTGTCAATGGGTTTAAATGATGTTAGATTGTGTATCGCATCATAGGCCTTCGACATGGTGCTATTTGGGGGAATACGGAGTATATCAATTGCAAATTTGTTTAACTCTAAAAAAAATGGTAGTATCCCGAAATCTTTTAACTTGATAATTTCTGATTTTGCTTTCAGAATGTCTTCTTCCCGCCCAAGATGTAAGAGAGAAGTATAGTAGATCGAATTAAGATCCATTCTTCTTGATCCTTTGATAAATATATCGCGATAAATAGGATTTGATTCATAGTTCTTTGCTATTTCCGCATATAAACCTTGGGTCCAGAGCAGTCTGCATTTTCCTCGACTGGGGATTTGAAGTGCTTGTTTCATGGTTTTTTTAATTTGAATTGCCAATCTTAATTTCTAAGCAGAAGTCGAATAAACTGAGCTTGATCAGAATTATTGAATGGTTTAATTTTGGAAGAAAAGAAATTGTCAAAGTTTTTCGAATTGCGTTTGTGCGAATTTGAAGTGGATGTGTAACATTTATAATTATATTTTGAAGAGGGGTTCTCCATGAGCAGCGAGATAGATTTGATATATAGTGCCTAAAGTTTTTGGGGGAAAATTTGGTGCTTAAAAAAGGAGTGTAGTTTGTATGATTTTCATCGACAGCGATAAGCGCATTTCGAAATTCTTCAATATCTCTTTTGCTAGGATGCGTTAAAAAGTGATTTATGAGGGTAACAATTGAATTATAACTAATAATCGGATATTTGTCTGGGGGAAAGTGTGAAACAAAATTTCGTAAAAAATCTAAGCATCCCATTTCAATTTGAGCAAACAACTTAGTTCTGGTTTTTTCATATGGAGAATAGTGATAGATTGGGGATGAAAGCCTGCTTAATGCTTTTACGGGCGGCTCTGGGCTAGTAATTAGAAATTCAAATAAGGGCCAACATTTAATACTGGCGTTTGAGTTTTTAAATTCATAGTGTGGAAATATTGTCTTTTTTTCGTGTTCAGCGTTAACTTCCCAGTAGATGCCAGTGATGGTTTTCCCTGTTGCAATTTGAATTAATCTTTGAGCAGAAAATGATGCCGTTCGACTATCCACAACGAATAATTCATCGTCTTTCTTAATGAAGTTAGAAATATAGGAACGAAAAATTTGTAAATTTTCTATACCTGCTTGAAAAATGTCTTTCTGATTTCCGCAAGAAAGCTTGTCACTTGTTTTAAGAGAGGACATTAATGTTCGGGGAGCATATACGTACTCATGCTCATTCTTGACATGTAAGAGGGAAAACGCTTTATTTAGCAAGTAACCATCTCTTCCAACAAAAAGAATTTTTGGTGATTTTTTGTGGTAATCAGTTATTATGTTAAGAATGAATCTACTATATGAGTAAACTATTGGGCCGGCAATATTATATCCAATTTCGTACCAATAGTTAGAAGTTTTTGACTCATATTCAGAGATTATTTTTAGCAGAGATGATAACGTACTTTGATGTGGTAAATTGTCATATAGACTGAAGTAATATTTGCCCTGGTGTTTAGGTGTTTTAATATGAAAAGACTTCATCCCCTTCTTGTTTGGCATTTTGACATCTGAGTCATAATTATCTCCAATCATCAAAATGCATGAAGGCGATGTGATTTGGAGCTTATTTATTATGAAGTCGTAAAGAGACCCGGTGCGTTTTGTGTATTTTATTTGGCTCGACAAGAAAAGATTCTCGACGGTTGCTTTGTAATTATTTTTGTTTAAAATTTGCAGAATGGTCTCTTCGTCTAAATACATGTCTGAAACAAAGAAAACTTTTTTATTGTTTTGAAGACAGTATTTATAAATATTTTGAGAAGATTCTATCTTGTAACATAAATCAATTTCGATCTGCTTTTCGATGTTTTTTAATTTTCTGTAAATTGGATGTATATGATTGTAAATCTCATCGAGCGTTGTTTCTTCATTGATTTCTCTAGCTAAACGTTCTGCGTCTATTCTTGCTGAATAAAATCCAGTCTGTTTATATGTATACTCGATAAACGAAAATATACCTTTAGGAGATGTGAACGGTCTAGTAACGAGTGTATCAAAGATATCAAAAAAAATATACTCGGAACTGTTAATCAGCTCTTTTATGTTTGAATTCAATTCTGAGTGATTGGATTGCATGGGGTTTTGAGATATTTCTAATTTATGCGAGAGATTTTAAAGTTTTTTCAGGGGAGGAACTAGAATTTTGGGCTATTGTAGATGTATGACAATATTTTTCGAATTGTTAAATCTACAAATTTCTGTTTGTCCAAAATGTTTTCATGCCGATCAGGAATAAGAGGTTTTAAGGCTTTTTTCCAATGTTCGGGGTATTCACTTTCTACCCAATTGCCTCGCCCTCTTCCAAAATGAGCTATTGCAAGGTATAGAAGAATTGCGTTAAAGCAAAAAGTATTAATAGCGCCTGTTGACCACGTAACAACAGTTCTATCAGATTCTTTATTTCGGTTGTATGCTGTTGCTAAGCCAGCTCCTCCTAGTGCTCCTACTATTGTTCCGACTAATGTACCGAGTCCCAGTGAAAACCCTCCAGATGCAAGATCTGCAGCTGCTCCTCCTGCTACCCCAGTACCTACTGCTCCAGCAACTGATATTGGCGCTATTGGCAACCGAAAAGAGATCTTCCAATCAGACTGTGTACGCTGCAATAATGTCTTTCGAACTCCCTTTCCTTTGAGTGAGTTGATTGCTATCAATTTCTCTGTCAATTCACAGAATTCATCGGCAGCACGAGAAGCCAGGGCTGTTTGAGCTGCACTAATGGGATCGGAAATTATTTCATTCTTGAATAGGCCAAGTCGTTTCCCCAAAAACCTGAGATGATCCTTGATTGATGCGGATTCGGCAGCCTCTCGATCATTGGCAAGCTTCTCGAGATAGTAAGCCATAGCTTGGATACTAGCGTTGTACGCAGCTCTACGTTTTCTTAACCAAACTTCTTGCAGGGCTTCAAAGGTCGCATGAAGCTCTTCCGGAAGAGCCTTGGCAATGGCATTAAATAGTGCGAATTCCTGTACCCAGCATCGAGCGAAGGCATCCATAGGAAGCACTGAGCTCACAATCGGATATGCTGACATAGCATCTTTCCAGCGATTTACATCAGCTTGCTCTGCCTCTGGTGCTTTTGGTTCTCCCATCTGATTAAGCAAAACAATTACAGGTTTGCCGATCCACTCAAGAATTCGCATTTCTGCACTTACGTATGGAGCAGAATCAGGTAGTTCAGTCGCATTGACAAGGTAGAGCACAACGCTTGATGTGTCTTTAACGTGTTTGAGTGCTTTCTGGCTTAGCCAGAGGGATCTGTTTGCGACACGATCCCAAACCTCGGACAAAAACCAACCTACCGGATTAGCTCTCCCTTCCAGACGCTTGGCGAGAGCCACAGAATTGCCAAACCCCGGCGTATCCCAAAGAATGAGTTCACAACCTTCAGGAGTTCTTGCCAATACATAGTCATCTGTTGTTTCAGTGACATGGGCGCGGTCAGCGACCTCACCGATGTCGCGGCCTAGCAACGTACGTGCCAGCGTCGTTTTACCAATATTGGTATGACTGACCAAACTCAAATGAATTCGCATCGGATCATTGCTCATTGTTTTTTTCCTTATTGTCAGTCACATGGACGGTTTGATCGGATGAAATTCGCGGGGCTGCCCAGGCTCGAACTTTCTTGATGACCTGTAGTTGAGACTCGGAAGTGTCGTGCAACACAAATAGCTTGACCTGGTGCAAATTGCTTAAAGATTCCCACGCCTCTTGCCGTTCTTTGATGCGTGCCAGCATCGAAGCGAAGCGTTGGGCAAACTCTTTCATATCAAGGAGTGCGGCAAAAACGGCAGAACTGTTGGATTCATAGGCTTGACGCAAACGTTCAATGACTGCGCCGTGCACTTCCTCTTCCGGTGTCTCAATGCCGTCCAACCAAACAAGGACAATTGGCTTTCGGGGACCTAAGGGAACGGCGGGAACGTTCGCTTCTTCATCGTCAAAGTCGATAGTTTCGACAACGGAGTCCTCTGCACTTCCCCAATGTTTGCAGAGGACGGAGGTTGTTTGATCTCGCAAGGGACGATTCACGGACGATGTGACAATCAATAAGTTCCCCAGCACAGCGTCCTGCGCGCATTGGACAAGGATATTTTCGAAGTAGGACGACTCAATCGAAAGCGATGTCAGCGCCTTAAACCGATTCATTCGCCAGGTATCAAAGCAGGCGAAGATCAGGCGAGGGAAAATAACGACAACGCCCATCAGAATCATCATGCGAATGAGCCAGGGGGCTGCAGAAACAGGAGTTTCGAGATATGGGAGACGGTCTGCCCGCATTTGGACGATCTGAGCAAGATCCGGCATGGGTGGTAAAGGACCGACAGCGGGGATGAGCCCGTAGGTGTAGTCAATGAAGGTCTTGACGCTTTCAGGACTTTCCGCAAGCCATGTGCTCTCCCATCCGGCCCAGTAAGAGGTTCCGAAACCGCGTACCAGGAGACTCATGACGATGCCCAAAGCAAAGAAGAGGGCCGCAAAATGTAGAGTCCGGGCCACGTTCATGCGGATAAGCGGCGCAACAAACGATGACCATTCGCTGTAGAAGTGCGATTTGAAACCGGAACGGCGGAATGTGCCGTAGCTTGTTTTTTGAACGAATGCGTTAAGACTGCTTCGCAATGGCAACGCAAATCGATTGGTTCCGGTTCCGACCAGGCCGATTGCGCAGCAAAATAGTGCGATGTAGACAACAAGATTCCAAAGGATCACTCCCCAATAGGGAGGGGAGAGCAGATTGACAATGTGCTCTGGGCTTGCAATGCGATCCGTCAAGGCGCCTAGCACAAAGGTTAGAAGAACAAAGAGAGGTGAGAAGAATTTGGGCAGGCGAGCCTTGGTGCTGATGGTCGTGTTAACGCCGCGCTCAGAAGCAGTACGCAACACGACCTTGGCGCGCTCAGTCAAGAGCTTCACGGCATCGGCAGATTCTCCGACCGTATGGGCGGCCCGAAGGCTTGCGGCTTCGGCGTCAGCCGACGTCCACTTGATATGCGCGTCATTGGATTCCTCAACAGCCTTGGCAAGCAGAATCAGTTTTGCCTGTTGGAGTGTTAGTCGAACCGATGTTCGTTTGCTTTTTGCCATAGCAATGAGAAATCCTCTGATATTGGTTCAAACCCCTATTTTAGGTGAGAGTGCTTAGTTGCGCTCTAGATTCGAGCCAATTGCACGGCGTCAACCAGTTCTTTTGTTGCTGCACCGGGATCCTTTTGTCCGCATATAGCTGAAACAACAGCAACCCCATCGGCTCCGGCACGAATCAAATCGCCAACAATAGGAACTTTTACGCTGCCGATAGCAACAACGGGACAGGGTTTGCGTGAGGCCAGTAGTGCGAAACCCTCAATGCCAAGCGCATTGCTCGCATCCGGTTTGGTGCTCGTCGAGAAAATCGGTCCGATTCCGAGGTGATCAACCAAACGAACATCGACTGCAGAGAGTTCCTGTTCGTTGGACACAGAGAGCCCTAGTAGCTTTTCGTTTCCGATGATGGCGCGAGCATCGCTGGGAGATAGATCGTCCTGCCCGATATGCAAGCCTTCGGCATCAACGGCAAGGCACACATCAGCATGATCGTTGATGATCAGAGGAACATGAAAGTCGGCGAGAACTGACTTTAGCACACGGCCGCATTCAACCAGTGCTCTCTTTTTCCAATGCGGGGCGCGCAATTGAACGCAGGTGGCGCCATTCTGTACTGCCGCGCGCGTGGTGTTGATCATGCCTTGAGCACCGCCACACAAATCGGGGTCCAGTACCAGATATACGGAAAGATCGATGGGGTGTCGCATCAATAAAAGTCCTTGGCTTGAAGAAGGTTCAGAGCGTCAATGTAAGCCACGGCAAAACTACCCGGCCCGCGGGCTACGCCGGCAGCCTGTTGTGCGGCACGTTTGGCAAGCGCGCAGGCGGAAATGACAGCTTCAAGAGGATGTTCGGTTTGAGCAACGAAGGCTGCCACCATGGCCGACAGGGAACAGCCGGTTCCGACCACAAGTGTTGCCTTAACGGAGCCGCCGGTACACGAAAGAATTTCCTTGCCGTCGGTAGCGTAGTCGGTTTTGCCGGTGACGCAGACGATGGTGTTGTACTCACGAGCAAGTTTGACGGACGCTTCAAGAGCGGCATCACTAGAGTCGGTACTGTCGACCCCCTTACCGCCTTTGCCCATTCCTGCAAGGGCCAAAATTTCTGAGGCGTTACCGCGGATCACCGTCGGGTGAAGCGCCAAAAGGCCTTGGATCATTTTGTCACGCCAGGGAATAACACCGGCTGCAACCGGATCCAGCACCCAGGGAACATTGTGTCGAACGGCACTTTTGGCAGCCAGATGCATGGCTTCCAACGAATCCGGACGGGGAGTACCGACATTGATCAGCACGGAAGAAGAAATCGCGGCAAAGTGTGCGGCTTCTTCACAGGCGATGACCATAGCGGGCGATGCGCCCATCGCAAGCAACACGTTTGCCGTGATCTCCTGCACAACATCATTGGTTATGCAGTGCACGAGCGGCGCTACCTCTTTCACATGGAAGAGGTGTGTCGCAATGGTTTCCGGTTCTACGGCACGAACAGGAGGCAAAGTGAATTCAGACATACAGCAGAAGAAAAGAGATGAAGTTGAAAAATCAAAGTGAACTGATGGCGCGCGTCAGCATATAGCCGGCAAGAACCAAAAGCATGCAGGCAAAGATGCGCTTTAAGGGTTTTGTGTCGATGCTGTGAGCGACCTTGGCACCGAAAGGCGCCGTAAAAATGCTTGCTGCTGCCACAGACAATAAAGCTGGCAAATGGATGTAGCCCAACATCATGGGAAATTGCGGGAGCCCCGGTTCACCCCAGCCTGTAATGATGTAACCAAGTGTTCCGGCAGCGGCAATCGGAAATCCCAAGGCTGCAGAAGTTCCTACGGCGTTATGCATTTTGACATTGCACCACACCATGAACGGAACGGAAATGAAGCCGCCTCCGGCGCCGACCAATGCCGAGACAACTCCGATGCCGGTACCGGCGCCAAACATTCCTGCCATTCCCGGAAGAGTTCTTTTGGGTTCCGGTTTGGAGTTGATGAACATCTTGACAGCGGAAAAGCCGACAAAACAGACGAAGACGAGAGAAATCCAGAAGGTTGGGAGAAGGCTGGAGATTTTGGCCCCGAGGAGGGCACCTACCAAGATACCGGGTGCAACCGCTGCAACAACGTTCCAAAGCACTGCACCGCGCTTGTGATGCGCTCGCACCGAAGAAAGCGACGTGAACATGATGGTAGCCAAAGATGTCGCGATGGCTGTATGAACGATGGCTGTATCAGGCACGTCGGCATAGACCAAAAGCATGGTCATGAAAGGCGTGAGCACCATGCCCCCGCCGATACCGAGGAGTCCGGCCAAAAAACCGGTACAGGCGCCTAAACAAAGCAAAGCCGCAACAATTTCCCAAGACATGAATACGCTTCCCGCAGAATTGTCGAAATGCGGCGTACATGATACCTGCGCCAAAGAGGGCAGAGCGAAGTTGGGGCAGGAATTGACGAAGGCGGGAAAAGGAAGACCCTGTGGTTTCCGGCTACGTTACCTGAACCGAAAGGTCAGGGTGGCCGCGGCTGGAGCGGAAAACGGAGCGGACAACGCGTGCCCGCTGCACTATCGGCTCTCGAGTTAAACGGCCTTGCACGAATGCATAGGTTAGGAACATTGGAGCCGCTGGTGAAACTTCACAGGGTAGGACAATTATAAAACGATAATGACCTCAGGTACCCGATCAAGCGTAGTACCCATTAGTACAAAGCTTGTGGCGATCTTTAACAACCTGGAATTATGAGGTTAAGAGTTTGAGGACGGTTGGCTCGCCGAGCCAATCTGAAAAGGGCTTTGCCCTCTCCGCCTAACGGCGGATTCACCCAAAGTTTTTCCCGGCCCTAAAGAATACGCTTTGCTTTTTCCGCGCAAGCATGTTTCATTGTAAGTCATACACTTGGAGTGCGCAGATAGAAGAAGTCCGAATCTGCGCGGCCCGCGAGAATGCGCGGACAGCCTGAGTTTTAACGCTTTGGCTGAG
>ERZ840057.2953-NODE-2953-length-10805-cov-28.913674_pt1 | contig 10805 bp, 9 predicted proteins | sample MGYA00519907_ERZ840057 | MGnify/ENA primary metagenome ERZ840057 (study PRJEB31850, sample SAMEA3708862) | human gut metagenome | biome: human gut; feature: human-associated habitat; material: faeces | place: China | collected 2014 ...
TGCTGCTTTCCATGCCAATGCGCTCGCACAGGCCCTTGCACAGCACCTTCTCGCCGTCCATATCGATCAGCTGATACTTCAGGGAAGAAGAGCCGCAGTTAATAACCAGAACTTTCATCTGTGTTGCCTCCTGTATGTTTTTGGTCTGCCCTCTTTTTAAACCTGAGGACAGAATTTTACAGATTCCTGTGTTTATTATATAATAGGGTGGGCGGCTTTTCAAGCCGCAACCCGGGCAAAGCGGTAAAGCTTGTGTACAAGGTTTTTGTACATCCTGCCCACAAATGCGCAAAACCACTGCAGTTTTCTGTATATACGATATAAATTTAACAATCTTTCCGAGGGCGCAGCAGCCCTGCAGAGGAGCTTATCTATGAAATTTGCCGGTATCATTGCAGAGTACGACCCCTTTCACAACGGCCATGCATGGCAGCTGGCGCAGGCAAAAGCGCTGGGAGCACAGCATGTGGCGGTGGCCATGAGCTGCGGGCTGACCCAGCGCGGCGCACTGCCGCTGCTGCCGGAAGCGGTGCGGGTGCAGGCCGCCCTGCAGTGCGGGGCAGATCTGATATTTGCGCTGCCTGCGCCCTGTGCCTGTGCGGGGGCAGAGGCTTTTGCCCGGGCGGGGGTGCGCATCCTTGCCGCCGCCGGGTGCGATGCGCTGGTGTTCGGGGCAGAGACACCGGACGCAGCCCTGCTGATGGAAGCTGCCCGGGTGCTGTGCAGCGCAGCCTACCGCACCGAGCTGAAGCGCCAGCTTGTAGCCGGTGCCCGCAGCTTTGCGGCGGCGCGGCAAGCGGCGGTGGAAACGCTTTGCCCGGGCACGGCACTGGCCGCACTGCTGGATAAGCCCAACAACAATCTGGCAGTGGAATACTGCAAGGCCATTCTGGAACAGGAGGCACCCATGACCCCGGTGCCGCTGCCCCGCGTGGGGGCGGGCCACGGGCAGGCCCTTGCCGAAAGCGGCCACGCACAGTTTGCCAGTGCCAGCGCGCTGCGCGACCTCTGGGCAGAGCAGGGCGCGGATGTGCTGACTCCTTATGTGCCGGAAAAAGCACTGGAGCTGTATAAAAAAGCGGAAATCAACGGAATGTATACCGACTATGCCGCCGCAGGCCGGTGTGAGCTGGCTCTGCTGCGGGCGGCCTGTGCACGACCGGAACCTTTTGCCGCAGTGCGGGGCGTTTCCGAGGGGTTGAACCACCGGCTGGAAAACGCCGTGCGCAGCTGCACCGGCTTGCCCCAGCTGCTGGACGCGCTGACCACTGTGCGTTACCCCCGGGCCCGGATGCGCCGCCTTGCCATGGATGCAGCGCTGGGCTATACGGCAGATACCGTGCCTGCCCTGCCGCCCTATCTGCATTTGCTGGGGGCAAGGCGGGAAGCACTTGTGCTGCTGAAGCATGCATCCCTGCCGCTGAGCCACTCGCTGGCAAAGCTGGAAAAAGAAAACGATGCCTGCGCCCGCATGGCGGCGGCACAGGCCGCAGCCAGCGATTTTGGCGCACTGTGCCGCCGGGTGCCCGGGCCGATGGGGGGAGTATATCGTCAAAAAATTATCTTTTTGACGAATTGACAAAAAATAATCGAAAAAAATTTATGCAGAAACACTTGTGCCCGGACGGTTTGTGGTGTATGATTAAAGCAATGCAATGTTGGATACAACAAATGAGAATGGAATCAGAAAACCGCACGCATTAAGGAGGAAACTTCATGGCACTTCATGTTCTGGACGAAGCCAACCGCTGTCTGGGCTGCAAAAAGCCGCTGTGCCAGCAGGGCTGCCCCATCCACACCAACATCCCGGAGGTCATTCGGCTGCTCAAGGCAAACCAGATGGACGAAGCTGGCAGAATGCTGTTTGAGAATAACCCGCTGACCACCGTTTGTGCGTTGGTGTGCAACCACGAGAACCAGTGCGAGGGCCACTGCGTGCGCAACCGGATGCCCAGCCACGACCCGGTGCACTTCTCCATTATTGAGGACTACATTTCCACGACCTACGCCAACAAAATGACCGCCGGCCCTGCCCCCAAAAACGGCATGAAGGCGGCAGTCGTTGGCTCCGGCCCGGCGGGCCTGACCATTGCGGTGCTGCTGGCACGCTGGGGCTACGATGTGACCATCTTTGATGCCCGCGATAAAATTGGCGGCGTCATGCGCTACGGCATCCCCAACTATCGCCTGCCGGACAGCGTGCTGGATGATTTCCAGTACCGCCATCTGGAGCTAAAGGGCATCAAGGTGCGGCCCAACACCACCATCGGCAAGACCATCACCATCGATGATCTGTTCCGCGACGGCTACAAGAGCGTGTTCATCGGTGCCGGTCTGTGGAAGGCCAACGCCATGCATATCAAGGGCGAGACGCTGGGCAATGTAGCCTTTGGCATCGATTATCTGGCAAACTCCAAGGCGTTCCGTCTGGGCAGCGATATTGCGGTGATCGGCGTGGGCAACTCTGCCATGGACTGCGCCCGCACCGCCATCCGCAACGGTGCCCGCCACGTCACCTGCTATGCCCGCCGCGACGAGAGCTGCATCAGTGCTTCCGAGTACGAGGTGAGCTATGCAAAGCTGGAGGGCGTGGGCTTCCGCTTCTGCAAAGCACCGGTGGAGATCCGCGAGAACGGCCTGATCTGCCGCGATACCGTCAAGGGCGAAGATGGCAGGTTCACTCAGGTGGAGGGCAGTGAGACTTTCTACCCCCACACCGGCGTGATCGTGTCGGTGAGCCAGGGCTCGGAGAGCAACCTCGTCAAGACCACTACCGGCATCGAGACCAACCAGAAGGGTCTGCTCACCGTCAGCGAGGACGGCAGCACCACCCGCGAGGGCGTATTTGCCGGCGGCGATGCCGTGATGGGCGCACGCACCGTGGTGGAGGCGGTGGCTGTGGCCAAGAAGGTGGCCGAGAGCATGGATGCCTACATGAAGAGCCTGCCTGCAGAAGAAGTGGCTGACCCCTATGCCAATATCCCGGTGTTCCAGACCCCCACCTCGGACGTGCTGGCAAAGCAGGAGATCTGACGAAATAAAGACAAACTTGGAAGAAACTGTAAAGCTTCTGCGTCTTTGCCGATCTTTGCCGCTCCGTTTGTTGACGGGGCGGCTTTTGCCTTGTATACTATTCATATACTTGTTTCTGATTTGTACAAACTGGATATAAAACGGTGAAAGGCGGTGGACGCTATCCTGAAAGCATCCCTCCCGAAACTGCGGGAAAAACTATTGGAAGCGCTGCAGGCAGTGCTGCCCATTGCAGCCATCGTGCTGGTGCTCTGCTTTACCATTGCGCCGGTGTCGCCCAGCATCCTGCTGTGCTTTTTGCTGGGGGCAGCTATGATCGTGGTGGGCATCATGTTCTTCACACTGGGCGCGGAGATGAGCATGACCCCCATGGGCGAGCGCGTGGGTGCGGTGATCACCAAAAGCCGGAAGCTGCCGGTGATCTTGGGCATCGGCTTTCTGCTGGGCTTCCTCATCACCATTTCGGAGCCGGACCTGCAGGTGCTGGCAAATCAGGTGCCCTCCATCCCGAACCGCACCCTTATTTTATCGGTGGCGGCGGGCGTGGGCCTGTTTCTGGTGTTTGCCTTCCTGCGTATGCTCATTGGCATCTCGCTGCCAAAGCTGCTGGTGCTGTTCTACGGCATGATCTTTCTTCTGGCGGCGTTTGTGCCCAAGGAATTTCTTGCTGTGGCCTTTGATTCCGGCGGTGTGACCACCGGCCCCATGACGGTGCCCTTTATCATGGCGCTGGGCGTGGGTGTTTCGTCCATCCGCGGCGACCGCCACGCGGCGGACGACAGCTTTGGTCTGGTGGCCATGTGCTCCATCGGCCCCATTCTGGCAGTGCTCATTCTGGGCATCGTGTTCCGCGCCTCGGACAGCACCTATATCCCGCCGGTGCTGCCGGAGGTGAGCGACTCGGTGGAGCTGTGGCAGCTGTTCCGTGTCAGCCTGCCTACGTATCTGGAAGAGATCGCTGTCTCGCTGCTGCCCATCATCGTGATGTTCGGCATTTTTCAATTTGTGGCTCTGCACATGGACCGCCGGTCACTGGGCCGCATTGCGGTGGGTCTTGCGTATACCTACGTGGGCCTTGTGCTGTTCCTCACCGGCGCAAATGTGGGCTTTATGCCCGCCGGTAATTATCTGGGTCAGGTGCTGGCCGGGCAGAGCTTCCGCTGGATCATCATTCCCATTGGAATGCTCATCGGTTACTTCATCGTCAAGGCTGAGCCGGCCGTCTATGTGCTGAACAAGCAGGTGGAAGAGGTGACCGACGGTGCCATTTCGGCCAAGGCCATGGGCACAGCCCTTTCGGCAGGTGTTTCCATCTCGGTGGGCCTTGCCATGGTGCGGGTACTCACCGGCATTTCCATTTTGTGGTTCCTCGTGCCGGGCTATGTGTTTGCCATCGGCATCTCCTTTGTGGTGCCAAAGCTGTTCACCGCCATTGCATTTGACGCGGGCGGCGTGGCATCCGGCCCCATGACAGCCACCTTCCTGCTGCCGCTGGCACAGGGTGCCTGCGTGGCCGTGGGCGGCAATATCGTCACCGACGCTTTCGGCGTGGTGGCCATGGTGGCCATGACCCCGCTCATTACGGTGCAGCTGATGGGTCTTGTGGCACAGCTGCGCACCCGCAAGGCCCGGCGGCTGCAGCCTGCGGCCATGGGTGCGGCCTTTGCCGGTCTGCCGGACGATGATATCATTGAACTGTAAGGAGGGCGCGGCATGAGTTCGTTGTTTTTGATGGTGACCATCACCGACCGCCGCTCCACCGATGCCTTTTTGCAGCTGTACCAGCAGCGCGGCGTGGATGTGAACCTGCGCACGGTGGGCAGCGGCACAGCGGTGCGGGAAACGCTGGCCACGCTGGGTCTGGAAAAGACCGAGAAGGCCGTGCTGCTGGCGGTGGTGACAGAGGATACATGGAAGGCCGTCCGGACAGACCTGCGCCGCAAAATGCGCATCGACGTGCCGGGCACCGGCATTGCATTCACGGTGCCGCTGAGCAGCATCGGCGGCAGAAGGGCGCTGATGTTCCTCACCCAGCACCAGCCGCTGACATTGAAGGAGGAGAGCACCTTGAAGGATACCCGTTACGAACTGCTGCTGGTAATCGCCAATCAGGGCCACACCGGCGCCATTATGGATGCCGCCCGCGCAGCAGGTGCTGGCGGTGGCACGGTGATCCACGCCAAGGGTACCGGCATGGAAGGCGCAGCCCAGTTCCTTGGCGTGGAGCTGGTGAACGAAAAGGAGCTGGTGCTCATCGTGGCCCGCACGCCGGAAAAGAACCGCATCATGAAAGCCATCATGGACGGTGCCGGGCCAAAGGCGGGCGCGATCGTGTTCTCGCTGCCGGTGACGGATACCGCCGGTCTGCGTCTGCTGGAGGACGAGGAACCGGTGCAGGAGACTTCTGCGCAGTAAACAACAAAATGTAATTTATTCCGGGATTATTCCGCATTTATGGGCAAAACGCTTGATAAATGCGGATTTTTTCGTTATCATAGAAGAAAGAAATTCAAGAATGAGGGACAAAAGATGATAAAGCTTTCATATGAGCAGCAGATCGCATTCAATTCGCTGTCCATCATCGTGGGCAATGCACTGTATGCGCTCACGGTGGTGCTGTTTCTTGTGCCGTCAGGCCTGATCACCGGCGGCGCCACCGGCATCGCACTGGGCATCAACCGTGCATTGGGACTGCCGGTGTCCGGTGTGCTGTTCGTCATCAACATGACCATGCTTACGGTGGGCTGGGTGCTGCTGGGGCGGCGCTTTGCCATCACCACCATTGCCAGCACCGTGCTCAGCCCCCTGTTTTTGGCCCTGTGGGAGCGGGTGTTCACAGGCTTTGTGCTCACCGATGATCTGGTGCTCAACACCATTTTTGCAGGCCTCGGCGTAGGCATTTCGCTGGGCATCACCATCCGGGCAGGCGCATCCACCGGCGGCATGGACATCCCTCCGCTGGTGCTGAACAAATATTTCCACATCCCGGTGTCGGCCAGTATGCTGGTGTTCGATATGCTCATCCTCTGCCTGCAGGCGGCGTTCAGCCCGCTGCAGCAGTGTCTGTACGGCATCGTGATGGTGATCGTGTATACGGTGGTGCTGGACAAGGTGCTCATCTTCGGCACTACCCGCACCGAGGTAAAGATCATCAGCCAGCACGCCGATGATATCCGCGAGGCCATCTTCACCCAGCTGGACCGCGGTGTGACCGTGCTGCATGGCGAGGGAGGCTACAGCCACGAGCCGGAGCAGGTGCTGCTGAGCATCGTGAGCAACCGCCAGCTGCCGAAGCTGGAAAAGCTGGCCCATGCCATCGACCCCACCTGCTTTATGATCGTGAGCCATGTGACCGAGGTGAGCGGGCGCGGCTTCTCGCTGGATAAGAATTACCAGTAAACGCTGAAAATCCCAGCAGATACTTGAAAAACAGTACCGGTTTAGGGTATAGTATAGAAGAACGGTAGGTTATGCCGTGATTTTACCCAACAGGAAAGGAAAACCATCATGTTTGATATTTTCAATATGCTCAAAAAGGAAGAACACAAGGACGCAAAGCAGGTGACCCGCGAGACCATCATCGGCGATATCCTGGATATGGACCAGACCACCGCTCCCTACTTCATGGAGATCGGCATGCACTGTCTGGGCTGCCCTGCATCCCGCGGCGAGAGCATCGAGGAGGCCTGTGCAGTCCACGGCGTGGACTGCGATGAGCTGATCGAGAAGCTGAACGAGCATCTGGCCGCAAAGAAGGCATAAATTGCTGCCCACATTGGATGCGCGTCTGGCTGCCGCCGCAGAGCTTGTGCGGCCGGGAGAGCCGGTGGCGGACATCGGCTGCGACCACGGCAAGCTGACGGCGGTGCTGGCGGCTTCGGGAAAATACCCGAAGGTGATCGGTGCCGACCTGCGGCCCGGCCCGCTGGCAAAGGCAGAGCAGACGCTGGAACATGCAGGCTGTAAAGACCGCGCTGAGCTTCGGCTTGGCGACGGTCTTTCTGTGCTTACGGAGAACGAAGTAGGCAGCATCGTGTTGGCGGGCGTTTCCGCCCAGACCACTTGGGAAATTTTAGAGAAAGCCCCGTGGGTGTTTACCGTGGGAGGGCCTCGGATCATCATGATCCCGGCCACCCGCCACGACGCGCTGCGCCGCTGGTTGTGGGAGCATGGCTTCTCCTTTGCAGCCGACCGCCCGGTGCAGGCGGCGGGCCGCTGGTACGCGGTGATGGCGGCGGAGTACACCGGCAGGGTGTATGTGCCCACCTTTGCCGAGTGCCTGTTTGGCAGTACGGGAGAGTGGCCCGAGGGAAAAGGCTACGCCGACTGGCAGAAGGCAAAGCTGCCCCGGATGCGCCTTGGCGTGCCGGATGGCAGCGAACTGGCAAAGGAAATCGATAGTTTATTAGCTGGCTTGCCCTCTCAGGCCGCTTCGCGTCCAGCTCTCCCAAAGGGAGAGCCTTTGGCAAAATGATGAACGCTGCATGGAATGCCAAGGCCTCTCACCATGGGAGAGGTGGCATTGCGTAAGCAATGACGGAGAGGGCGAGGATGGTGAAGATATGATAACAGTTAATCAGGTATACGAAGCAATGCAGGCCATCGCGCCGCTGGAGCTGGCGGAACACTGGGACAATCCCGGCCTGCTGGTGGACTGCGGCGGGCAGATGCACCGGGTGCTGGCAGCACTGGACATCACCCCCGAAGTGGTGGCTGAAGCCGCCGCAAAGCAGTGTGAGATGATCGTGTCCCACCACCCGGTCATTTTTGATCCGCTCAAAAAGATCGGCCCGCAGGATGTGCCTTTCCAGCTGGTGCAGGCGGGCATTTCTGCCATCTGTATGCACACCAATCTGGATGCTGCCGAGGGCGGCGTGAACGAAGTGCTGGCAGGCATCTTTGACATGAAGAATATGGAAACCTTTGCCGAGGGCTGCGGCCGCGTGGGTGCCATTGAGGAGATCACGGTCCCGGAGCTTGCCGCAAGGCACAGCAGGAGCTTGCTGCGCGCTGCAACCAGCCGAAGAACGGCCCGGCGGTGCAGGTGAAGTTTGTGGATGCGGGTAAGCCGGTCAAGCGCTTGGCGGTCATCAGCGGTGCGGGCGGAAGCCTGTTTGCAGATGCCATTGCTATGGGCGCGGACTGCCTGCTGACCGGTGAAGCCAACCACCACCACGCCATCGATGCCAAGCGGCTGGGCCTTTCGCTCATTGCGGCGGGCCACTATGCCACCGAATTTCCGGTGACTGCCGCCGTGGCTGCAAAGCTGCGCGCCGCCCTGCCGGAGCTGGAAGTGCTGGTGAGCACTGAAAACCGGGATCCGTATACGTATTTATAAGGAAAAGCCGCTGCTTTTTCTTGCGGCGATTTTCCGGCTGAGATGAAGATTGCCGCTGCAGCCTCTTCTGTGAAAGAGTAATTCGGCAAAGCCCGCAGGCTTGGCCGAATTACAAATACAAATAAAAATTCCGCTGATTATGGCCAAAGCGAATGCGGCGGCCATTTAAAATCGTTAAATGAGGTAAACACTATGGCATTGGATGCCGCGACACTGGCCCTTACGGCAGCAGAGCTCAAAGCAACGCTGACCGACGCCAAGATCGCAAAACTATTTGAACCCACCCGTGATGAGCTGGTGCTCACCCTGCGTACCCGCACGGATACCTATGCGCTGCTGCTTTCGGCCCGCAGCGGTTCCGCCCGCGTGTGCCTGACCGAAGAAAGCTTTGAAAACCCGGAAACGCCGCCCTCCTTCTGTATGCTGATGCGCAAGCATCTCACCGGCGGCAGGCTGCTGGACGTGCACATGGAGCCGGGAGACCGCATCGTCTATTTTGATTTTCAGTGCACCAACGAGATGGGCGACCTTGTGCGCAACACCCTGTGTGCCGAATTGATGGGCCGCTACTCCAATCTGGTTCTGGTGCAGAACGGCAAGATCATTGACGCACTCAAGCGCGTGGATTTTGAGGACAGCGATGTGCGCCAGCTGCTGCCGGGCCTGCCCTACACCACGCCGCCCAAGCCTGCAAGACCGGACTTCCTGCTGGTGAGCAGTGCGTCCATCGTGGCAGCAGCCTGCCAGAGAGATCTGCCGGTGGCAGATGCCCTCAACAAGACCGTGGCCGGTGTTGGCCCGGTGGTCTGCCGCGAAGCTGCATGGCGTGCCTTTGACGGCGAACATCTGCCCGCCAATGAGCTGACCGAGGAACAGAAGCGCAAGCTTATGGCTGCCATCGACGAGCTGAAGGAAGAGCACGCAACCGGCGGTACGCCCTGCAGCGTCACCGACCCCAGCGGAAAGCCCATCGAGTATACCTTCTTCCGCCCGCAGCAGTACGGCGAAAAGTATATAATAAAGGAATGGCCCTCCTTCAACGCCATGCTGGAGGGCTACTACGCTGAGAAGGACCGCGCGGAACGCCTGCGCACCAAAAGCAAGGAGCTGCACAAGGCCGTGCACAATATGTACGAGCGCGCCGTGCGCAAGCAGGCCGCCCGTCAGGAAGAGCTTGCTGCCAGCGGCAAGAGCGAAAAGCTGCGTCTGTACGGTGAGCTGCTCTCGGCAAACCTCTATCTGGCCCAGAAGGGCATGAAGAGCATCACCGTGCCCAACTGGTACGATGAGGGCAAGGAAGTGACCATCCCGCTGGACCTGCGGTTCACACCCAGCCAGAACGCCCAGAACTTCTTCAAGAACTATAAAAAGAAGCAGACCGCCGCCCGGATGCTGGTGGATCTGCTGGCAGAGGGTGAAAAGGAGATTGCCTATCTGGAAACGGTACTCTACGAGGTGGAGTCGGCTTCCGGTGAGGCGGCCCTCAACGAGATCCGGGCAGAGCTGAAGAGTCAGGGCTATCTGAAATACTACAAGCAGCGGGATAAGCGCCAGAAGCCCGCAGACTTCCTGCGGTTCACTTCCACCGATGGCTTTGAGATCCTGGTGGGCCGCAACAACGTCCAGAACGACAAGCTCACCCTGCACACCGCCCGGGGCAAAGACCTGTGGTTCCATGTGCAGAAGGCCCCCGGCAGCCACGTTGTGGTCATGAGCCGGGGCGAGGAGATCCCGGACACCACCAAGCAGGAAGCCGCGGAGCTGGCAGTCATCTACTCCAGCACCTACAAGGCAGGCACCGGCGCCAAAGTGGCGGTGGACACCACCGAGGTGAAGAACATCTGGAAAGCCAGCGGTGCAAAGCCCGGCATGGTGCTGTACGAGGTGTACACCACGGTCTATATCACGCCCCGGGATGGGCTGGAGGAGCAGCTGAAGAAGAAATGATTTGAACTGCGCGCCGCGCTGCTCTGCGCATCTTCAGCGGAAGAATTATTTTAAATTTGCCAATCGGGAAAATCTGCGGATTTTCCCGATTGACTTTTTCACGGGTGGGGTCGTAAAGGCGAACGGCATTTGCAGCGCCTGCTTCCTGCGGGAGCGGCGGCGCTGCTTTTTATTATATATGTATAAAAGCGGCAGAACGGTCCATACTAAGCACTGCGCAGCGGGCACGGCAGAGTTTTCCACTGGCAGAAAAGCCTGCGGATTGTGCATCTTGCACAGAAAATGCGCGCTATGACAAAACGGAGAAAATAAAAAAGAAAATTCGTTCTTTTTTCTAAAAAACACTTGCCAAATGCACGAAGGTGTGATAGAATAACTCTCGGCTGCAAAGGGCTTGTGCGATACAAGTCGTGCAGGCCAGCGATATGCGTAGATGCGGGAGGTTGTCATCCGGCGATAGCTGCGATGGGTTATTTCCGCGGAGTAT
>ERZ840057.2963-NODE-2963-length-10782-cov-34.502564_pt1 | contig 10782 bp, 12 predicted proteins | sample MGYA00519907_ERZ840057 | MGnify/ENA primary metagenome ERZ840057 (study PRJEB31850, sample SAMEA3708862) | human gut metagenome | biome: human gut; feature: human-associated habitat; material: faeces | place: China | collected 2014 ...
TATTTCAATAATTTCAAAGAACTATTTATCCACTTTTACGGGACAGTAGTGAATTCATTTACTTTATAAGTTGTATGTATATTTTCGTATATTACTTTCCAATAATATATAGTTTCGTTATTATAATTTTCATATTCTTCTTTTTTTAGAAAAACTAATGGTTTTTTTTCTATTTCTTTTTCACTTTCTGAAGGGATATATATGTCTTTCATGATTTCTATTTTAAAGTATTATTATCAATAGTAGAATAATTATTATCAGTGCCATTAACACATAATTTTCCACCGGTTTAGACTACTTCTCGGCCTGCTTCAGTTGTTCCTCCAGCCTTGTCGCCAAAGCCTTAGCATCCGCAAGTTCCTTTGAGGACTTCGCATTCTGTGTAGTTATCTATGTCAGTGACTTCTGCAGGGCTGCATACGTGTGCTGCATCTTAGTTAATCCTTTCGTTGAAATTTTTCGCCTACTCCTCTTAAATCTTTATTTGTTCTTATATATTATACATAGTCTTAAAAACAATGTTTCTTTTAGTTATCAATTATTTTATATTTGATAATTAATGGGCATAAAGTTAATATTATAAATTGATAAATATTAAAGATCTCATATTTTATATTTTAACATTACTTTTTACACTCTCTCAACCCCATTCTCCATCTCTATACTTCTTATTAAAAAGGAGTTTACCAGAAACAAAAGCTTCATTTCTCATATGCTTTACCAGGCTAAAATATCTATCAAAATCTAATAATAATGCAAATATATTTATTGCTTAATAACTTAAAATATATCCAACAAATTAATGAAGAAAGTGCTCAACAAATTATTATTTATTCACCATATAAAACATATAACCAAAAGTCTTTTATATCATTGACATCAATATTCTCGGATATACAACAAAAGTATCCAACAATAAATTTCCATTTAAAATAATCGATAAAAATCCATTTGTAATATTACAGAAAAATGAGCAAAACATGTTACGTTTACTTAAGATTATAAGAAACTATAGGGAAGAGATTAGTTCAATAGAAATCAAACAATTAATCACAGATAAAATTACAATTAAAGCAGCTCTATCACTAGATATTTTGATATACACTCTTTCCCTAAACTATCATAGAAAAACGCGTTTATAAAAGGGCTTGCCCTATTCACTTTTTTAAAAGAGGGAAGCCTAATTCCCCCTTCCTAAAAAGGGCGTTAGAAAAAGACAGTTTAAAAAGGCAGCAAGCTGGGTAATTTTGTTATGCAGTTTACAGAACAGAAGATTGAATATTTGCCATAATTTGGATCAAAATATTATCAGATGCACCAATATAAGCAACGCACAAAAATAATCGTAAGAAGAGCTTAAAACTAGCTAAAATCAAAAGTTATTCTCCAGCAGCTACAGCCGTTTTATCATATCAAGAGCAATAGAAAACCAATACAGACTTGGATCTTTTTTAATTAAGAGTCCCCAATACATCATATACGACTGAAACAATTTATATTGGAATGTCCAACATAATTATACAACAGGATAACCTTAAGAAATAGAATTTTTGTTATACACTATACCTAGCAAAAATATGATTAGAGCAAAATAACAATGTACAAGAAAATAGGGCTTAAAGTAGCAAACAAATAAACTTGATCGCTCCAAATGTAAGTATAGTATGGAAAGAATAATAGTATCTAACAAAAAACTTTTTAAGATGCATTAAAAACCATACTTTTATTCTAAATTGACATAATCAAAATCCAAACAATTACCTCATCATTTCATCAATTCATCAAAAAACAATTGTATCACATAACGTAGAATTGTATAAAAAAGCAATAAGCGCTTTTATATTTAAACGACATTTCATACTTTTGAGATACATCTTTTGTTTTTCACTATTAATGCCTGTCACAATAGTAATAATTTATAACAATATACATCATGATTAAAATTTATAGTATGAATACTTGTCCGGACTGTATTTATGTTGAAGAGCAGATACAGGGAGACGACAGATATGAGATTATAGACATAGGTTCGCATGTAAAATATTTAAAGGAATTTCTAAGGATCCGTGATAACAGCCCTGTTTTTAATGAAGCGAAAAAAATTGGAGCTGCAGGTATTCCATGTTTTGTTCTAGAGGATGGTTCTGTTACACTCATACTAGAAGAAGCCGGACTTACTTCAAGACCAATTACAGAAGGAATGTCATGTAATATAGACGGAAGTGGTTGCTGATACAAACTATATTTTGAGACATCTAACATATCATATAATAAAGCTAAAATATGAGATCTGTTTATTATATGATAGGTTGTACCAATAATAGCCTTTAATCACAAACTGATCTTTCGATAATAAATGGCAGTTCCATATGAATGTTTACTATCTTTCTCCTCTATGAATCGTGTATATTGGAAATACAGCTTCTGATATAATGCAATGATGATGAATATGGTATGCTTACCTGCCGCTTGTTGTATGGGAAAATTCTGCCAATGAGGATTTAGAAAGATGTAATCCTAGCAAAGTACTCAACTATATTGAGAAATTATTGGAATATCTTTTTAAGTCATCCGATGAACATCAAAGATATTTCCGTATTTTTGAAATACAAATCAAAATGGCCTACAATGGAAATTCATAATTTACTGGATGTCAAATCAAGGGCAGAACTACGTGAATGGCTTATTAAAAACCATAAAACGGAGAAAGAATGTTGGGTAGTCGTGAAACGTGGAAGGCCTACGGATGATAATACTTTCTGGTATATTGATGCTGTAGAAGAAGCCTTATGCTTCGGTTGGATAGACAGTACTACTAAAAAAATAGCAGATGATGTAACAGCCCAGAAACTTTGTCCACGAAAGCCAAGAAGCAATTGGTCTGAGCTCAATAAAGAAAGATGCCGAAGAATGGAACGGTTAGGACTGATGACAGATGCAGGAAGAGCCGTTCTACCTGATATGTCACCTAATGGTTTTATCATAGACAAGGATATATTACACAGACTACAATCTGACCCAGTAGTGTGGAACAACTTCTGCCAATTCCCTGATTTATATAAACGAATCAGAATTGATACTATCCAAATTAAAAAGAATCAGCCTGAACTTTTTGAAAGTCGCCTGAACAAATTCATAGAAAATACCCGAAAAGGACTTCTTTACGGAGAATGGAATGACAACGGAAGATTATAAAAATACAGGAAAGCATTAACCTATTTCTATTTTTATTACCTTTGCACCTAGGATATTAAAAACAAAGATTGTTCAACCTATGAAATGGCAATTGTGCATATAGCTGCGCATAATGAATAGCATTCTCAATTCAAGCTATTGTTAATATACAGGCTTATAATACAGGTCTGTGCTTCTTTATTTTGCCATTATATCAAATAATTACTTTACAAATAAGCTATGTCACCAGTTGACAGGACTTGTTGTTTTTTATCATGTTGAACAATGAACTATACATATAAAAACATATGGCTCATCAACTTTCCGGTTATGATGAGCATCCTTATCGAACAACTTATTAATATAACTGATGCTATCTTCTTAGGTCATGTTGGTGAAATAGAATTAGGGGCATCCGCACTCGCTGGGATCTGGTATCTCGCCATTTATATGCTCGGTTTCGGATTCAGTATAGGTTTACAGGTTGTCATTGCACGGCGTAATGGCGAGCAGCAATATTCAGAAACAGGTAGGACATTCTTTCAGGGATTGCTTTTTCTGTCGGGGTTAGCAGTTCTACTATGCGCTATTTCGAAAATATTATCTCCCTTGATTCTGAGCAATCTGATTGCATCCGAGAAAGTATATTCTGCTGTTATAGCTTACCTGGACTGGCGCATTTGGGGATTAATGTTTTCTTTCCCATTTCTTGCGTTACGATCTTTCCTGGTCGGTATAACACTTACAAAGCCCTTGAACAAAGCTGCCTTTACAGCTGTATTGGTGAATATACCTTGTAATTGGCTTCTCATATTTTATTTCGATATGGGAATAGCAGGTGCTGCAATAGCGTCATCTTTTGCTGAATTATGCTCATTGATAATATTGTCTATCCATGTTTTACGAAAAATGGACAGAAAGGTTTATGGTCTGAACTGGCAGTTTAATAAAAACATATTCCATCATGTCTGCCGTGTATCTATCTGGAGCATGTTCAATCCGTTTATTGGTGTAGCCTCATGGTTTGCTTTCTTCGTAGCCATTGAGCATTTGGGCGAGTTGGAACTGGCAGCGACAAATGTCATACGCAGCATATCCACCTTGTTTTTTGTTATTGTCAATTCATTGGCAGCAACTACTGGATCGTTGGTAAGTAATTTGTTGGGAGCAGGACAAAAGAATCAGATTTTCCCGTTATGTAACCGGGTTATCCGTTTGGGATATGCCGTGGGATTCCCACTTATTATCTTTTCTATAATCTGTTTCAATCCACTTTTTAATATTTACTCGGATAATGAGAGCCTGATGCAAATAGCACAGCTACCATTTACAGTAGCTTTGTTGAATTATGCTTTTGCCTTACCTGGTTATGTATATATGAATGCTGTCACAGGGACAGGTGCCACACGTACAACCTTCATTTTTCAGACTGTAACCATTATAGCCTACCAGATTTATTTATGGACGATAAGCAATTTAAGCTCCTCCCTGTCTGTATATTGGACTGCAGAATACTTATATGTGATATTACTTGGAGTGCTTTCCATTATATATCTTAAATGCAAAAACTATTAATTGTTTGAACCCCATGATGGAAAAAGACCTGTCTATCGAAGTCGGCGATTACACTTTCTAGTGAATAAAATACTTTTCAACCATATCCTTGAGCTGATCAGATGACAGGTTTGCTATGCCTATTGATTCAATAAGTGAAAACTCTTCTTTATTCTTACCAATAATAAACTTACGTTCATGACCGTCTATTTCAGCAAGCAAATGGAAATTTCCCTTATATGCCTGCTCCATACGGATATTCTTTACTGTATGTCCGTTTATGACAAATTCGCATATTTCAGGAGCCATTTCCTCTAACTCTCCCCATGATTTCAGACGGTCTACTATAGTATTTTCAACACGTCCTACCCACTGTTCAGCAACACCATATTTAGTGGCAACCGTACGAAATTGTTTCATGGCATTTACTATATCACGTATTATTGCATCAGGCCTACGTATTCCATTATCTTTAGCAAATTGAATAACATCATCCCGTGTTATATTCCTAAGTTTTGCCCTAATATACATGCAATGATCTTCATTAGGCAAGAATCCTCCATTGTCAAATATATAAGTTACATCGTATGCAGGAGACAGACGCCAAGTACCGTCCTCACTCATAACGAATGAAAAATTCTTATTGTGATCATCTGTATTGTTTGCCAATACATTAAAGACCATCCTGCGGAATACCTCATAACAGTCTGTTTCCGGCAGATGGAGCTTCCGACACACTGTAATCAATTGTTCGTAACTGTCCGCATCAGGGCTAATTGCGGCCAGAGTTTGTGTATGAATCTTTTTTCCATTATTACGGTCAAAGCGTTTTGTCATAAAATGATTATTTCCATCCACCTGATAGAGTTTTGAAGGCATCATATTTATCCCTGCCATTGTAGCAAGTTCATAGTAAGACATCTCCAATTCTGCCGAGTTGTATTGCGAATTACCAAATTTGACCAGATAGTAATCAAATTCCTCTAATCCGGAAATCTGCCCGCTACGGACCTCACCATTCTTTCGATTAATGGCAACAATGGCTTTAGGTTGACGACCACCGGCTGAAGTACCAACCGTAAGTAATGACTGCATTGTTACCGACTCTTCAGGCAGGATTCTGGCATTTTCTCTTTCTGAAAATATACGCTCTGCTAAATTTGCCAATGATTTGATATCTATTTTTTCAGCCTTACGCTCTCTTGAAACCTCAGGCAAAAATTCCAAAGCTCCCATTCCACGCTTTCCTATAAATGAAAGTTTGTCAAGAGGAGTAATATCTGCGTTTGACAAGTGATTCTGTTGGCGCCATAATTCAAAAAGTTGATTACCCCAAGCGTCAGGCAACGAATCTGCTAAAAATGCCGGTAATTTTTGATAAATCTTGGCCTCTTCTCCCCATACAGGTGTAAGTCCTCTTGCTCCATCAACCGGTGCAGCTAATGGAGAAATGTTAAGACCTTTCTTCAAGAAGACCGGATTATACATAAAATAGGATAACCTGCGTCTGGCATCCCATGCCAATCTACCTATTTCCTCACCCCAAAGTATTACTTTTAACGACTGTACCATAATTTATGCTATTTAGAGTGTCTGACACGCTGTACCTTTTTATCATCCTTACGCATCATGTAAGGAGATTCAGGCAATTCCGGAAGAAGATTGTCTATAGTGTTAATCTGTCCGACCACTTTCAACAACACAATAAATGTTGACAATGAAATATTGCCAGCTGTACCATTCTCGAATTTGTGGATGGTTGTAAGTCCGATACCAGATTGCTCAGAAACATCTTTCTGAGTAAGATTGCAACGAATTCTATATTCCTTAAATCTATTACCTAATAGCCTTACAAGCTCAGGCGTGGAGTATTCATAAAAATCTACCATATAAACCGTATTTATATATCATTATAATGATAATTAAATATACTTTTAAGTATTAATCTTCACTATTATGAAGATTATAAATACAAAACTATGTAATTTCTGAGAATAAAACTAATTTTTCTTAGAAAACTTATCGTCAGATTATAGTGATTGATTGTAAATCCTATATTTTGTATTTGTTATATGTCCAATTTCGCTATTTCCCTCATGAAGTTTTGATTGCAAAAAAATGGCTTATCAACCACGCATAAACATGGAGATAAGCCAACTTTTAATTACGACGTTCCATTAAGAAATAGGCTCTACACGTTTCTCAGACTCCCATTCGGTATGAGAAATAATATCATGATATTGCTCCAGAGTAAGAAAAGAGTTTTTCTCGTCAGAACATTCATACTCCCAAGGAAGCTCATAGACGGTACCTTCTTCCTGATATCCCATATAGTTATGGTATGAATCAGGAACCAGTCGGACAAAATCCTCTTCCTTCAGAATACTCAGAAGTTTCTCAGCATCGTAAATATGTAATGGAGCATCAGCCTTATACAGGGAGACAGCCACCTCCATAGCCAATCCGACATTGGATGAATAACTGTTGGAAACAACAATCTTCCATCCCTGATGTTGAACATTTGAAGCTAAGATATTCAAACGTGAAAGCCCAAGTTCACCGTAATGATCCGTTGCAAACCGTATGAAATCCTCCTGGCTGTCGACGTTATAAAGGTTCTCCACATCCACATACTTCATATACTTGTAGTAAGCCACATCCGAGATTTTTTGGAGATCTCTTTTTGAATCCTTATTGATACGTCCACCGATATCCCGTTTCTTATGATAAGCCTTATAAGCTTCGTTAGCAATACGATAAAATTTACAATACTTTCGTATGGTCATAGTCTCTATAGGAGACAAAGAACACCCTTGTATTGAGTCCTCTAAAGCCTTAACTGTCATTTCACGGTCCTCTACATCAATCCTAAGACTCGGAACTATGCGAACCAGGTTCTTTCTGGAAATCCTACCTGTACGTTGTTGGTATGGCAGATTGTTTGCTACATACTCATTAAACCCGTCGGAATCTGTTACAATAACACCAATCATAAGATTCAAAAAGTCGAAAAAACGTGTAAGGTTCTCCTTGCAACAAACATCATCGAACTTCTTTTCATAATACGAGGAGCGGTTAGAAATAACAAAGTGGGTAAATTTCCGGTCGGTAACATGAATCGACCGGTTATTCCCGTATTTTCTTGAGGTTACATAGAACCAGCGCGTTTCCATCGGATTGAACGCAAGCCAGTCCGACAGATATGCATCCATGCTGCTGTATTCTCCCGAAGCAATCAGTTCCTCTGCATTACCCCAATCTTCTGATGTTGGCCGAGGCACCTCTATATAAAACCCACGACACTCTTCATCACCAATCACGGCAAGACGCTCAAACTGACGCTGAGTCTCAATCATCCTTTCCAGTAAATTTCCTTCAACAACAATTTCCCAATGATGATTTTCGCCTAATGCTTCCAGATCTAATGTAGTCATACCAACTTCCTTAGCTAAATCGCAAAGGAATTTTCTATCTATGATTTTTCTTTCATTCATCGCTGTACTCATTTTATTTCAATAAACTTGCCCGATTCAAATCCATTCATCAGATGCTCATTTGCAAAAATATATCCCATCTGGTTAGAGATTACCCTAGTCCCTCCTATTTCCGTATCAATATTGGTATGCGAATGTCCATATATCCATGCATCAATCCTACTATTGGCAATTAAATTATCATACTCACTTGCAAATGCACTGTTCAGAACAGATCCTCTATGCTGCGCTGCTACCACTTGGAGTGTAGGCAAATGATGTGTAACCACCACAATATGGTTTGCTGTGCTCTCTTCGATGTTTTTCCGAATAAAGTCAATACTGATCTCGTGCATCCGGTTGAATTCCTCCACTTGCAGCAGCTTCCCGCCAAACTTAATCTGACGGAAGTCGTTCATACCTTTCCATACAAAATACTCATCATTCGGATTGATGTGTGACCAAAGCGTACTCAGTATAAAGTCCGTATCATCGATGCGGACAACCTGATTCTGATAGTAACCCACATTCTCCCGCAACATCCACTTCCATTTAAAACCGCGTTCCATCACATCCGAATAGTTATAGTATTCATGATTACCGGGGACAATCAATACCTGACGGTAATTTTTGGATGCCCACTTCCAAAAATTCATAACTGGAGCAGTCTTATCCTTGAGATAGGAAATATCTCCTGCCAGCACCAGTACATCGCCTGTAACAGGCAATTCATTATATCTCAGATATCTGCTATTCTCCTGAAATTCGAGATGCAAATCACTCATATATTGTATTCTCATTTTATTAGTCTCCTTCCTTTGATTGTTCTATCTGTTTCTCTATTATCATCTTTACCTGTGCAAATGATACCGGTGTGAAATTATTGTTATCTACACCTACATCATACTGAGTCGGGAAAAGCATTTTCAACCGCGGAACATCCTTGCCGGTGTTATGCCTGCTGGTATGTACATGCCCGAAGAGTTGCCATGTATCACTGTAAGCTCCTCCATAACAAAGGAAGGGACAATGATTCAGATAAATTTTCTGTTTATCTACCTCAATATGCATTTGCATCGTTATCTGTTCAAAGTACTTCGTATAATTCTGCCTGAGATTCTTTATATCGTGATTGCCGGCTATAAGATATATTTTTCCATTCAATCTGTTTAGTACATTTATCCATTCGGCAGAACCTCCCAAACAAAAGTCTCCCAAATGAAATATTATATCATCAGGGCCAACCACGCTGTTCCAGTTGGCTATTATCGTTTCATTCATGTGGGCTACATCTTTGAAGGGCCTGTTGCAGAACCGGATGATATTGGTATGGTTAAAGTGCGTGTCGGATGTAAAGAACACCCTGCTTCCATCAAATTTATAATTCATAATTTTGTTCATTTATGCGCATCACTGCGCGGTTAATAATACATTGTATTTTGCCCATGGACGGAATTGACGGAGAAGGACGCATCGAGCGGATGTCACCAAAAGGCATAAAGAAAAAGCCGTCGAAAAAGTTTTAATCAGGACTTTCCGACGGCTTTCTATTATCATTATCAGAGGGTTATCAGCATCATTGTACCCTCAATAATATACATAAAGATCGTTGGAAAGTGTATTTGTATTTATTCAATGATTCAATGCTTGATGCATGAATATACGACACACGCTCAAAGCATTTTGTGCTTCGATATAATGTATTTGCAGGTATGTTCATTCTATTATGTTGCATCGTTGTTATATATAAATTATATTGCAAAGTTACGAATATTATTGAGAATCAATAAATTCTTATATATAAAAATGAAAAGTCACACATTAAAATACCAGTACTTTATCTATTTTCAATATCCTACCGCTTGCTACATCCAACATCAGAACCATGATATAATTTCATTGAATGCCACCTCCATTATTTAAACAAACTTGAGTAAGATCCTGAATGGCATCATCCAATGAAAGCAGATGTTCTGCTTCATAATGTTCCGTAAGGAAGTCAATACCATTAAAACGTATTAAATAATTATTTGCTTCACGAACAGAAATATGATAAGTCTTGGCAAATTCATTGATAACGGCAACGATATATACAATCACATTTTTATCAATTGCCTGCGTATTTTGTAAGATAATAGAAGCAGACATACCAAGAGCATCAAGAACTTTTGTTATTGTCTTTATTGTAAGTCCTTTTCCACTCTCAATTTTTGAAATCTGAGCTTTTCCAACTCCTATACGTTTACCTAGTTCTTCTTGAGTAAGTCCCTTGCGAAGACGTTCATTCCGAATCATCAAACCTATATTTTCTATGCTATCTGTCATATTATACGTTTTATCACATGGAAAACAAACATACGACAAAGTATCCTAAACTGGAAACAACATAGAAAAAAATTAAGTTCCCAATAGTAATGATGTAATATCGTCTTACTTTTTTTGATTTTGTTACATAATCAAAAACATAAATAATCTCCGGATTACACCACAAGTATTACCTAAATATATTATTATTTTCCTCATTAATAAGTAAGTGATCAAAAAAATTTTTATATTCAACACAAAATATTAATATTGTATC
>ERZ840057.2966-NODE-2966-length-10778-cov-2.843980_pt1 | contig 10778 bp, 8 predicted proteins | sample MGYA00519907_ERZ840057 | MGnify/ENA primary metagenome ERZ840057 (study PRJEB31850, sample SAMEA3708862) | human gut metagenome | biome: human gut; feature: human-associated habitat; material: faeces | place: China | collected 2014 ...
TATTTTAAATCAATTTCAGAGAAATCAGCCCCAAATTAGTTAAAATAGCATAAACACGATACAGATAACACGACAACATCGATGCACTATTTAGTATTATAAATATTTTTGTAAATAGAGTTTCATTACAAACCAAAAATATTCATTATCAATTCTGTTTCACTATGAAAAAAAATCTAATCACATTTTGCTTTTTATTGCTATTATTTGTGCCCTTTGGTACAAAAGCGCATCTGATCGCTCCACGGAACGCATCAGAAAAAACGGCTGTCATTCCGGCCTCCCGAATCTCCTCTCCAAAGGGACTTACAAAAGTTTTGGAAAACACAGTCGACGGAACGACCCTTTATGGGAACCTTATCTTTGCTCAAAGTTGGGGAAACGATTCCAGTCCTATGGGTATCTACAAATTCAATACGACAGACAACCCTAAGGCAGAATTGGTGTATCGTTCCGAAGCCGGACCGATAGGAGCCAATGGAGGAGCGACTCTCGTCGATGCAAAATATTTCTACTGTATTACCTATACAAAATTAAGCGGTACGACGATAAGCAACGAATTGATTTGTTACGACATCGAATCGTGGACAGAGGTAAGCCGTAAAGCTATACCTTTAACGACTATTTCCACCGACATGACTTGGAATCCGGCAGACCAAAAAGTGTACGGAGCCTTCTACAACACGACTAAAAACGGTTATGTATTCGGAACTCTCAACCTTGAAACCGGAGCAGTAAACAAGCTATCGGATATCACCCTGCAAGACGACAAGGGTTATCCTGCCGGATTCGTAGTCATCGCGGCCAATTCCATCGGTGAAGTATATGGCATTTCCCAAATGGGAGATTTATACAAATTCAATACCGAAGACGGCTCGTACAGCCTTATCGGAGCTACCGGATACACCCCTCTTTACCAGCAAAGCGGATGCTTCGACTTCACGACCAAACAACTTTATTGGGCGGCCTGCAACGAAAATACCTCCGGTATCTATCAAGTAAACACCGATACGGGAGAGGCTACACTACTCGGATCCTTTAACGATTTGGAAGAATTTGTGGGACTATATTCCCTAAGTCCTAACGCAGACCTCGAAGGGCCGGGAAGCGTTACCGACATCGACATTGCATTCGAAAGAGCAGCCCTTTCAGGCACAATATCTTTCAAACTCCCCACTACGACTGTCAGTGGCAACAAACTCTCCGGCGATATAAACTACACCATCGAAATCGACGATGAAGCCATTTCGTCAGGCACATCGACCGCCGGTTCGCTTGTAGAACTGCCGACAACCCTATCCGAAGGGAGCCACACCTTGGAAATCACGACAAATACAATACATGGCACAGGTCCGGCTTACAAGGCCTCATTCTATGTCGGCACAGATACTCCGGCAACGGTCACAGGAATCACGGTCAACCGAGAAAGCGACAATGTAACAATCGCATGGGAAGCAGTAACGAAGGGTCAACATGGAGGATACGTAGATATAAGCCTATTGACTTATAACGTCATACGCAAACCCGACAACAAGATTATCGCTACCCGAACGACCGAAACGACCGTCACGGATACAGAGCTACCTCTCATTCTGGGTGAATACACATACGAAATCATAGTCTCAGACGGCACTCGACAAAGTGATCCCGCTCTATCCGACGGAATAATGCTCGGTTCATATCTCGAACCACCTTACAACCATTCGTTCAAGTCGATGGATAGTTTCGACCAATATACTATCATCAATGCCAACGAGGACGACAAAGCATGGACGGCAACGGTCAACGGTGCACAACTCAATTATAGCCGCACACTCGCCGCCGACGACTGGATCGTCTCTCCGGCCATGAAGTTGAAAGCGGGTTTCCTATATACCCTCATCTTAAAAGGACGTTCCAGTAGCGCCACTTACAAAGAACGGTTTGAAGTAAAATACGGGACAGAAGCAACAGCCGACGCTTTGACAAACGTCATCATAGAACCTAATTTCTTCACGACCTCGAAAGAAGAGACCTTCCAAGCTGTATTCTCGCCTCAATCCGACGGAACATATTATATAGGTATTCACGGTATCAGCGATAAATACATGGGGTCGTTATATATCTATTCCATCGAAATTACAGAGCCCATCAACGCGTTTGCCCCAGCAGCGACAGACGAAATGAACGCTGTTGCCGCTCCCGAAGGAGCGCTCGGAGCGACCATATCGGCAACCGCCCCCTCTAAGCGAGCCGATGGCAGCAACTTGACAACAATCGCCAAAGCCGAAATTTGGAACAAAACAAAAGAAAGACTTGTAGGAAGCATCGACAATCCACAACCCGGTAGCGAAGTATCCATAACCGATACTCAGGCTGCCAACGGATTCAATACCTACTCGATCGCATTCTTTAATGAGGCTGGAAAAGGATACGAAACAGAATGCAATGTATACATCGGGATAGACATTCCCACCGCTGTTATAAACCCACACGTAGTACAAGCCGGAGACAAGGCAGTACTTACATGGGAAGCACCTGTCACAGGTATCAACGGCGGTTACATCGACCCCGAAAAACTAACCTACCAGATTTCGCAATTGCAGCCGATGTCTGTTTCGACTGCCACCGAAATAACCGGACTTACCTATACCGACGAATCATTGAACGCCGATTCGGGACAAATGCTTCTAAGTTATCAAATAAGCGCAAAAAGTATCGCAGGCGAGGGCGAAGCCACACCCACCAACTCCATACTTTTCGGGACTCCCTATCCGGCTCCATTCATAGAGTCTTGGCCTGAGGGTAAAACCGAAAACGACCCGTGGGCAATCGACATCGTCGAAAAAGGATATGGCGATTGGTCGGTAACACAGACCAGTTTCTCCACAATATTGGGAGCACAAGACGGCGATGACGGTTGGATATCGTTCAGCGGACCCGGCTCGTACCGACTGGTTTCTCCCAAAATAAACGTCGCTGCACTCGAAAATCCAGTGTTGAAAGTATGGGTAAATAATCCCGACGGGTTATCCGAGATTCATATTCAGGCAAGTGTCGATTTGGGTACAAACTGGATGACGCTTCTCGAAATCAACAGCGCAGACAATAATATATGGAAATGCCACGCCATCGACCTTAGTAACTATCGCAACGCAGACTTCCTGCAAATAGGTATTCTCGGAGCAACCGAAGATTGGGGCGCCGAAAGCGTCATGATCGATAACCTGCGAATTTTCGACCAACTGGCAAACGATCTTGTTCTGAATGGATTTACAGGTCCCGAATCGGTTATCGGGGCAAAACCGGCAAACTATTCTGTCAAGATATATAACGATGGAACCAATGAGGCTACCGACTACAAAGTATGTATCTATTCGGGAGACAAACTCATTGCGGAACAAAACGGCAAACCCATACGACCCGATGGCTACGAGACTTTCGATTTCGTTCTTTCATCACCGGTAAACAGTACAGTCTTCGACCTCACTGCAAAAATAGAATTCGATGGCGATCTCGACACAGACAACAACTCGGCTGCACTGTCGGTCGCAGTCGAACGACCCAAATATCCCACCATCGACAACCTCAGTGCCGAAGATAACGACAACTCGGTATCGCTCACATGGAGCAGACCCGCTTTATCCTGTATCCCCGATCCCGCTACCGACGACATCGAAAGTTACGAAGAGTGGAGTATCGGCGGAATTGACGACAGCAATCGTACCGGAACCATCGGAGACTACACGGTGTACGACAACGATGGCCAAACGACGGCCAAGATAAACGCATGGGCTCCCCAATACCCGAACAGCGAAGCGAAAATGGCATTCCAAGTCATGAGTACGAACTCCGAATCTCTGTCACAACAATTGACTTTCTATGGCCTCACCGCTCACTCGGGCAAACAATTGTTCGCTTGTTGGAGTACTATGGGAGGAGCTGCCAACGACGATTACCTGATATTACCCGAGCTTAAAGATGGCAATAGAAGTATCAGTTTCTGGGCTCGCTCAATTCCTTTTATGTATGGAGGAGAAGGCTATGACAAGTTCGAGATCGTGTACTCGACCGGCAACAACGACATCGACAACTTCGTAATCCTCGAAGGTAGCGAAACAATCGTCCCCGATGGATTGGAGCGAGATCCTGAAAACGGATACAACAAATACAGCTTCGAACTGCCGGACAATGCCAAATATGTCGCAATCCACTGTATATCTTCGGGCAAAATCGGTTTGCTCATCGACGATATAGAGTTTATTGCAGCCAATATGCCCGATGAAACGCTTATCCTCAATGGATATAACCTGTATCGCAATGGCGAACTGTACAAACAACTCCCGGCGACCGAGGGCTATACCGACACGGAAATAGAAAAAGGAAACATTTATACCTACAATGTCACGGCCGTATTCGATAAAGGAGAATCGCCATATTCCAACACGGTTACGGTAGACAGGTCTCAATCGGGTATCGATGAGACATCTGGAAACCCGATAAAAGTATATGCCGCCGACCACACGATCGTCATTGAAAATGTCGATAACCGGCAGGCCGAAATATTCAAAATAGACGGTAGCAAAATCTTCGACGAGATTATTTCTTACAAAGACCGGATTCACGTCGAAACCGGCATATATATCGTTCGCATCGATGGAAAATCGTTCAAAGTCACAGTCCGATAAATCGTTCGACTGATTGATTATCCTTATTCATAAAGGCTAAACCCTAAAAAGGGTTTAGCCTTTATACTATCGGCGGACAAGCACACGTCAAGTTTTATTACCCCTCATTCACACCTTTTTTGCCTGTTCCGAAAGTCCGAATAAAAAAAGTACTTATATTTGTAGAACATAAAAACAGAGGCGAAGCGACACGACATCATAAATTTATATGCCGCCTGCACAATCTGTTTCGACAAATACACTAACAACACCTATATGGACAGTACAGCGCTTTCGAGATCAGACAGCATAGTTCTCATTCCCACTTACAATGAGAAAGAAAACATTGCCGCAATTATCCATGCCGTATTCGAACTTCCCCGTCAGTTCCATATACTCATCATCGACGACAACTCCCCCGATGGAACGGGAGCGATTGTCAAAGATTTACAAAAACAATTTCCGGGTGCTCTCCACCTCATGGAACGAACCGGGAAACAAGGGCTGGGAACAGCCTATATTGCAGGATTCAAGTGGGCTATCGAACACCGATACGAATATATTTTCGAGATGGATGCCGATTTCTCCCACAACCCCAAAGACCTGATGAATCTGTTGGCCGCTTGCAAAACCGGTGGTGCGGATATGGCTATCGGTTCCCGCTACGTCACGGGAGTGAACGTAGTCAATTGGCCTATGGGAAGAGTCATGATGTCCTATTTCGCATCAAAGTATGTGCGTTTCGTCACCGGTATGAAAATACACGACACGACCGCAGGATTCGTTTGTTACCGACGTCGGGTACTCGAAACGATCGGACTCGACTCAATCCGATTCAAAGGATATGCCTTTCAAATCGAAATGAAATTCACAACCTACAAATACGGATTCACCATTAAAGAAGTACCCATTATATTCATTAACCGAGTATTGGGTGAAAGTAAAATGAATACCAGCATATTCGGTGAAGCCGTATTCGGAGTCATCAGATTAAAAATAAACAGCTGGTTCCGCAAATACCCCAAGCAGAGAAATTAACCGCCGACACCCCAAAAGACAACCGGTCATGTGCAGAACAATCATTACAAACGGAACAATCGTAAACGATGGAGAGCACTTCATCGGGAGCATCATCGTCAAAGGAGAGTTTATCGAATCCGTCATAAAGGGAAAACTTCCTGAAAATATCGCATACGACACAGACCGTATCATCGACGCCTCGGGTAAATGGATTCTCCCCGGAGTTATCGATGACCAAGTACATTTCAGAGAGCCGGGACTCACTCATAAAGCCGAGATCGCCACCGAATCGGTTGCAGCGGTCGCAGGAGGAATCACCTCCTTTATGGAAATGCCCAATACCGTTCCCCAAACGACGACCCTCGAAGCCCTTGAATGGAAATACTCTCGTGCAGCCGAAGTTTCCCCGGCGAACTATTCTTTTTATATCGGTGCTACCAACGACAATTTCGAGGTACTGAAACAGGTTGACTTCTCACAGGTTTGCGGTGTAAAAATTTTCATGGGATCATCTACCGGAAACATGCTGGTAGACAGCGAAAAAACATTACGACGAATCTTCGCCGAAATTCCTGCGCTCATCGCCGTACATTGCGAACAAGAATCCATCATACAAGCTAACAAAAAGTATTATACCGAACGCTTCGGAGAGGACTTACCCATTTTCTTCCACCCTCTTATCCGCAGTGCCGAGGCCTGCTATACATCTTCGGCCAAAGCCGTGGAATTAGCGACAAGATACGATACCCGATTGCATGTCCTACACCTCTCCACGGCACGGGAAATGTCTCTTTTCGACAATCATAAACCACTCTCTGAGAAACATATCACGGGCGAAGTATGCGTGCACCATCTCTGGTTCGACGACAACGACTACGCCCAATTCGGGAACCGCATAAAATGGAATCCTGCCATCAAAACCTGTGCCGATCGTCGGGCTCTGCTCGATGCGCTTCGATGCGGCAAACTCGATGTCGTGGCGACAGACCACGCCCCTCACCTATGGAGCGAAAAACAAGGTTCCTGTCTGAAAGCGGCATCCGGTGGTCCGCTGATACAGCATTCCTTGCAAACCATGTTGGAACTTTCCCTAAAAGGAGAATTCACGATCGAGCAAGTCGTTGAAAAGATGTGCCACGCTCCGGCGACGCTCTACCGCATCGACCGCCGGGGATACCTGCGCTCCGGGTACTACGCCGATATCGTTGTCGTCGACCCTTGCAGACCCTACACGGTAACAATAGAAAATATTCTGTCGAAATGTAAATGGTCTCCTTTCGAGGGACACACATTCCCAATATCGATCGATCGTACTTTCGTCAACGGAAACGAAGTATTCTCCGAAGGAAAAGTATGCAATCGAACCCGAGGAAAACGACTTACATTTCACGATAATCCAACTCTAAACAAAAACGTTTAGAAAACATTATATCTGTTAATTTCCATATAAAATCCTTTTCCCAATATTTATAAATGTCAATCATATGTTTTTTTTTCGAATCGTTTTATTACTTTTATAGTCTCAAAACGAAACTATTTTATAACGAAATGAAACACATTAGACTTATTTTTTCAGCGATACTCTTATCGCTCGTCGTTCCATGCGGATACACACAGACACGACAAGACTCATTGGCCATCGCCCATGCCCAATGGCATACCGATACGTTGCAACACGGAGCAGTATGCATGTACACGAATATACACGTATTCGACTCGCCCCAACAAATTTCTATCATAAAATACGATCCTAAAAAGTATAAAACTCAAATCGTACAAGCCCCGCAAATGACGATGACCAGTCATCTGGCAAAAGAAAATCAGGCCGAAGCCGCAATCAACGGCAGCTACTTCAATGTAAAAACAGGAGCCCCCACGACATTCATACGGCTCGACGGTATCGTTCGTGGAGAAACCACCCGTGCCGAAGCCTTTCGCACAGACGGGGCTATCTCCACAGATAAAAACAAAATAAAAATTCATGCCTTCGACTCCATTACAAGTAAAAAATTGGGCAAAAAATACAAAAACATTTTGGCCGCAGGACCTCTATTGCTGAAAAACGGAGTACGCCAAATGGCTCCGACCTTCCCAGAAAACACAGGCAAAGCCACCAAAGGAAACGCCCACAGTTCCGACGTTCCACAAGGTTTCTTCAAACGCCACCCTCGTGCTTTTATCGGCATTACCCCAGACAACCAAATCATGATGGTAGTGGTGGACGGCCGTTTCAAAAAACACTCGGTAGGTATGTCTATCGATGAACTATCTTATTTGGCAAAACAATTAGGCATGCGCGACGCACTGAATCTCGATGGTGGAGGGTCTTCCACCTTGTGGAACAATAAAACGGGAATCGTCAATCACCCGTACGATAACAAAAAATTCGACCACGAAGGAGAAAGAGAAGTAAGCAACGCCATACTTGTTATTCCTAATAAATAAAGATTTACCATGAAAACACTGTTGAAAACCATAGGAATCGTAAGTACACCGATTGGCAGCTCATTTTTATTTCAAAACAGTTCCGAAAAAGAGAGTATTCCGGGAGGTATTATCCCCCCTACCGACTCGGTAAGCTCAAAGATAGAAATTAAAAATTTCTCGATCGAAGCCAAAAGGCTAAATGTAGGGGCTACCACGACAGCCGATTTCGTTTCCTATGCGACCGCCCACATGTTCAAGGCCACAGCATCGAACGCAACCTCTACCGTAAAAATAAAAGTAACAGACCGATTCGGAAATACATACAGTGAAACAATGAATCGGCCCAAATCACTCAGTTGTTCTATGAAATAAAAGAAAGAAAAACAATAACATTAACACACAAAAGCCTATGAAACAATTTGCAAAAAAGTCTTTGGTTCTTTTCATCGTCCTATTTTTTACGGCCACATTATCCGCAAAAACGCCCAAATACATCTTCTATTGTATCGGTGACGGCATGAGCTTTGCCCATGTAATGGCAACCCAACTTTTCTACGAAAACGGGAACTATGAAGATGGAAACGAATCACTGGTTTTCCTCGATTTTCCTGTCCGTTCCGCCATCAGAACCCATGCCAACAATAGTCTCATCACTTGCTCTGCTGCCGCAGGCACAGCATTGGCTACCGGCCATAAAACCAACTTGACTCATATCGGAATCGGCCCCGACAAACAACCGTTAACCTCCGTTGCCAAACAACTGAGAGACAAAGGATATGCAATCGGGATTATCACCAGCGGGCAACTCGACGATGCTACCCCTGCGGCCTTTTATGCCGGGCAAATGCGAAACGACACCTACCAAATAGGTAAAGAAGGGGCAGACAGCCAATTCGATTTTCTAGCCGGGAGTACATTAATGAAACCATTTAACAGGAGAGACCCGAGCCAACCTTATATATACGACTACTATCGCCAAAAAGGCTACACGGTATGCCGAGGTACGGAAGGCTATAACTCCAAAAAAAATGCAGACAAAATACTACTAGTGGATACCGACACCACACTCAAAAAATGGTTACCCTACGTGATAGAAAGGGAGCCCGGTAAATTAGGTTTGGAGTTTATGGTTCAAGCCGGTATAGAGAAACTATATAAAAAGAAAAATAAAAAAGGTTTTTTCATGATGATCGAAGGCGCAAGCATCGATCATGCATCTCACCCCCGCGATATAGCCACGGCAATTAAGGAAACCATCGAATTCGATCGAAGTGTACGCTTGGCATACGAATTCTATAAGAAACACCCCGATGAGACTCTCATCATCGTAACCGCCGACCACGAAACCGGTGGCCTGGGTCTGGGCATCGGAAAGTATGAATTGCACTTGAAATCCCTGTTGAAGCAGAAACAATCCCAAGACCTTCTTTCCAAAGCGATTACCGATTTGCGGAAAGATAAGGCCGGAAAAGCTTCATGGAATGAGATAAAGGATTTGCTTACAGAGAAAATGGGCTTTTGGAAAGAACTGCCTTTGACTTGGGAGCAGGAGAAAATGCTTCGTGATGAATATGAAACGTCTTTCGTAAAGAACAAGATTGTTTTCGAGGAGAGCCTTTATGCCAAGACCGAGCCGTTGGCCGCCGCTGCCAAAAAGGTAATGAGCCAGATAGCCATGGTGGGATGGACCAGTTCCAGCCATACAGCCGGTTATGTTCCTGTTTTTGCAATAGGTGCGGGCTCCGGGCTGTTTGTCGGCAAGATGGATAATACGGAAATTCCGAAACGTATTGCGAAAGCAGCAGGATATAAGTAAAATGCAATCGGCTATCATTCTGTCATAAAGAGTGGTAGCCGATTGCATTTTGACCTAATCTCTTCCGGTCTCTTATTTCAGATCCTCTTTGATAACCTTGTCCATTTCTTTGATCAGCTTTTTTCGTTTTTGGGCGGATTTCACCTTTTCGTCTTTATAGCCGAGGTCTGTCCGTTCGGCAACGTCTTCGCTCCATTCTTCAAATTCGTTCTTTGCCGGGTGGCCGTTGGGGTCTATGTTCTCTTCGGCAATGGAGTTGTTTCTGTAAATCATATCATCCATAACAATGTTGTTTTTAATGGTTATGATGATAGTACAAGATTCCGCGCAAAAAGTTCCGGTTTCCCGTCTCTTTTCGCAATCATTTAATAAGAATAAACGATTCTTGCAATTTATGGCAGATGTTTATAGCTTCGTTTCTCCTTCAATAAACTCTTCCAGGAAGAGGTTTTCTCCGTCAAATACGGCATACGAGAAGTAATTTATCCAGTCGCCGAGAATCAGTACGCGGGCAGTGGTGCTCAACATCAGGTCCAGCTCAATGTGGCGGTGTCCATAGATGAAGAAGTTGATATTCGGGTGGCTTTTCAGGTAGTCTTTGGTGTACAGCACCAGATGCTCTTCGTTTTCGCCCATGTAGTCGGGTTCTTTTCCGTCTATTCTTTTCAGGCGGCTATGCTTGGCCCACGTCAGTCCAAATTCTACGCTCCAGCGGGGATGAAGGGCGGAGAATAATGTCTGGAGGCTGCGGCTGTGGAACATGGCTCGCAGCAATTTGAACTTTTTATCCGGATCGCCCAGTCCGTCGCCATGGGCAAGATAGAACTCTTTTCCGTATATTTCGGTAGTCAGCGGTTCACGGTGCATAA
>ERZ840057.2971-NODE-2971-length-10742-cov-3.441190_pt1 | contig 10742 bp, 7 predicted proteins | sample MGYA00519907_ERZ840057 | MGnify/ENA primary metagenome ERZ840057 (study PRJEB31850, sample SAMEA3708862) | human gut metagenome | biome: human gut; feature: human-associated habitat; material: faeces | place: China | collected 2014 ...
TGTGTGTTTCTCTCTCGTTGTGAGCTCCGGAGTCTCGCCGTTTCTGATTCTCTCCAGCACGCTCTCAACCGGGACTGTATACTGTCTTGCGTCCTTCACGCCATCAATGCGGCGGATCGCGTCGGAATGTCCCTGGCTTACACCTTTGCCCCAGAATGTATAGTCTTTACCATCCGGGAGAATTGCGTTTGCGTATACACGATTTAAGGAGAACATACCCGGATCCCAGCCTGCGGAGATCACTGCTACATTTCCTGCTTCCTTTGCCGCTGCATCGACAGCTGCAAAATGCTCCGGAATTCTCGCGTGTGTGTCAAAGCTGTCCACTACGGTGAAATATTTCGCATACTCCGGTGTCTGCACCGGAAGATCTGTCGCACTTCCGCCGCAAAGGATCAGGACATCGATCTTATCTGTCATATGTTTCGCTTCGTCCGCATGGTAAACCTTTGCGCCTTCGGTCAGGATCCTGACATTTTTCGGATCTCTTCTTGTAAATACTGCCGCAAGCTCCATATCCGGATTCTGTTTGATGGCGCACTCAACGCCGCGTCCAAGATTTCCATAACCCATAATTCCGATTCTGATCGTCATATTGTTCTCCTCTTCTTTCTTTATTTAATGTCGCTATCTCCATTTTACCAATAGGCCGTTATAGTGTCAATTGAAATAAGTTTAACGAATTTGTCTCCTGTTTCTTCCAGATACACCTGCAAAACCTGCCACCGTCAGGTTCTTCCGGGGACGCGGCAGTGAAAGAAGAAACAACGGAATCCGAAATCCTTTTTTTCAAAGATCCCTGAGTCCGTTGTTTGCATATTTTTTAATATATTAATGTTTTTCCCTTTTCATAAGCACAAACGCAACGCCCGCCGTGATGAACTCTGATACAGTCACCGTAAGCCAGATTCCGTCTACACCGAAGAGTGCCGGGAGAAGGAACACGAACACGCTGTTTAAGATCACTCCGCGGAGCAGTGTGATCGTTAAAGAAAACCGCGGTCTTACAGTAGACTGGAAATACATTCCGCTGATGATATTCCACTCGCTGACTAAGAAGCAGAGGAAATACAGCCGGATCGCCGGGACCGCCATTGTGAGGATCTCCGGTGTCGGGTCCAGAAACAGATAAGACAACTGTACCGGGATCAGCATGCCGATCGCAGTGAATATGAAGCCTGCGGCAAATCCGGTCCGGACTCCCAGTTTTCTCGCCTCGCCGACTCTCTTCAGGTTTCCCGCGCCAAAGTTCGCGGAAAGCAGCGGCTGTACTGCCTGAGCGATACCGTTGGAAATGGACGATGCCACAAGCGCGGTGTTTGTGATGATTCCATAGACCGTGATTCCCATCTCTCCCACGTAAGCGAGGAGCTGGCGGTTAAACAGCAGCATCACGAAGCCGTTGGAGATCTCCAGAATAAAGCTTGCGAGCCCATTTCCGAGCACCTCCGGCACCCGTCTCCACACATCGCTCAATTCCAGCTTCAAGTGGTTGTCCTTCGAGAAAAAATGGCTTGCGAGGATCAGCACCGTGAGTGTCGTTCCGGTGGCTGTCGCCAGCGCCGCACCTCCCATTCCCCATTTCATGATAAAAATGTATACATAATCCAGGATCACATTGGTGACGCCTCCACTGATCACGCCCGCCATGGCAAGCTTCGGCGCACCGTCATTTCGGACGAATGCCTGAAGGAATGAAGACAGGGCAAACATGGGGGCCGCTGTTGTGAGCACAGTTCCGTAAGGCACGGTGTATTCATTTAAGAGCGGGGTATTTCCCATAAAAGTAATCAGAGGGTTGAAAAAGATTCTTCCCAATATCAGAAAGACTGCTGACAGAGCAAGCACCACACAGAGTGCCGCCGTAAAATAACTTCTGGCGCGTTTTTCATCGCCGCGTCCTCTGGAAAACCCAAAGAGAACGCTGCCGCCGACTCCACACATCATTCCGATCCCGAAATATGTGTTGTAGAGCGGCAGTAAAATATTCATCGCCGCAATACCGGAACCACCGACTCCGCGTCCAATCATCATCGTGTCAGCCAGAATATAAATAGATGTCACGAGCGTCGCGCTGATGGACGGCACCAGGTAACTGAAAAATACCTGGCGGACCGGGGATTCCAGCATGTTGATCTGTTTCATAAGTGTTGCTCCTCAATATTCTTCAAAATGTATTTCGATATACCTTGTTCTTCTTTCTAACAGCAATATTTCAGCAGCTCTTTTTGCAAAGCTGCTGATTTCTTAGTCTGCGATGTTAAAATTCGTCCTTGCATATCCTGCCAGCGTGTCTGCCATCTTTTTTCCATACTCTGCGGCAAAATCATCAAGGACTCTTTCAGCGATCCGTGTCCCCTCTTCCCCGAAGATTGCTTCACAAACTTCCCGGTATGCCCAGTAGGAGTGAGCGCAGTGGTACTCGAAAGATCTGAGGCCTGCCGGATTTTTTGCCATATTGGACTCCGGCGTCAAACCGGCGTTCCGGATCGTCTGTATACAATAATCATGGTCATGGAGTGTCTGGGAGACCTCATAGCGAATCTCCGGGTTGAAGCCTCGGGAAATGGACGCATCCAGGTCCTTACAATAGAGAAGCCCCGCTTCCGGGAGTCCCATATTCTTAAACTGGGTGTGCCACGGACAGACATGGATGTGGATCTGAAAGTCCGGGCTTAAGCTTGTCGTCTCGGACTGGTTTCCGAGTCCCTGTGCTTTCACCTCTTCCGTGTTGACCCACTCACCGTACTGGCAGTATGTCTCATAAGTCAGAGGTTTTCCGTCCCGGATCGCCCGCTGTGCCATCCGACGTCCACGCTGTTCGCCGTAATATCGGGTAGCATGCAAAAATGCCGCCTCGCCGCGGTCACCGAAAATTTCGTTCAGGTAAACATAATATTTTGCCGCGATAAACGCGTGTGACAGTTCTGTAAATCCCATAATGCTTCCTCCCGTCCTACATTCTATTCTTCTGCTTCACCATAGCGCTCTGGCTTGTATACAAAGTCCATGCTGCGGACAGACTCATTTTCCCGCATGACCAGATATCCGCATGCTTCTTATTTCATCTCTCCAAGAATATCCGACAACTGCGCAAACTGTGCAAGGCTTAACGCCTCGCCGCGGATCGTCGGAGTGAGTCCCATCTCTGCGATCGCTGCCGCGATCTGTTCCTTTGTATACGGAAGTTCAGGCGCATTTCCGAGACCGTTCTGCAGCGTCTTTCTTCTCTGATTGAAGGACGCGCGGATGATCTTAAACATCAGGGCAGGATCCTTCACCTCCACCGGCATCTCCTTATGTCTTGTAAGCCGGATCACCGCTGATCCCACATTCGGGCGCGGGATAAAGCAGTTCGGCGGTACGTTCGCTACGATCTCCGGCTCCGCGTAATACTGGACAGCCAGGGACAGAGCGCCGTAATCCTTGGACCCCGGTCCTTCCTTCATGCGGTCCGCAACTTCCTTCTGGACCATGACGGTAATATTGTCGATCGGCACTCCGCTCTCAAAGAGCCCCATGATGATTGGGGTCGTGATATAATACGGCAGGTTCGCAACGACCTTGATCGGCTTTCCGCCGTTGTATTCCTCGGCCAGTGCCTTGATATCGACTCTTAAGATATCCTCGTTGATGACGGTCACGTTGTCGTAATCCGCCAGTGTCTCCTTTAAGATGGGGATCAGGTTCCGGTCGATCTCAACAGCTACAACATGTCCGGCGTTCTCCGCAAGGTACTGGGTCATGGTTCCGATTCCCGGGCCGATCTCAAGGACGCAGTCATTCTTTGTGATTCCAGCTGCGGAGATGATCTTCTCCAGTACATGGGTATCGATCAAAAAGTTCTGACCGAACTTTTTCTGAAACATGAATTCATACTTCTGTATGATTTCTATGGTATTCTTTGGGTTTCCCAGATTCGCCATTTATTTCTCTCTTTCTATTTTTGACTGCGCTTTTGCGCAGGTACTTTTGTTGCATGAGATGCATCTTGTATACAAAATTTGATACTATTCCGATATCGCAGTCCGATCGGTTTGATCATCCCGAAACTCCTACTCTGTGATCCGATACAGCGCTCTAGCGTTCTTCGCCGTCTCCCGGATGATCTCTTCCGCGGAAACGCCCTTGATCTCCGCCAGCTTTTCCACTACATACGGAAGATTTCCGGAGAAATTTCGTTTTCCCCGGTTTGGCACCGGGGCCAGATACGGACAGTCCGTTTCCAGAACAATCCGGTCGAGCGGCGCATATTCTGCCACTTCGATCAGTTTTTTCGCGTTTTTAAAGGTCAGCACTCCGCCGATCCCGATATAATATCCCATATTCAGGTATTCTCTCGCCATCTCCACTCCATAGGAGAAGCAGTGGATCACGCCGCCGGTGGCACCGTTGTGTTCCACCTTCATAATATCTAACGTGTCCTTCGCCGCATCACGGCTGTGGATGATCACTGGGAGTCCCGTCTTCTTTGCGACCTCAAGCTGCGCCGAAAACCAGTGTTTCTGGATCTCCCGTTCCGGCTCGTCCCAGTAATAGTCAAGACCGATCTCACCGATCGCCACAACCTTCGGGTTTTCTGCCAGAGATTCCAGCCATTTCATGTCCGCAACCGTAAGCTCCGCCGTCTCGTTCGGATGCACGCCCACCGCCGCATACATGAAGGAATGCGTCTCAGCTAACGTCAGAGTTGTTTTTGTGGATGCGATGCTCGCGCCGACATTCACAACGGTGCCGATTCCCTGTTCTTTCAGGCCCGTGAGCACTTCCTCCCGGTCCGCGTCAAATGCCTCATCGTCGTAATGGGCATGTGTGTCAAAAATATAGTCCATTCTTTCTGTCCTCAAGTCATATGTCGTTTTCTTTTTCATCCGGAGCCGGCATCCGTAAGACTTTTTTGCACCATCTCATTTTCTACAGTCCCACAGCCATCTTGATTCCCCGGATCACCAGCAGATGCAACGGATAAAACAGATAGAAAATTTTTCCGCTCCCACCGCCCTTTTCTCCATTGTAACGGTTTATCAGAAAAATTGCAACGCAAGCCGCAGCGCCATAGAAATCCATATACATACAAAATAAAAGCACAACGCAGACAGCCGTGCGAAGCTGTGGTTCCGTGCGCAATGTATACAATATAACGATCAACAGCACGCCCATAAACCCATAATCCGTCTTCAGATAATAGGCTGCCAGTCCGAAAGGAACCGCCGCCAGAACCCGGATATACCGCTCATATTCCAACGGAAATCTCCTCTGGCCTACTGCCTTCCTGCCGCCATCTCCTGTTTTTTCCCGGTTTCCGTATGACACTCCAGATCCGGTCCCACAGATCAGATCTCCAGCCCAGACTGCCAGAAGTCCCAGAAGTAATGTGAACACCGTATTCTGATCCGCCGGAAAAAGCCATGTTCCCCCCGCCACAAGATCAAAGGGGATCTCCGAAATAACCGCCAGCAAAAGCAGCCTCAGCGCATACCTTCTCCGGTCTCTCGTGTGCGCCGCACCCTCCGCGATCATAAACGCAAAGAGAGGAAAAGCCACACGCCCCACAAGGCGCATGGCTGTCCCACAGAGACTCCAGGCAACGCCCGAAGCCAGTTCTGACTGTTCAATAAGCCCAACGGCCGCATGGTCGATGACCATGCTGACCAGGGCAATGTTTTTTATCTGTTCCGCCGAAAAGCAAAAGCGCACTTTCACTTAGCAGACCTCAGAACCGGACTTGATATCCTTTGCCGGTGTCATTAATGCAAGGTTGCCCTCATCATCCTCCGCGCAGAGGATCATGCCTTCCGATAACATGCCTGCGAGCTTCGCCGGTTTTAAGTTCGTAACGACCATAACCTTTCTGCCGACCATATCTTCCGGTTTATACCATGCCTTGATTCCGCTTAAGATCTGTCTTGTCTCAGAACCGATCTTAACCTGGGAGCAAAGTAATTTTTTGGACTTCGGAACCTCTTCACACTTCACGATCTCACCGATCTGGAACTGAAGCTTTGCGAAATCATCATATGTGATCTCCGGCTTCTTCTCAACGTCCATGCCCGGCTTCTCTTCTTCCTTCTTCTCTTCCTGTTTCTCTGCTGCGGCTGCTGCCTTCATGGCCTCAACTTTTTCCATAACGTCCTTGATATCCATACGGGCAAACAGGATCTCCGGCTTCTCTGTAACCTTGTTTCCGTTCGGGTACAGACCGAAGGTATTCATGTTCTCCAGCGATCTCTTCTCTGTGTTTAACTGAGTGAGGATCTTCTCAGAAGTTTCCGGCATGAAGGAGAATAACAGGGACGCACCGATGGTGATCGCCTCTGTGAGATTGTAAAGAACGGTTGCAAGACGGTCCTTCTTTGCCTCGTCCTTTGCGAGTGTCCACGGAGTTGTCTCATCGATATATTTGTTGCTGCGGCGGAAGATATTGAAGATCTCTGTGATCGCGTCTGCAACGCGGAGCTTGTTCATCTTCTCGTCTACTTTCTTGACCGTCTCAAGAACGGTTGCCTTTAACTCTTCATCCACCGGCTCCGCAGCGCCCTTGTTCTCGACAATTCCGCCAAAATATTTATTTGTCATGGAAACGGTACGGTTTACAAGGTTTCCAAGGATGTTGGCAAGATCAGAGTTCATGCGCTCAACCATAAGATCCCAGGAGATCACGCCATCGTTCTCAAACGGCATCTCATGAAGTACGAAGTAGCGGACTGCATCTACACCGAAGAAGTCAACGAGCGTATCTGCATAGAGGACGTTTCCTTTGGACTTACTCATCTTGCCATCGCCCTGTAACAGCCACGGATGTCCGAATACCTGCTTCGGAAGCGGAAGACCGAGAGCCATTAAGAAGATCGGCCAGTAAATGGTATGGAAGCGGATAATATCTTTACCGATCAGGTGAAGGTCTGCCGGCCAGTATTTCTTAAACTTCTCGTCGCTGTTTCCGTCACAGTCATATCCGATTCCCGTGATATAGTTGGTCAGCGCGTCAAGCCATACATAGGTAACGTGCTTCGGATCAAAAGTGACCGGAATTCCCCACTTGAAGGAGGTTCTGGATACGCAAAGATCCTGAAGTCCCGGAAGCAGGAAGTTGTTCATCATCTCGTTCTTTCTGGATACCGGCTGAATAAACTCCGGATGCTCGTTGATATATTCGATGAGCTTCGGAGCATATTTACTCATACGGAAGAAATATGCCTCTTCCTTTGCCGGCTGTACCGGACGTCCGCAGTCCGGGCATTTTCCGTCTACGACCTGGGACGGAGTCCAGAAAGACTCACACGGTGTGCAGTAAAGTCCCTCATAATGTCCTTTGTAGATATCGCCCTGATCATATAATTTCTTGAAGATCTTCTGGACCTGTTTCTCATGGTAATCATCTGTGGTACGGATGAATTTATCATAGGAAGTGTTCATGAGGTCCCAGATCTCCTTGATCTGTCCTGCTACGTTGTCAACGAACTCCTTCGGAGTCACGCCTGCGTCCGCAGCCTTTAACTCGATCTTCTGACCGTGCTCGTCGGTTCCTGTCTGGAAGTAAACGTCATAGCCCTGTTCTCTCTTGTAGCGTGCGATCGCGTCTGCCAATACGATCTCATAGGTGTTTCCGATATGCGGTTTGCCGGATGTATAGGCGATCGCTGTGGAAATGTAGTATGGTTTCTTACAGTTTGTACACATGGATTGATTCCTCCTGTTTTTTATCTCTTTTTACGGCTCTTCTCCTGCCGGTTATCTGCTCACAAAATACAGCTTTTTCTGTATCTTTCAGGCATAAATGGCACACAGGACGTTTTCTGCGCTGGGGACTTTTTCTGCCGCGTTATGTGCCGCAATGCATAAAAAAAGCCCGTCTTTATTATTAAAGACGAGTCCCCCCGTGTTACCACTTTAAATTCGGCGATGCCTCACGGTCATCGCCCTCACCGGCTGTCACCAAACAGCCTGACGCGCTAACGGGCGCTTCCGGCACAGGCTAAACAAAGATTTCCTTTCACCTGCACAGCTCCGGGACCATCTTCTGCCGCCTCTTTGCTCCCCTTTCACACCAACCGGGGTCTCTGAAAGCTTCCTTTCGGCATACTCTTCCCTTCCAAGCTTTTTCCATATGATGTCTTTAGTCTATCCTGTTCAAATAAATTTGTCAAGGCATCCCGTCGGTTTCCGCAGGAACTTTACTTCCTTTAGTTGATTTTTCACACAAAAAAGACTACACTTTGTGTTACCATAAAACAGATCGTATTCATGATTTTTGCTTCGGAGGACTGACTTATGAATGAATCACAAAAAAGACTGGATGAAAAACGGCAGCTCCGGATCCGTCTGGAGAACATCTCGATCGTTCTGCTCGCCGTATTTTCCTTTTTCCTGTTTCTGCTGACTTTTTTCCCGTTTTCAAGGATCTCCCAGTCCATGCAAGCCTCTTTTGAGATGGGGCGCATGGTCCAGCGCGCCTTTTCCATTGTTCTTTTCGTGCTGTCGCTGCAGTTATGGAAGAGAAAGCGGAATGCATGGATGATCGCGATGGGGATCTTCACGCTCAATTTTCTGCGCGGTCTCATCGGAATGGGACATCCGCTGCACAACGGAGTCATGATCTTTGACCTCGTTCTGTTTCTTCTGTTTTTTGCCCTGCGGAAGGATTTCTGTATCCCGGCCGGACGCGAAAACCGGAAGCAGACCGTAACACTTGCTTTTCTTGCCATTGCAGGTGTCCTGATCAATGTCGGGATCACCTGGCATTACATGCAGGTTGGGACCGTTGCCGGATCCTCCGTCTCCTTTGCGGACAGTTTCGCCCAGGGCATCGGCATGATCTTCGGAATGGGCGATCTCCCCACTTCCATGGCAGACCGTCATGGAACAGAATTTGTCCTTTTCTGGTTCAGCTGGGGCTGCATCCTCGCCGCCATTCTCTGCGCACTGCGTCCATGGCTTCAGAAACAAGCTCATGGAGCCCAGGAGATCCAGCATGCCAGAACACTTTTAAACCTGTACAGCCAGAATCCATGTTCCTACCTGGCGTTGGAAGATGACAAATGTCTGTATTTCGGGCATTCCGTCGATGGGGTACTCCCTTATGGCACCATCGGCGATACCATCGTTGTAAACGGCGATCCGGTCTGTAAGGATGAAGATTTCCCTGCTCTTCTCACTGAATTCCGCGAGTTCTGTCAGAACAGTGCCCACAATATTTTCTTTCTCGGTCTGACCGACTACTACCTGTCGGAATATGAAAAGCAGGGATTCGGTCTCGTAAAAAGTGGGGAGGAAGCGCGGTTTAAGCTTTCTGACTATGAAATCAGCGGAAAGAAGGGCGCCAAGATGCGCATGAACATCAACCATGCGACAAAAGCCGGCGTCACGGTCCACGAATACAAAGTGCTGGAGAAACGGGATCCTGATCTCGACCGCGAATTTGACCGGATCACGGACGAATGGCTCGAAGGGAAGAAGAGCGGAATGCTTCAGTTTACGATGGGAACCGTCGGACTCGATGATCCGATGGACAAGCGTTACTTCTACGCCCTGAATTCGGATGGAAAAATGGTTGCCTTTATTGTTTTTGTTCCTTTCCTTGGAAAGAACGGCTACATGGCCGATGTGACGAGACACGGAAAAGATGCACCGAGCGGTGTCATGGAGACGATCATCTACGAGGCGTTCCAGGTATTTAAAGAAGAGGGCATCGGCTACGGCAGTCTCGGAGTCGCCCCACTTGCCGGTCTGAACGCAGAGAGTAAAAATCCGATGGAACGCCTGCTCCAGTTTATCTATGACCATTTAAACGCGTGCTACGGTTTCCGGGATCTTTACCGGGCAAAAGAAAAATACAGCCCGACGGAATGGGTTCCGTCTTACTATGCGTACCTTCCGAAATATCCGACGCCGAGCATGCTGTATGCCGCTGTTGAGATCCAGAATCCTCATGGGATCCGCGGGTACATTCTCACGCTTTTAAAAGGGGAACTTCACAAATGGAAAAAATGATCTGTCGTCAGGGTATGGCGGATACGCCCAAAGCTTGGATTTATTATAAAGAAAGCGGGCACGGAGTTCCGATCCTGATGCTCCACGGGAACGCGGAGACGCATATGATCTTTGACTTCTACGAGAAAAAATTGTCTGCAAACTACCGGGTGATCCTGATGGACAGCCGTGCCCACGGACGTTCCCGGATCAAGTCAGACAATGCAGATGCTGAATTTACGACTGCCGATATGGCAAAGGATGCGGCGGCGCTTCTGGATGTTCTCCGGATCCCGTCGTGCATTCTCTTTGGATTCAGTGACGGGGCGAATATCGCGCTGGAGTTCGCTTCTCTTTTTCCGGAGCGGACGCTTTCTGTGATCGCTGTCAGCGGAAATATCACGCCGGACGGGTTGATTCTTCCGGTACGGCTCTTCTGCATTGGGAAGTATTATTTTTATCGGATCTTGTCCACGCTTTTCCGCACATGTTTTCTTTCACAGAAACGTCCGCGCCGTGTGGGCTCACCAGCTTCCCATCCGCAGAAAAAAGGGCATGCATTTGCTGACATGGTCTATTCTCATGTTTTCCGCTGCCAGCAGCTCGCCTCCCTGCTCTGCAACTCGCCGCTGATGACAAAAGAACAGCTGCATGCGATACAGGCGCCGGTCCTTCTTCTTGCGGGGACAAGAGATCTCGTGAAAACCTCCCACTCCCGGCTGATGGCGCGGCTGATCCCGCGTGCGCAGCTCGTCCTTGTGAACGGTGCTACC
>ERZ840057.2976-NODE-2976-length-10714-cov-2.418613_pt1 | contig 10714 bp, 6 predicted proteins | sample MGYA00519907_ERZ840057 | MGnify/ENA primary metagenome ERZ840057 (study PRJEB31850, sample SAMEA3708862) | human gut metagenome | biome: human gut; feature: human-associated habitat; material: faeces | place: China | collected 2014 ...
GGGCCGGGGGGGGGGAATTTGCCCACCGCCGCCAGCTCCCCGTCGCGGCGTTCGTAGCGGTAAATTTCCGCATCGGCCGTAACCAGGTAGAGCGCCGTCCGGCTGTCGAACACCGACTTGACCCCGCCTTCGGGGAAGAGCCCGACCTTTTCCCGCACCTCCATGCTCCCCGTCGCGGACAGCCCGTAACGAATCCGAACCAGCTCCTCCTGCACGGTATGCAGCAACAGGGTATTCTGCCCGCCGTAGTAAACGGCACGTATCTCCGAAGAGTTGAACTGCGGGACATTGAGTGCCGAAAGCCGGCCCAGCGCCTTGTCGTAGCAGGCGATGCCCCACCCCGTGGCGGCGCAGAAAATTGTGCCGTCGGCCGCGGCCGCGACCGAGAATACCTGCTCGGCCGTGGGGCCGTTGTCCTCGTAGCCGGGGTAGAAGCGTTCGATGCGGTCGTTTTCCACGTCGATGCGGTTGATCCCGTAGTCGGTGGCGACCCAGAGGATGCCCTTCGCCTCCTCGACGATGTTGCGGATGACGTTGTTCGAAATCGTATTCGCATTGTCCGGCGCGAACTTGTAAGTCCTGAAGCCGTAACCGTTGTAGGCATTCAGGCCGTCCCATGTCCCGAACCACATCATCAGGGTCGAATCCTGATAGATGCAGTTGACCGAACTGTTCGACAACCCGTCCGCGCTGGTCAGCGTATCGTACTTGAGGGAGGCCACGGCGGAAGGCACGGCAACCCAAACCGCCGCCAGCAACAGGAAAATCAACTTTTTCGACATAACGCTTCGCATGTTGTTACAAAGATATGTTTTTATCCGGAACCGCAAAATCACGCGGCAGGCCGTTTCCCGAAAAAAGCGGGAAGCCGGGGCGGATGATCCGCCCCGCCACAGAACGGGAAAGCCATGGCAGGGCGCGCCCTGCCATGACCCTGCGGATGTTCCGTCCGCGCAGTCCGCCTCCCTGCAGGCCGAATCCGGCCCCGTCCGTCCAGTCGTCGGTGCGGAACGGCCCGGCCGGAAGCCCGGCGCCGTTACTGAGGTTGCAGACCGGGTTGTTGGCCCAGGCATAGCGCACCCCGACGGGGAAACGCACCCCGTCCGAAGAGACGACGACCGTATTGCCTTCGATGACGGCCTTGGCGGCATGGAACTTATGGTCGGGGCCGGCGATATAGAACCCCCTGACGGGGCCGCCGTCGGAGGTCTTGAGCCCCTTGTCCGTGTGCGAAAAGTCGATGCGGATCGTGTTCCCCTCGATGCGGTAACCCTCGTATACGGGCCCCGAATAGGGAATCTGCTCACCATAGGTCAATGCCCGTGCCACGAGCGAGAGGCGCCGGCCGACCGCCGGTTTGTTTTTCGGATGGAGGTCGTCGCCGTCACCGACGTCGATGCACACGGCCAGCCCCGTGTTCTCGAGGCGGAGCGCATGTTTCTGCGCCTCGCGCAACTCGGCCCACTCCGACTCCTCGGGGCCTTCCTGTGCCTTCATGTAGTTGGGAAGCTGCACGATATAGAAGGGGAAGGCATACCCCCAGTGCTGCCGCCAGTCATGGATCATCAGCGGCAGCAGGTCGCGGTACTGCGCCGCGCGCGCCACGTTGGCCTCGCCCTGGTACCAGATGGCGCCGCGGATGGCATAGTCCACGAGCGGGTGGATCATCGCATTGAAGAGGAACGTCGGGTAGTTGGGTTCGGTGGCGGTGTTGACCGGCATGTCGGGGGCGTCGCCCAGGCCCATCGAGACCTTGTATTTCCATTGCCCGGCCAGCGGGAGTTTCTCCGAGTCCGCTATGTCGAGGGCGATGCTGTTCGCATCGCCGAAGATGCCGCCCTTGCCGCCCGTATCCATCACACGCACGGCAACGGTCGCCTTGCCGGCCTTGACCAGTGACGCGGGAATCTTATAGCTCCGGAAAGCCATGCAGCCCTCGGTATGCCCCACTTCGACGCCGTTGAAATAGGTGAAATCGTTGTCGTCTATGGCCGCAAGCGTGAGCGTCAGTTCCTTACCGGCCCAGCCGGCCGGGATCTCGACGTCCCTGCGCACCCACATAAAGCCGCTGAACCCGTCGAGGCCCTGATCCTGCACGAACCCCGGAACCGCGATCTCGCCCCACGACGAATCGTCGAACGAACTCTCGGCCCACACCGCGCGGCCGTCCTCGAACGCCTTGTCGACCTGCATCATCCGGAGGCGCCACTCGTCCATGTCGTCGTGGAACATCCTGTTACGCGCTTCCCGGGATTCGGGGATCTGCTTCACCTTCTCGACGCGGGGACGGAAATAGGGCATCTCGGACAGCGCTTCGGCGCTTGTCCACGACTCGGCGTACGTCCCGCCCCAGCACGACTCGATCAATCCGATGGGTATGCCCAGGTTTTTATAGAGCTCCTTGCCGAAGAAGTAACCCGTCGCCGAAAAGTCGGCGATGTTTTCGCCCGAGCACACCTGCCAGCCGCCGTGGCGAACCGAAGCCTCGTCGAGCGGCACCGGGCTGGTGGTGTTGTCGATATGCAGCAGGCGGATATTCCCGTAGGCATCGGCCTCCTTCATCTCCTGTTCGTAGTTCAGCACCCGGTCGGCAACGCGCATCTCCATGTTGGACTGCCCCGAACAGAGCCAGACCTCGCCGATCAAAACGTTTTTCAGTTCGACGGGTTTGCCGTCCGAAACCGTGACCGTATAGGGGCCGCCGGCCACGGGGGTCGACACGCGCACCTCCCAGCCGCCCGTGGCGGAGGCCGTCGCCGCGTAGGTCTTGCCATCCCACGAGGTGGTGACTTTCACGGCCTTGCCGGGTTTGGCCCTGCCCCAGATTTTCACATCGCTCTGTTGCTGCAACACCATGTTGTCGGTGAAGATCGCCGGGAGCGTGACCTTGGCGGAGAGCTGCAGGGGCAGCACGGCCGCCAGCAGAAAAAGGGTTCGTTTGAGATTCATGACAGTTTCGGATTAGTAGACGAAATATTTTTTGTTGGTACCGTTCACCTTGTTGATGGCCGGCACGATGATCTTCTCCATGACCTTATAGCCCTCGCCGTTGGGATGGCATCCCTCGGGCGAATATTCCGGGAGCATGGCATTGTCCTTGTCGGCCATCGCCGAGAAATAGTCGACATACTCCACGCCCTCGGCCGAGTCCGCATACTTCCTGAGCATCGCGTTGAGCTTAGGGATGATCTTCCCGGGCTCCACCTGCGGCCGCCAGTTGTAGCGCACGCACGGCGTGACGGAGCACAGCAGCACCTTTATCCCGTTGAAGCGCGCCAGCTCGCACATCGAAACGATGTTCTGGTAGGTATTTTCCAGGGCGATGTATCCGTTGTTCATCGCAATGTCGTTCGTCCCGGCCATGATCGCCACGCACTGCGGGTGCAGTTCGATCACGTCCTGGCGGAAGCGCACCAGCATTTCCGACGAGGTCTGCCCGCCGATGCCGCGTCCCAGGAAGTTGTTTTTCCGGAAGAACTCCGGGTGCTGGTTGAACCACCCCTCGGTGATGGAGTTGCCCATGAAAACCACGTCGGGGCGCACGTCGCCCAGCGTTTTGTTCACCTGGGCATAGGCCCTGAGCCCCGCCCAGTCCCGGTAGAGGAGGTCGGAATAGGCCTGGCCGAAAACAACGCCCGCCCCAAACAGGCAAAGCGCACATAACAAGATCAGTTTTTTCATTTCCGCAAAATATTAGATCGGTTCCACAAAGTTAAAAATTATCCGTCCGGAACGGCACTACGGGCTGCCCGAAGGCATCCCACAGGCAGCCGACGCTGCAATTCTTGAAATTATAGCGCAGGTACACGGGGCTGCCCACGTCGTAGTTCGAGACATAGAGCACCGTGGGGTCGGGGCGCCGGCGCACGGCCTTCGCGGGGCGGAACACCCCGTCGCTGCCGGCCAGTTCGAAGCCCTCGATCTCGCCCTTGACGAGGAACCCGCAGTCGCTGCCGTCGAAATGCACCCTCACGACACCGCCTTCGAGCACCTCCATCGACCTGAACCGCGGCCCGATGGTCTTGACCGCATCGCCGTAGCCGTAGTCCCGGCTCAGCGCCCAATAGGCCAGACGCCGCGCGATGGGCTCCTTCTGGCTGGGATGCACGTTCCACGTCTCGTAGTCGTAGACCAGGTCGTTGGTGCAGACCATGCCCACGTTGTCGGTCATGTCCATCACCCGCGCCTGCTGCTCGCGCACCAGCGCCTCGTTCACGTTCTGCTCGCCGTCCTCATGGGGTGCGATCTCGACGTAGTAGAACGGCTTGCGTTCGCCGCCCCACAACTCCCGCCAGTGGTCGATCATCGCCACCATCTTGTCGGCGTAACAGGTGCTGCGCCCGACATTCGAGCAGCCCTGATACCAGCAGAACCCCTTGATCGCAAAGTTATGCAACGGGTAAATCATCCCGTTGTAAAGGATTTCGACCGTATTCATGCCGCTCTGCCCCTCGCGCGTGGCGACCGACGCCGGGTCGAAATCGGCGAACCCGCGTTGCAGCGACGCCGGGAACCACGCTTCGATCCACGTGCCGCCGCAACTGCTGTTGATGATCCCCACAGGGACGTTCAACGCCCGGCGGAGGTTGCGGCCGAACAGGTAGCCGATGGCGCTGAAGGTCTTGACGCTCCCGGGCGAGGCTTCGCACCAGGCACCCGTCACATCCTCCCGGGGACGAAGCCCGCCGTCGATTTTCACCGAGAAGAGCCGCACGTCGGGGTACTGCGCACTTTCGGCGATGATCTCCTGCGCATGTTCGATCGGGCAGTCGCGGCCTCCCTGCACGGGGATCTCCATGTTGGACTGCCCCGAGCAGAGCCACACCTCGCCGATGAGGATATTCTTCAGCACGACGGGTTCGCCGTCGCCGTCGCCCAGGGCGATGCTGCGCGGCTCGAACGAGGCGGCCGGGGTTGCGACCGTCACGCACCAGCGTCCCTTCTTGTCGGCCTGCGTCCGTACGGCGCCGCACCACGAGGGTGCGACGCTGACTTCGGCCTCGGGCGCCGCCCAGCCCCAGAGCTTCACTTCGCAGGACTGTTGCAGCACCATGTTGTCGCCCACGATGGCGGGCAGCTTGATTTTCGCTTCGGACGGCGCCCATGCCGCGCACAGCAGGAGCACCAGCGCACAAAACCTTTTCATACCCGCAATCAATCGTTATAGGGCCTTGCGACCAGTTTGTAGGTATCCTCCCCGAGCAGCGACTCGTCGATCTCGATGTCGACCTTCCGGGTCTCGCCCCGCAGCAGTGTGAAGTAGTTGTCGTCCATGATGACCGGCAATATCTGCTCCCCGGTCGAGGCGTAGACCGGCATGAGGCGCACGGCGAACGCCACGCTGCGGCCCCGGTTCGTGACGGTCGCGCGGATGATGCGCTTGCCGTCCACCGTTTCGGCTTTCGTGCGTACATCCAGTTTCGCGGGTTCGAGGTCGTTCAGCGCACGGTAGTCGCCCAGGCGGTTCGAACGCCAGTAGAAATTCTCCGAGAGCAGGTTCCCAGCATCGTCGGTCAGCCGCAGGCGGATGAAATGCACGGGCGAAAGTTCTTCGGCCGGGGTTTCCGGGCCGTAAAGCTCCATTTCGAAGAGCACCAGCTGCCAGTCGTCGTGGGGCGCCGTGCCCTGCAACTTGACATAGCGCGCCGTCACGGGGTCGATCCGGATCTGGTCGATGGGCGTGCTGGGCTTGCCGCTGGTGTAGACCGTCCGCCACGTTGAGGCGTCGTCCGACGCGAGTATCTCGTATGCTTTGGCCGCTTCGCTCTCCCACGTCAGGACGATGTCCGAAAACTCGGTGGGCGCGCCCAGGTCTACCATGACCCACTGCTCGCCCGGGCCGCCCGAGCGCCACGAGGAGCCCGTATTGCCGTCGGTGACGGACTTGGCGGCATGCGAATCGTCATTCTCCGACGACGAGGCGACGGTTTTCTTACCCCGTGCGAGGTTGCGGTCTTCGGGGAACGGCAGCGTCATCACCTTGACAGCCGTATTGGGCAGCGACGACAGGGCGGCCTGCTGCGCGTAGCGCTTCACCTCGCTGCCGTCCATATTGTAGACCGCCGCCGTGGCACGCAGGCCGTTGTAGGCCTCGCCGCTGGCGTTGACCACCTTGACCGTGTTGTCGGCGTAACTCCACTGGATATGCAGCGGCTCGCAGGCCTTGCGCACGCCCCAGTAGGCGCCGTTCAGGTCGTAATAGTAATCGTAGGTCTGCCATACGAACGACGGGTAGGCCGACTGGCTCATCCAGGTCAGGATGCCCGAAGCGTCGTTCCACAGGTGGTGCTGCCACCCCTCGTACATCGCCTTGTTGACCTCGATGTTGAGCAGCTGCGCCTTGCGGCAGAAATCCTCCGCGCCCGCGGCCTTGCCGTAATTGTACTCCACGGCCGCGAAATAACGGGTCGGACGCGCATTGCCCGCCGAGTTGCCGAAGAAATGCTTGTCCAGCATCTCGGGCGAAGCCGGCCACCGCTCGGGCTCGGGCATGAACTTCTTATAGCTCTCGTAGTTGGTGAACACGGCCGAACCGATCTCCGTGCGGAAGCCCCAGCCGTCGAGCTTGTGGTCTCCGTAGCCCAGCGGGTGGGCCGTGAAGTACCAGATCGGATGGGCATTCACCCAGGGGCCGCTGCCCGAGAATCCGTACTCGCGCGAAATGGGCTGGTACCAGCGGTCGCCGCCGTCGAAGGCCTTGACATCCTCGCGCAGCCACTCGTTGAGCGGCGCCAGGGGTACGCCCTCGTTGTCGCCGCACCAGACGGCGATCGAAGGATGGTTGCGCAGCCGCTTGATTTTCTCCACGGCGTTGCGGTTGAAGGCGAACACGTCGTCCGGCAGGTTGGGATGCGAATTGAGCCAGAAATCGTCGAAGACCATGATGCCGTAGCGGTCGCACGCCTCGTAGAACTCGTCGTCGGTTGTCGAACCGATCCAGTTGCGGATCATGTTGAAATGCATGTGCCGGTGGAGTGCGACGCGGGTGTCGTACTCCTCGCCGCGGCAGCGGAGCAGCCATTCGCTCATGCCCCAGTTGCCGCCCTTGACATAGACCGGTTCGCCGTTGATCTTCAGGCGGAAGATGCCGTCGTGCCACTCGTAGCCGTATTCGCGGATGCCGAACGTTACTGTCCGTGCGTCCGATTGCTGCCCGTCGGTTTCGAACGCCAGGCGGCAGGTGTACAACGCGGGGTCGCCCATGCCGTTGGGCCACCAGAGCTGCGGATGCTCTACGGCCAGGCCGGGAACCTCGCGCTCCGTGAGCCGGATCGTCCGCCGCTCGCCCGCTTCGAGGCGGACGGGGTGCGAGAAGGCGATGCCTCCGGGGCGGATCTCGCCCCGCAGCACGCCCTCGCAGGCCTTGTCAGAGTGGTTCTCCACGTCGGTAAGGAGTTCGACCTTCGCATGTTCGCGGTCGGGAACCTTCGTGCGCACCCACGGTTCGACGAGGCGTACGTCGCCCGAGAGAGACAGGTAGACATCGTCGGTGATGCCGCTTAGCAACCCGGGGGCATAGGGCATCCAGTCCCACCCGGCGCTGGAGATATAGGTCGGGCTGCGGAAATTGGGCACGGGGTATCCCACCCATTCGACCTCGACTTCGAGGCGGTTCTCCCCGCCGGGTGCCACGAGCCGGGTGATGTCGTAGTCCCCCGGCTGCATGAAGCCGTCGAGGTGCCCCAACTGATGGCCGTTGAGGCGGACGGTACCCTTGCGGTTCACCCCTTCGAAGCGGAGCCACAGGGTGCGGCCTTCGCCGACCGGGGGCGTTGGGAAGAGCCCCGTGTAGCGGAAATTGCGGTCGTAGCGGCTCTTGTCCGTGCGGTAGGCGTTGTCGCCGAAATTGGGGTCTGCTTCCACGCCGGCCGCAACGTACGACGCGAAGACGCAGCCGGGCACGATGGCCGGGACGGCGGGCAGGGCGTCGCCTTCCGACGGCCGTACCTCCCAACGGATATGTCCGCTGCGGCTGTCGAGCGGGATGCGTTCCTGTGCGCTGACGCCGGCGGCGAGCAGCGAAAGGCAGAGTGCGAAAATTCGTTTCATCATGGCGTGCGTTTTTTTCGGAAGGGGGAGGGTGTGCACTCCGCTCCGGCGGGGGAACGGAGTGCGCGCGGATCGCTATTCCTCCGTTCCCGTGCCGGAATCGTCGTCCGAGTCGTAAACGTGTTCCCAGTTATATACGCGGAAGAAGTAGGGCCGGTAGAAATCGGCGCTGCCGACGCGGTTGAAATTGTCCCAGAAGTTGGCCGGGTCGCTGTTGGTCGAGAATACCAGCTCGCCCTGGCGCGAAAGCGCCGGGTGGAGGTTGATCATGTACCAGCGCTGGTGGTAGGGACTGCCCAGCTTGTCGAGCGTCGCGGGCAGCGTGAAAAGCAGCGTCCGGTCGGTGAAGGGGCCGTAAGGCGTCTGGCTGCGGAAGAGGTAGATGTCGCGGCCGAAGGGGAAGGCCTCCATGCACATGTAGTAGACGCCGTCTTTTTCGAAGACCCACGGCATCGAGCCCGATTCGGCCGTGATGTAGGAACGTTCCATCTCCTCGTTGCTCGGCACGGAGCTCTGCCAATGGTAGTCGCCGCTCAGGTCGCGGATGTAGTACGACCACGGGCTGCCCAGGTCGAGCGTCTCGGTGCGGGCCACCAGCACGCGCGAAACGAGGTTCACCTGTTTGGTCGTATAGAGGTAGATATGTCCCCCTTCGGTGTCTTCGAACATGGTCGAGCCGTAACCCAGGCCGTCGGATTTGAAATTGTAGTCGGTCGAAAGCACCGACATGTATTGCCCGTCGCCCGGCTCGCCTTCGAGGCTGTACTCGCGCAGGCATCCGTCGATGTTTTTCAGCGACCCGGGTTCCACGCCCGTCCAGAGCATTTGCAGGATTTTTCCGTGCGCGGGGTCGTCATATACGACGGCATCGCCGGCCCAGTAGCAGTAGTCCTGGTCGATTTCGCCTTTCTGGATCTCGGCATCGGAGAGGGAGGCTTTCGGATGGCGGATGTGGGTGCGGGCCTGGTAGTAGCGTTCGCCCGAGGGGTTGTCCGTCTGCACGTAGTCGGCCAGCCATACCAGGTCGTCGTCGCTCTCCTGTCCGGAGGCGATCGTCGCCCCTTTCTGGATCATCAGGCTGTTGCGCGGGAAGCTGCAACTGCCCCGGGCGCGGGTCTTGCCGTCCACCACGCCGTAGAAACTGTCGTTGAACGACCAGAAGACATGGCCGCCGGGCAGTGCCGTGGTGAGCACGCCGTCGCCGCCGTTCCAGCCCAGCGTACGGGTGAAGAGGGCATCGTATTTCTTGTCCTTGTAGACGAAGACGCGGGGATTCTGCCCTCCCTCGTCGGGCATCTGTACCAAATTCCACGACGGGTCGATGGCGGGCGGAACGGGGGCCGGGGTAACTTCAGGCGCCTCGTCGTCGGGGATCGCCGGGTTGTCGAAGTCGTTGCACGCGGCCAGGGAGCCCGTACACAGGCAGAATATGCAGAATGCTATGATATTTCTTTTCATGGTTCGTTGCGATAAGGATTAGTATTGGGAGCGGGTCATCGTCTCGCGTACTTCGTGCCAAGTATTCCCGCTTTCGGTGGCGAGCTGGTAACGGTAGTAGAGGTAGAACGTGCCGGTCGCAGGGTCGTAGGTAGAGTCGTTGAGCGGCGAGGCCGAGACCCGGATGGCATCCTGGCTGTCGAGATAGGGGGTTATGGAGACTCGCTGCATGGGTACGACCTCGTCCGTGATTTCGCCTTCGACGTAGACGGGGACGTTCACCCACGATTCGGGGTCGACCGTCACGCGCAGGCTGTTGTTGCGGGTCGTCACCTTGTCGTTGGCGGCCGTGGCGCCCGGGAGGATGCGCACCGAGCGCTCACCCACGGGGATGACCAGCTTCGAGGAGTTGATCGCCTGGCGCCGGGTGTTCGAGCCGAAGATGTTGTCGACGATCCAGCCGGTCTGCGTGGTGCCGGTCATGGTGTAGTAGGTGCTGCTCTTGGTCGTGGCGTAGTCGTTCCTGCGCTGGATCTCGAAAAGTACGAAATTCTTGGTGGCCGAGGGCATACAGGACGATACGGACTCGATGCGCAGCGGAATGAAATAGGTCTGGTCGGGGAGCAGCTCGTCTACCCTGACGTTGATCGGGAGGCTCGCCGAACAGCTGCCGGCCTCCATCTCGACGCTCATGGGGTCGATCGTATAGTATTCGGCGGGAAGTTCCATCGCGTATTCCTCGAACTTCGTGTCGAAATTGCGTTTGTTGTACTCGCCGATCGCCTCGAAGTCCAGCCCGAGTTTGACGGTGACGTTCTGGTCGAGCCCCGTCGTGCCGCTGGCATAGATGGCCAGCTCTCCCTGGAAGCCCTTCTCGCCGTATTCGAACTCCTGCCCGAGGATGTTGTTTTCGCCGCTGACAATGAATATCTCCTTGCGGTAAAGCTCCTCCTTGTAATACTCCATTTCACAGGAGCAGAGGAAGGCGGCCGCGGCGGCGAGTATCGTTATTTTGCTGAATGCTTTCATCTTCTGAATTTTTTGGAATTGACTATTTCTCCCAGCCCGGGTTCTGATCCAGGCTCGGTACTTTGCGCAGTTCGTTGCGGTGCAGCGGCATGAACATGTACTTGGACTTGAATGTCCGTTCGCGGATCGTACGGTACGAGATGACCGTCGGGGCGTAGAATCCCTCCCATTTTCCGGCTTCGACGTTCAGGCCCGTCAG
>ERZ840057.2977-NODE-2977-length-10712-cov-3.734165_pt1 | contig 10712 bp, 10 predicted proteins | sample MGYA00519907_ERZ840057 | MGnify/ENA primary metagenome ERZ840057 (study PRJEB31850, sample SAMEA3708862) | human gut metagenome | biome: human gut; feature: human-associated habitat; material: faeces | place: China | collected 2014 ...
TAGAGGCGGACCGGATCGGCCGGATCGGCTGGGCCTTGAAGGAGGATTTCCGCTCGCCTCTCCGGACGGGGCGTGTCAGCTCATCCGGTTCCCGATAGATGACGAGCTGGGCCTTTTGCTCCCCGTACAGGACACGCCTGCCTAGCGGGGTCATCCGCAAGACACGCTCGGCGGCGTAGTCGATCTCCATGTACCCGAGTTGGATCATCTGGTAAATGTACTCCTTCCATTCTTTATAAGAGAGATCCCGTCCGGCTCCGTACGTCTTTAGCTTATCGTATCCTCTCTCCAGCAGCTCCGCACGGGCGGAGGCACGTAATATGTCGATCAGCATTTGCATGCCTACATGCTCGCCGGTCCGGATGACGGCGCTCAGCGCTTTTTGTATCAAGACACTGCCGTCGAAACGTTGCGGAGGATTCTTGCACACGTCGCAGTTGCCGCAATCATGGTCCGCCTCCTCGCCGAAATAACTGAGCAGGACACGGCGGCGGCACATATCGGACTCGCAATACCGTCTCATCCGGTTTAGCTTCTCCAAGTTCACCTCGCTTTGGCCACTCTCCTCGGCGAAACGGCGAAGTACGATCAAATCGCTCAAGGAATAGAACAGGAGGGCATCGCTTTTCATCCCGTCCCTTCCGGCACGGCCGATCTCTTGGTAGTAGTTCTCGATACTCCCCGGCATGCTGTAATGCACGACCCAGCGGACATTGCTCTTGTCGATACCCATCCCGAAAGCTACCGTGGCGCACACCACGTCCACCCGGTCGTTGATGAAATCGTTTTGGGCCTGTTCCCGTTGGGCGGGCAGGAGGCCGGCGTGGTAGGCGATCGCCTTGATATTATACATCGCCAACTCATCGGCCAGCTCGGTCGTATCGTTGCGGCGCATGCAATAGATGATACCGCTCTGCTCCCGGTGCCCCCGGATGAAATGGACGATGGCGGCGATCTTCTCTTTCTTGTTAAGCCCTCGGCGTACCGTGAGGGAGATGTTCGGGCGGTCGAATGACGATATGAACGTTTGGGGCTCGCGAAGCCGTAACTGCTCTAGGATATCCTTCCGGGTGATTTTATCGGCGGTAGCGGTCAGGGCCACGACCGGGACTTTCGGGAAACGTTCCTTCAATATCGCCAGTTGCGTGTATTCCGGACGGAAGTCATGCCCCCAATGCGATACGCAATGCGCCTCGTCGATAGCGATGAGCGAGATGTCCAGCCGGGGCAGGAACCAGTCCGCCTCCATCTTGATCCGTTCCGGGGAGATATACAATAATTTGATCTTGCCCTGCACGCAAAGTTGCTTCACCTGTTGTTGCTCCTCTTCCGGCATCATACTGTTCAACGCCGCCGCAGGGATGCCGTTGGCGATCAATCCCTCTACTTGATCCTTCATCAAGGCGATCAAGGGGGACACCACCAAAGCCGTACCCGGCAGATAGATAGCCGGTAGCTGAAAACAGATCGACTTGCCTCCACCCGTGGGCATCAGCACCAACGAGTCCTCTTTCTGTAAGATACGCTGTATGATGTCCGCCTGCAAGGGACGGAAGGAGGTATATCCGAAGAACTTTTTCAGTAGTAGTAATAATTCTTTCATATCGCTTTACGGGCATAAAAAGCGCAAAGATAGTTTATATCATAAAGTTTTACTACCTTTGCCCACATTATTTACATAACGAGCCGTGATGGCTCACCCTATTTTAGAATGACATTTGAAGATTTAGATTTGATAGAGCCGATACGTAAGGCTCTCGTGCAAGAAGGTTATACGACTCCAACACCTATACAATCAGAAGCGATTCCCATCGTTTCGCAAGGTTATGATTTATTGGGTTGCGCCCAGACAGGAACCGGTAAGACGGCGGCCTTCTCCATCCCGATTATCCAGCGGTTATATCTCCAGAAGAAGAAAGGTTACAAACGGGGTATCAAGGCATTGATCCTTACGCCTACCCGTGAGCTTGCCATCCAGATCGGAGAGAGCTTTGCCGCTTACGGCCGTTTCGCTGGATTACGCCATACGGTGATATTCGGGGGAGTAGGGCAAAAGCCCCAGACGGAAGCCTTGGAAAGAGGCATCGATATATTAATCGCTACGCCGGGACGTCTGCTGGACTTGATTGGACAAGGATTCATCCACTTGGATACCTTGGAGTATTTCGTCTTAGACGAAGCGGACCGTATGTTGGACATGGGCTTTATCCATGACATCAAGCGTATTTTACCGCTATTGCCCAAGAAACGCCAGTCCTTGTTCTTCTCCGCTACCATGCCCCCTGAGATCGAGCGCTTGGCAGGTACGATCTTGAGCGAGCCGCAAAAGGTGGAAGTAACCCCGGCCTCATCGACCGTGGACGCGATCGACCAATCCGTTTATTTCGTCGAGAAGGCCGAGAAGATCAACTTGCTGAAAAGCTTGTTGGAGAACCCGGAACTAGAATCCGTATTGATCTTTACCCGTACGAAACACGGGGCGGACAAGGTGGCCCGTGTCTTGTCGAAAGCGGAGATAGGGGCGGAGGCGATCCATGGCAACAAGAGCCAGACTGCCCGCCAGCGTGCCTTGACGAATTTCAAGGATCATACGTGTGCTGATCGCTACGGATATCGCCGCCCGTGGAATCGACGTGGATCATCTGACACACGTCATTAACTATGAGCTTCCTAACGTACCCGAGACTTATGTACATCGGATCGGGCGTACGGGTCGTGCGGGCCGTGAAGGTGTGGCGTTCTCTTTCTGCGACGCCGAGGAGGTACCTTTGTTGAAAGATATCCAGAAACTGATCGGCAAGGAAGTCCCCATAGCCGGTGGCCATATGTATGAGACCAAGGAGGTGAAAGCCGCCGTAGCCGAGAAGAAAGAAGCGATCAAGCAAGAGTCGAAACGCCGTAATATGTTCGGAAGCAAACGTGACGGTAGTTACTGGCGTAACAAGAAGCGTGCCGCCAATTCTTCTAAGTAATCTAAGTTGTTGTATTGTAACGCCGTATAGTGTCAGTCCTTTCCATAGCATTGGCACAGTCGTGCCACGCCGGTGGCATAGCAGTGCCACAAGGATAGCAAGGGCGTGCCACAAGGATGGCACAGCTATGCCACCCGTATGGCATCCGGTTCGTCACCTAAGTATCCAAACAGTCCGCTTTAGCGAGCTGTTTGGCGCTATTACCCTATACTTTCTTTTAAAATGAGGTAATCTCTGGAATATTTCATTATTTTTGTGATTCAATTGTGAGTGAAACTTAAGGGTTGACGTTTGTGCTGATTGTAAAGGAGGACATAATATCTCGGATCAATAATGGCGATGCCAAAGCATTTGAACAATTATATACGACCTTCTACGTGTACTTGTGCGCCGTAGCGACTAAATATGTCTATAATTCGGAGGCGGCACGTGAGATCGTTAATGATGTTTTTATGAATGTATGGAATCACCATTCGGCGTTAATACATCCGGTAAACGCTTATTTAATTCGCTCGGTACGTAATTATTGCCTGAATTATTTAAGAGATAAACGTCAGCAAGAAGTCCCTTTATCAGATGTACAAGAAAGCTTATTGTCGATACAAGAGTTGCAAATCGACGCGGACCCCCATCCGTTGGCTTATCTGGAGAATAAGGAATTCGAGGAGAAAATCTATCGTGCCGTGGATTCCTTGCCCGCTAAATGCCGGGATATCTTCGTGCAATATCTTTACCATAACAAGACCTATGAGGAAATAGCGATAACAAATCATATCAGTTCCAGTACGGTACGAGTACAGATCAAGATCGGTTTGGCGAAGTTGCGTGAACTTTTAGGCGATCTTTACCCTCTTTTCTTACTTATATTTAATTTTTTCGAAAAATAATTGGAATCTCCTTAAACGGAATCTCTAAAACAGGTGTATATAATAGAAACCGGGTTGAAAACCGGCTCCTTTGTTAATATCATGGAAATAGAGAATAAACACATAGAAGATTTAATTTATAGCTACCTCATGGGAGATATATCCGAGGAGGGGCGAAATGAATTACTACAATGGTTGGAAACGGATGACGCTCATAAACAGTGCCTTTCCGAGATGGCAGATTGTTGGGCGACGGCGCATGTACCTTTGTTTGCCTCTGATATGAAAGCCGATTTCCAAAAACATTTCGGGGCACTTATCGATCCCGCTATTCCTTCTGAAAAGAATCATTGGCTAAATTTTCGGTTTTTAGGAAAAGTTGCCGCCTCGGTCTTGATCGTGGTATCGGTGGGAGCTGCCTCTTATTATATAGGTACGAGACATAATCAGCCGAAATCTGCCGCCTTGGCTTATTTTGAGACGACAACTCCTATGGGAGCCCAAACGAAAGTCGTTTTGCCGGATCAATCCGTGGTTTGGGTCAACGCAGGTTCCACGTTGAGATATGGCAGTGATTTCAATACGAACGGACGTAGCGTACAATTGGATGGTGAGGCTTACTTCGAGATTACCCGGGATTCCCTTAAGCCTTTTATCGTAAAATCAAAGAAGTTGGATATCAAGGTTCTAGGAACTAGATTTAACGTAAAGGCTTACGGAATGGATGAAATGACCGATGTCACTCTGGTGTCGCGAAAAGTAAACGTGAGCTTGCGGGATGAGGTTGCCCATGCGGGCGATGTGACCTTGACTCCAAACCGGAAACTAAGCTTTAATAAGCAGACCAATAAGGTAAGAGTCAGTGAGGTGGATGCCAAGGATGCTCTCTCTTGGATGGACGGTAGCCTGAAATTCTCCGAGCAACCTTTCATGAGTATCGCCAAGGATTTGGAACGTAAGTTCAACGTGCGTATTCGTGTCGAGAGCGATCTTTTGAGAAAGGAAATCTTCTCCGGTAGCTTTACGAAAGATTATTCGTTGGATAAGATCCTTCGTGAGGTGGACGTGGATCATAAATATGTGTGGACTCGTTCGGGAGATGAGATTATTATAAAAGATAAGTAAAAACAAAAATACAAACCTTAATCCTAAGGTGTAAGTGTGGAAAATAGTATAAACGAGAAAATTATTTATTAAATCTAACTTTAATGGAAATGAACTATTTCAAGAAGACCGGTAAGATGATGGTAGCCGCATGTATGCTTGCGGGACTGCCGTTTATTCCCGGTACGGTTTCAGCGTCCGAACTTCAGACACAAATGATGTCTGTTCAAATGGAAAGTACGACATTAAAAGAACTTTTCGATTTGATCGAGGAAAAATTCAATTACACGTTCCTTATCCGTAACAATGACATCAATCTGAATGAGCGTATCTCAATCGACATGTCGAACCGCTCGGTCGAGGAGATTTTGACGACGGCGCTGAAAAATCAGCATGCTGATTTTGGCTTTTTGTTAGGTAAAGAATTTATTGGTCCTTTTTTAGTCTTTTTAGGTGTTTATAGAGACCGAAGGCACGATCCAGTTGCATGGATTCGATAGGACGTTTGCCCTTAATATAGAGATTTCCATTGGTCGCATTCATCAACCCTGTCTTAGCAATGGCATAACCAGTAATCATTCCATTATAAAGAAATCTTTCCAGTTCCTTGACATCTAAAACTCGACTTGAAGGTTCAAGGGGACCATATTCTGCTTCATAGATATCCACAAGTCTTTTAAACTTATAGGCCGTTTTTATGGGCATATCTCCGATAGTTCCTTTTGAATAATAATGATAAAGATTCTGTGGGCTTAAGTTTGCAGAGGCTACCTCTTGACCGTTGGGCGAGTAAGGTTGTGATTTAATGAATGTATTGAGCTTGCCAATATCGATGTGGTAGTCGCTAACATTTTCCTTAGGAATAGGGAAGTCATCCCTATCAATAATCTCCCTTCGTCTGATGGTAGCCAACAATTCATAAGGCTCAACTCTAAGTCTTTTTGAAAATTTTTCTAAAGTATCAAGCGAAACCGTTCCTCTTTGATTGATCAGGTTATAGTTGGTTTGAGCCATACCAGATGAGACTACAAATGCTGTCATACGTTCTCTGACTTCTCCCTCATCCATATCTTCCGTGATTTCCAGCTTCTTGCGAATGTTGTGCCACAAGTTTTGGGTGACCTGATCAGGATCTCTTGGAAACTCAAAAACCTCATGCTGATTGTCTCGAGCTAAGAGCTTCCCAAGTGTAATGTTTTTCCCAGTCACCTTGGCCAGACCGTTAGTAATGGTCACAATCTTTGGAATATTTCCCTTAGGCTTGTTCATAAAGAGCATCCGAAGGCTTCCTGCCGGAATCCCCGTGGCCTCTGAGAGCTCTCTGTAACTCTTTTTGTCTTTCCAAAATTCCCCCATACGAGCTTTTTCTGCATTTTCCCAGAAAAGCTCCTTAAGGGGTTTGGGGGCATTCGGCTCATCCGAAAATAGTCGTTTTGACATCATTGTCTCCCTCTAAAATTGCTGTTTAAAAATTAGTCCAAATCTATTATCTCATATTTTTAATAAAAATCAAATCATTTCCTAATCAACAATCATTACAATCAGCTAGTCGTTTAGAGTTTTTCTTGGGTTAATTGAGCACAAAAATTCCCCTCGTACTTTAACGAAGGGAGTTGTTTGACTAATAATTCCAGTTTACCAAGAGATAGATAAGGCTTGAGCCAAACATATCTGCTAAGGCATGAACGAGGAAAAATGGAAGCAAGTTTTTAACCTTGTACTTATAAAGGAAATAATAGAGGAGACCAAAGACCACACCGATAACCAGAGCCCATAGCATGCCCTGATAGGTATGGAAGGACACACGAACAATGGTTGAAAAGAGTAAGACCAACCACTTATACTTGCCCTTAACCGAGGTCAAGAGTCCTAGGAAGAAAAATTCCTCGTAGAAACCGTTGAGCAGACCATAAGCAATTGCCATAGGTGACAAAGCCATAAACTTATCAATCACAGCCATAGGGCTAATAAATGCTAGAACCTGAGGACTAAAATAATTATATTGTCCTGATAAAGTACTTACCATATCAGCAAATAAGCCCATGATAGCGAAAATAAAGGGTACCCAAAAGAGAACAGACCACTTTAGACGGATTGGCAATTGTTTAAAGTCAAAATGGCGTATCCAGAGATAAATAATCGCTAAGGCTATGAGAATAATCTGCAAGGTGAAATTGCTAGAGTAAGCTGCTCCTTCACTGGCTGTATTTGTTGCTGTCTCACTGACTGCCGTGGAAAGGCTTGGAGACAAACTCGCCAAATACATCTGTGTCGAACGAACAATAAACTGGCCAAACATAATCAGCGTAACAATACCAATATCAAACCATCTCAGTTCCTTGAGCGGCTGCTCAGGATGAATTTTCTTAAGTAAAGACATGGTCCTTCCCTTCTTTCTAGTATCTTCATCGAAGACTGGTTTATTTTTTAAGGTTATTATAAGCCACAAACCTTAAAGTAACACTAAAATTTGCAGTAAGATTAGTATTTCATTTGAGAAAAAAAAGCAAGGGAAAGCATGTTTCCTTTGCTCCAAACACCTTATTAATCATTCTTTTTGACAACGCTAACTAAGACAAGGAGTTGGAAAATGGCTAGAGCAAATAAGACCATAAAGCCATTTCGACTACCTTGAGCCGTTGCTTGTGCAAAGTCAATCTTGTGATTAGCTTGACTCATAGCAACAATTAGAGAAGCTAGCGTTGTTCCCACTGCTCCTGCAAATTGTTGGAGCGTGTTAAAGATGGCATTGGCATCAGCACGTTGATCTAGCGACAGTTGTTTCTGCCCATTGGTCATGACATTACCAAAGGAAACGCCAAGCCCCGTCATGAAAATCATGTAAAAAACGAGGATCAACGTATTGGAAAGAGAGAGACCAAACAAGCTAAATAACAACTGAGCGAGTACGATAAGGATTGCTCCAATCAGAATCGGTTTACGAGCTCCCATCTTATCTAAAATGATACCTGAGAATGGAGCGAATCCTGCACCAATAATAGCACCTGGGAGCAACATCAGAGCTGCAAGAGTTGTATTGGAGTGGTTAACCAACTGCACATAGTTTGGTAGGAGGAAACTCATCGCAAGGGATCCCAATTGGAAAGAGAAGAAAGCGATGATATGACCTGTCAGTTTATGATTTTTCAAAATAGAGAGGTTGATGATGGGGTTCTCTAATGTTGTTGAACGCCAAATCAAAAGGACAAGACCTAAGATACCAATTAAAAGCCAACCTAAGACTGAGAAACTGAAGAAGGCATGATCAGCAACCCCATGAATGCCTAAAATCAAGCCCAAGAAAAGAAAGATGGTAGCTAGTAGACTGAGGAAATCTAAAGATTCACGTTGCACCTCACTCTTTTGCTCAATCGAGCGAAGACCTGCAACCAGTGAAGCCAGGAGAATAGGAAACTGGACGAGGAAGATAGAACGCCAACCAAAGTGTGCTGTCAAAAGACCACCAACAGTTGGTCCAATGGCTGGAGCAACGGCTGTAATCAGTGTTCCAACTCCCATCATGAGACCAATCTTACGACTTGGCACCTGCTCCAAAATGATGTTAAACATGAGAGGTAGGGCAAAACCAACACCCATCCCTTGAACCAATCGTCCCAAAACAACAAAGCCGAAACTAGGCGCTATAAAGTCGATAAGAACACCTAAAATAGACAAAAGGTTTGCGACTAGAAAGATGGTTTTCATCTTAAACGAGCGCTTGAGATAGGCAGATAAGGGAACCACACAAGCGACCACTAGGAGATAAATGGTTGTAACCCACTGTACGGTTGACGTATTGACTGAGAATGCCTTCATCAATACAGGAAAGGTGATGTTCATAGCTGTTTCACCAGCCACTCCACAAAAAGAAAGGATTCCTGTCGCAAAGATGGCACACAGGATTTTTGTGGAGATTTTTTCGTCTGACATAAGTATTTGTTCCTCCTAGATAAACTTAAATATTACGGTAGTGTTGTAAAATCTTGAGAAAGACTTCTCTCTCTTTAGCTGAAAATTGCTGGGCAAACTCTTCTTCCTCTTTTCGAAGATAAGATTGACAGGCAGAAGCGATACTGAGAGCTTTATCCGTGAGAACAACCGCCTTTTGCCTTGCATCTTTTGAAGATGTGTGGCGTTCAATCAGGCCTTTCTTCTCCATTCGCTGTAAGAGCACTGTCGTTGTCGAACGCTGAATCTCAAATTCGTGCTCAATGTCCCGTTGAAAGACTTCTTGATCCGCATGATTGGTTATAAAATCAATGACAGCCATCTGATTTCCAGTCAAATCATATTGCCTAGCAAACTGGTCAAAATGACGCATCATATTGTTATTGGCTTGTTTTAACAAGCGTCCAAAATGGTCCAAAAAAATGACTCCTTAACTATATTGTTAGCTAACTAGCAGTATAGAAGAATTATTAGCTCAAGTCAATAGATTCTTTCAAAAAATAGAAAACTCAAGGACCTAGAATCCTTGAGTTGCTATATTTAGTCTTTCTTTACAGGAATTTCCTTAATCACACGCGCCGGATTTCCACCTAGAACCACATTGTCACCAAAGGACTTAGTCACAACAGCTCCTGCTCCAGCAACTACATTATCCCCTAAGGTCACGCCAGGAAGGATAATTACGCCTCCACCGGCCCAGAAATTATCACCGATTGTAATTGGAGCACCATATTCAATGCCTGAATTACGCTCGGTTGGATCAAGCGGATGCAAGGGCGTCAAAAACTGACAATTAGGGCCAATCATGGCATTGTCACCAATCGTGATAGGACAGATATCCAACATGGTCAAATTCCAGTTGGAATAAAAATTTTCACCGATATGGATATTAACACCGTAATCCGTAACGAACTGAGGATTCATGGCAACATTTTCACCAGTCGAACCAAACCAAGATTTGACAATCTCTGCCCTCTTGAGGCGATCAGGTTCAGCATTAAAGGCCCATTGTTTTTCTCTTGAGCTGGCCGCTAGAGCACGTAACTCAGGATCGCTTGGCTTATAAAAGTCACCTGCAATCATTTTTTCATATTCAGTTGGCATGGCATACTCCTTTTTTGCTTCTTCTCCTATATTGTAGTATAGAAGTGATGTTACCACAAGCGAATGGATATAAACTAGCTAATAATCTCAACTAAAAAACCATTACTAAATATAAATTGTAACCATAGCTCCATTATTTTCATTAGAAAGTTTCAGTTCCCAATCATGAAGTTCTACGACTCTTTTTACAAAAGATAACCCTATTCCAAAATGGTGATTCTGAGAGTCGTTTCCTGATTGATTATCTTGGTAAAAGAGCGATCCTACATTATCAATCATATTAGCCGAGAACCTTGAGCCATCATTCCAAACCGATAAAACAATCTTATTTTGCTCAGATGATAATTTTATAACTATCCTTGGCATCATTGATTGACTATAGGACATTGCATTATTCACAAGATTAGTAAGTGCTCTTAAGAATAATACTAAGTCAATATGAATAGTAGTATCAGATGGGGTTTCATTCAATACTTTTAAGACACAGGTCCCAGTTGTCAGAGGAGTTAATTCTCTAATCAAACATGACGCAAGCTGCTCCGAAGTAATATGCTCTTTATTGATATTATCTTTATAAAATGTTTTTGAATATTGAATAAATTGATTAAAATAATTATCTAGCTGTTGACTTGAAGATTCGATATCTAATAAGCATTGAGTTAACTCAGGAGACAAATCAAATGTCTGAAGATACTCAGCATTACCTGAAATTATTGTT
>ERZ840057.2979-NODE-2979-length-10707-cov-2.830360_pt1 | contig 10707 bp, 6 predicted proteins | sample MGYA00519907_ERZ840057 | MGnify/ENA primary metagenome ERZ840057 (study PRJEB31850, sample SAMEA3708862) | human gut metagenome | biome: human gut; feature: human-associated habitat; material: faeces | place: China | collected 2014 ...
GCATAAGCTGGAGGACAAAAACCGTTATCAGACAGTTTATGCAAAGAACGAAGGCTCCGCAGCAGCACCGACCGCCGGACTGCATTTCACACCGGAACTGCTGGAGCAGGTAAAAGAGATGGGAGTGGATATCGCACATGTCACCCTTCATGTCGGTCTTGGAACCTTCCGCCCGGTAAAAGTGGATGATGTGGAGAAACACCATATGCATTCAGAATTCTATATTGTAGAGGAAGATCAGGCAAAACTGATCAACGATACGAAGAAAAACGGAGGCAGAGTGATCGCAGTAGGAACCACCAGCTGCCGTACCCTGGAATCCGCGACAGGAGAAGATGGTATCGTAAAGGCGACAAGCGGCTGGACCGAGATTTTTATTTATCCGGGTTATAAATTTAAAATCCTGGACTGCCTGATCACAAACTTCCATCTGCCGGAATCTACACTGTTGATGTTAGTATCTGCGCTGGCAGGAAAAGAGAAGATTATGCATGCGTATGAAGTGGCAGTACAGGAACGGTACAGGTTCTTTAGTTTTGGCGATGCCATGTTCATCAGCTAAAAAATGTCATTGTGCCATTGGGGACGGAGCTAATGGATTGTTACCCGTCTCCAGTGGCTTTTTTATTACCATTGGTGACGGGAAAAAGTGCTCTAAACTCCGTCCCCAATGGCTGCCTGGCGGAATTTCTGTGGGGAAGTGCCGTAGAGTTTGCGGAAGGTTCGAAGAAATACCTTATAATTGGTAAGTCCGTGTTTTTCCATCAGGGAAGTGATCGTATCGTCGCAGGTGAGCAGGTCTTTGGACAGGTGCATGGTGCGGACGTCGTTCAGATATTCGAGGAACGTCTGCCCGGTGTATTTTTTGAACAGTCTGCAAAAGTATTCTCTTGAGACGGCGAGCAGGGAAGCCGCCGCGTCGAGGGTCAGATTTTCCTGATAATGCGACCGGATCCATTCCATCACGCGGGTGATCCGCAGCCGGTCGCGGTCGTTGTCAGCGGTGATAGCAGAGCCGGTGATTGTGCTGTGGTCACGGCACAGAATGTACAGAAATTCATATAAACGCGAGGCGAAAAGCAGTTCATAATATGGTAGCTGTGTCTGGAAAAGTTCTTCCATCTGATGAAAAAGAGCAAAGAGCGGGGAACTGTCTGCCACCTCAGACGGATGGATGACGGTAGTAAACCGCAGCCGGTCAAAATCAGGCAGATACGCACGCAGCTGTCTGGCTGAAATCTGCAAAATCAGATAGTGAGAGCCGCCGGTACGGGTCATGTGCAGATCCCCGGAGTTGATGATCATGAGATCGCCGGCGGAAAGGTCATATTCCGATGCCTGAACAATGGCGGAGAGACTGCCCTCGCGGATATACAGGATTTCCACATATTCATGCCAGTGTGCGGGAAATACCCTGGCGGGGGAAATGACCGGTTCAAACCGTGCCTGAAGATGCCCGGTTTCCTGAATCGTTTCATAATAGCGTGATTCCATAAAAACCTCCCAAAGAAAATTGTAAGCAAATATCTGAAAAAATGAAAAATATCAAATTAAAAATAAAATTCTGAAAAAATCATAGCAAAAAACAGAAAAAATATCAATATCGACCTATAACAGGATAAAAAAGAACTTGTATCTACAAGCCCAGTGAGGGATAATAAAAGCAGAATGTAGTGTTGTGTGACGAAAAAACGCAGCAACGGATGAGAACTGTGAATATTGGGTGAGATTTGCAGACTCAGCAGCGAAACAGAAAGTTTGGGAGGTAATAACAGATGAAAGCAAAAGTAAGAACATTCAGCGGAACAACATCCAACGAAGTAACACAGCGCGAGATCGACAACCGCGCTCTTGCACGGAAAGCGGCAGCAGAAGGATTTGTTCTTCTGAAAAACGAAGATCATTTTCTTCCGGCGAAAAAGGCGGAAAGATTGCACTGTATGGTGCGGGAGCAGCCAAAACCATCAAGGGAGGTACCGGTTCCGGGGATGTCAATGAACGTGACTATGTGACGATCGCACAGGGAATGAAAAATGCCGGATACGAAGTGACCACAGAGAGCTGGCTGGATTCCTATATGAAGATCTACAACCAGGCGAGAGAAGACTGGAAAGCAGAGATCCTGAAAAAAGCAGAGAGGCTTGACAGTGCACTTCCATTTTGGGATGCATATTCCGCAACTCCGTTTTTCATGCCATGTGGAGATGGTATCGATGTAGAGGTGGCAAAAGGTGATGGTGCGGACACGGCAGTGTTTGTCATTGCACGTATCGCGGGAGAAAATAAAGACCGTTTTGACAAAGAGGGAGATTATTTTATCTCCGCAGAAGAAAAAGCATTGCTGGCACAGGTATGTGAGAGTTACAAAGATGTTGTGCTGGTGATCAATACCGGTGGTCTGATGGATCTTGCATTTGCCGATGAATTTACAAATATCCGTGCGATCGTACAGTATGTACAGGCAGGACAGGAAGGCGGCAATGCATTTGCCGATGTATTTACCGGTGAGGTGACACCATCCGGAAAAATGACGGATACCTGGGCAAAAACTTACAATGATTATCCGGGCGCTGAAGTATTCAGCTACAAGAGCGGCAACCTGATGAAAGAGTATTATGAAGAAGGAATCTTCGTGGGATACCGTTACTTTGATACGTTCCGGATTCCGGTTCGCTATGGATTTGGTTATGGTTTATCTTATACGGATTTTGCGATCACAGCAGGAACTGTCAGCGTCAGTGACCTGGGAACGATGGATCCGAAGGTTTCCGTGGAAGTTACCGTGAAAAATACCGGTGATACTTATGCAGGAAAAGAAGTTGTACAGATCTACGCCTCCTGCCCACAGGGAGAACTGGTGAAAGAGTTCCGCCGTCTGGCAGGATTTGGCAAGACAAAACTGCTGGCTCCGGGAGAAGAACAGCAGATGACGATCACATTCCCGCTGTATCAGCTGGCTTCCTACAGCGAAGATCAGGCAGCATGGATCCTGGAACCGGGCAAATACGGTATCTGGGTGGGCAACGAGTTAAATACTTCCGTACTCAGCGGTGCACTGGAACTGGATCAGGAAGCCGTGATGGTACAGTGTGAAAATATCTGCCCGTTAAAAGAAGAATTAAAAGAGATCATGCCGTTTGCAAGAAAAGTACAGGCAAGAGAGCTGGCATGGCATGAGGAACTGAAAGCAAAAGGAATAGAAGCGGTTGCAGTGAAAGCGGCAGACATTCCGACGGAAAAAGTGGCTTATCAGCAGATCCCGGATCTGTTACCGGGAATGGCTGGAGAGATTGTTGATAAAATGTCCGAGGATCAGCTGGTACAGATGGCTACCGGAGATCCGGGAAAAGACCAGAACAATGCACTTGGCTCCGCTGGTATCTCCGTACCGGGTTCAGCAGCCGAGACACCGACGGTGGCAGCAGAAGAACCGTGGAATGTGGCAAGTATCGCACTGGCTGATGGTCCTGCAGGTCTGCGTCTGAAAAAAGAATATCAGGTAGATGATGGACAGATCGTTCCGACCGATTTCCTGGCAGCACTGGAAGGCGGATTCTTCGCAACAGAGCAGGAGAAGAGAGGGACTTCTTATTATCAGTACTGTACCGCGATTCCGGTAGGAACCCTGCTGGCACAGACCTGGAACCTGGATCTGGTTCAGAAACTTGGCGAGATGATCGGTCATGAGATGGAACTGTTCGGTGTAACCCTGTGGCTGGCACCTGGTATGAACATTCACAGAAATCCGCTGTGTGGACGAAACTTTGAGTATTATTCAGAGGATCCGCTGCTGGCAGGTATGATGGCTGCATCTATGACATTGGGTGTACAGAAAGTACCGGGATGCGGAACCACGATCAAACATTACGCATGCAATAACCAGGAAGACAACCGTATGGGTTCCGATTCGATCCTGTCTGAGAGGACACTCCGTGAGATCTATCTGAAAGGATTTGAGATCGCAATCAAGGATGCACAGCCGATGTCCATCATGACTTCCTACAACCTGATCAACGGTGTACACGCTGCAAACTGCTACGACACCTGTACAAAAGCAGCAAGAGACGAGTGGGGATTTGCCGGAGCCATCATGACAGACTGGACGACCACCAATGTACAGATCCAGGGCGAGTGTACCGCAGCAGGCTGCATGAGAGCCGGAAACGATATGGTTATGCCGGGAACGGAAGAAGATCATGAAAATATCCGCAAAGAGCTGAAAAAAGGCACGCTGGATATCCGCGAACTGAAGAGATGTATCTACAACACCGTAAATATCATCCTGCAGTCCAACCAGTATGAGGATGCCGTAAGCTATGAAAAACAGTTCGACGGACTGGGCGAGTGGATGACGGTAAAATAAAAAATATGTAAAGTGAATATGGAATAAAGTTACAACTGTTTAGGAAACATATGACAGAAAGATAACGTAACGAAATCCGCCAGGATGTGCAGGCAATCTTTGAAAAAAGAGAGGAGCAGATTCTGGCGGATTTTTGCTTTTACATAGGATAGCCACACATTACATAAAACGGACAGAATACAGTGTTTTGCCCGTAGCACCTGTAAGTAAATCATGATATAATGAGCGTTAGCGAGCGGGAATAAGCGCAGCTTATTCATCGGGAGCGGCGAATGTCGGTCATGATAGCTGCAAAGCAGCGTCAAGCACCGAAGGTGCGAATCATGATATAATGAGCGGAAGAGAGCCAGAACAAAGTTTGTTCTGTTTATGATCGAAAGAACGTCCAGGGAGCAGAATTCCCGGATATTAGTATATGGAGGAATCAAAGAAATGATGAGAAACAGAGAAGTGTTAAATGAAATAAAAAAACAGAGCCGGATTCTGATCGAAGAAAAGCGCGATAAATTTGTCAAACAAAGTCTGCTGTCGGATGAATTTTTGGACATGATGCAGAGAAACCGGAAACCATTTGACCTTTTGATGTCATATTATCAGTGCGCGATCATGGAGATTGAGACGAAATTTAAAGTATTAAATGAGGAATATTCCCTGGAATATGATAAAAATCCGATCGAAGGGATCAAAAGCAGGATCAAATCTTATGACAGTCTGTTAAAGAAGATCCGCAGAAAAGATATCCCGATGACACTTGAATCCATCGAGAAGAATATCACGGATATCGCCGGTGTGCGGGTGATCTGCTCCTTCCCGGCAGATATCTATGAAGTCGCAGACAGCTTTTTGCGACAGGACGATATCACCTTATTAGAGCGTAAAGACTATATCCAGAACCCGAAGCCAAGCGGCTACCGCAGCCTGCACCTGATCGTGCAGGTACCAATCTTTCTGCAAAATGAGAAAAAACCGGTAACAGTGGAAGTGCAGTTCCGCACGATCGCGATGGATTTCTGGGCAAGTCTGGAACATAAGATGCGTTATAAAAAGAGCATTCCGGCAGAGCAGATGAAGTATCTGCAGGACGAACTGTACGACTGTGCTGAACAGAGTGCGGCACTGGATAAAAGAATGCAGAGCATCCGCAATCTGATCGCGGAAAATAAGGAAGAGGAGGAAGAACCGAAAGGATTTTTCTTGCCGCTTCTGTAAGAAAATCTGAAAAAAACGTGAATTTTATGAAAACAGTGTGAAAATGCTGTCTGGCGGGAAAGATTATGCTATAATCATAATCTACTAAGAGAACAAAAAACGGAACCTCCGTGAAAAGAAAGAGGGAATACTATGCCATATTATTTTTATGATGCAACCTATATATTGGTGCTGATCGGTGCGCTGATCAGTATGATTGCTTCCTGGAATGTAAAGAATACATTCCAGACATACAGCAGAGTATGGAACAGCAGAAATATCCCATCGCAGGACATCGCGCAGATGATCCTTCACGATGCCGGAATCTACGATGTAAGGATCGAGCGGATCCGCGGCGATCTGACCGATCATTATTCTCCGAATGAAAAAGTCCTTCGACTGTCCGATTCGGTATACGGATCGACATCCGTAGCGGCGATTGGTGTGGCAGCTCATGAGTGCGGGCATGCGATCCAGCATCAGGAAGGATATGCGCCGTTGAAACTCCGTTCCTTCTCCGTACCATTAGCCAACATCGGCTCCCGGCTTTCCTGGCCGATTATCGTGCTGGGACTGATCCTTGGATGGTCAGGGTTACTGGAAGTCGGTATTCTGTTATTTGTATTTGTGGTAGCCTTTCAGCTGATCACGCTTCCGGTGGAATTCGATGCCTCCCATCGCGCGATCCGGATCCTCGAAGCAAAACAGCTCTTCGGCGATCAGGAATTACAGGGCGCGAAGAAAGTTCTGACAGCGGCAGCACTCACCTATGTGGCAGCGCTTGCATCGGCGATTTTGCAGCTGGTTCGACTGATCCTGATCTCAAGACGGAACGACGACTGATAAAAATAGGAAAAGAATAAAGACTGAAATAGGAATAGGAAAAGGAATACGCCCGTTCAGACAGGCAGGTAGCAACAGAAACCTGAAAAGTCTGAGCGGGCGTATCTGTTTTCCGGAGCAATCTGTAATTGTAGTATATATTTGGAAACATGACTTGATTTTTGAAAAAACATATGCATAATATAAAAGCAAATGGTAACCAAACGATTGACAAAAGAGACAGCCACAGGAGGCGAAATTCGAATGACAACAGAAGAACTCGTAAAACAGATATGCAAAGAACAGGGCATGAGTGTGGCAAAGCTGGCGGCTGCATTGGGGCAGTCCAGGCAGAATTTTTATAAAAAGTTACAACGGGATACCCTGACCGCGCAGGAATGGCAGGAGGCAGCGAAAGTACTGGGTGTGGAATTTGACCAGGGTTTTGTCCTGCCGGATGGAACCAGACTTGGAGTTTCCGGGAAAAGGGAGAAACGCACGGTACTGCCGCTGATGGGAAGTGCATTCTCACCGGGAAAGGCAGAGGAGACCGTAGAACAGTTTGAAGATCCGGATCTGCGGGAGATTGCCCGCGGGGAACTCTGCTTTTTCAGGGCACAGGCAGAATCCTGTATTCAATGTGTGGAAAAATACCAGACCAGTGAGGATCCGATGCTGCGGCTTTCTGCCGATATGCTTTCTACTTTTGCGAACTTTACCCTTGGAAATGCAAAGGAAGCGCAGATAGCAAGGGAAGATGTGGCACAGATTCTGAAAGAACATCTGAAAAAAGAAGAAGATTCCGACATGATTGCGTCCTGCCTGTTTGCTGTTTATGTGACCAGTGTTCTGATTCATATTCCACCGGAAGAGGGAACGCCGCCACTGGACCGTTATCTTTCGTACCTTCCGGTCGGGCAGCGGTTGTTTGCAATCAGTATGCTGGGGCATGCTGCTTATCTGAAAGGAGAGTATGCCAGAGCACAGGGTATGGGGCAGACGGCGATGGCAATGACGGAAAAGATCTATCCGATCCCGATGATTTACCTGCATTGCGTATCTGCCATGTGCCAGATCAACCAGAAAGATCAGGAGGGCGCAAGGCAATCGGTATCCGAAGGCTGGGAGATGGCGAGAAAAGATAAATTTATGGAGCAGTTTATCGAATACCACGGACTGTTACAGGGGGTTCTCGAAGCGTGTGTAAGAAAAAGTGAGCCGGAAGTCTATAAGAAACTGGTAGATGGCGTGATCGCTTTCAGCCGCGGCTGGATGAAGATCCACAATCCACAGATGCAGAAAGCAGTGACGGATCTTTTAACACCGCTGGAATTTTCCATTGCGATGCTTGCCTGCCGGGACTGGACGAACCAGGAGATCGGGGAGCATCTGGGACTTTCGGTCAACACGGTAAAACATTATGTATCTGGAATACTTGAAAAACTACATATCGATAAAAGAGAGAAAATAAAAGAATTTGTAAATCAATAAAAGAAAATCAGGAAAAGAAGTGTCTGTTTTGGAAACTATATGGAAAAAACAGGCACTTTTTTCGGGTCAACGGGCATGTTATGGCACTTCTGATTTTGCTAGAATAAAGAAAATAGGAAAAAGTAAAAGGAGAGGAAGTGTACATATGAAAAAACGTCTGATCAGTCTGTTACTGAGTGTGGCAGTACTTACGACATCCGTTCCGGTGTCGACATTCGCTGATCCTTCTGCCGGACAGGAGCCGGCGGTCACGTCGGAAGAGAACGAGGAGAGGGGAATTGATTATAAGAAAAATGGAGGAACCTTCCGTGAAGGGTATGAGGCTCCTTCGGAATACCCGGCGACCGGTCTGCCGGGAGCAGAAGACATTACAAAACCGGGATATGAATTTGGTGGATGGTATGATAATCCGGAACTGACAGGGGAGGCAGTTACCGGTCTGGATACCGACCAATACTCCGGAAATGTGGTTCTGTATGCCCGGTGGATCGAGCGGTATTATCAGGTGGATATTCCAAGTGAAGTATCTGTGGATCAGGATTCTTTTTCCCTCACGGCAACGTCCGGTGGGTTCTATGAGAACGATCAGGTCAGTGTGGCAGTCCATTCGGAGAACGACTGGAAGCTGAAGTCCGATAAGCATGAGGTGGGATATGAACTTCGTGACAAGGATACCAATAAGATCGTGGAAAATGATGCGGTGATCGCCAGTTTAAGTGCGGATACGAAGCAGACCAGCAGAACATTTGCTGCGGAACTGACGGAACAGGCGAAGTATACCGGCGATTACAGCGATCAGCTGAACTTTGATATTTCCTTCCGGGAAACCGAATATACGATTCAGTATGTGACAGACGGCGGCATGGTTTACGGGGAAAATCCGGACAAGCCGGGAGAAAGCATGGAGATCACGCAGCAGACGCTTCCGGCAGGAACGACGCTGAACGATCCGCCGCTTGCAGTCCGAAAATCCAGTACCTTTGTCGGCTGGTGTTACGACCAGGAATGTACGGATTATGTGGACAGCGAAGACAGACTTCTCGGCGATCTTACGTTATATGCGTCGTATACCGATACCCAGCCGATGGAGTCCGTCACGATGGATACCTACGCCCGTGCCTATGATGTGGCGACGGATTTTGCTATCGGTATCACGAATACCGGAGATGCACTGGATGATGCAGAGATTCTCGCGGCATGCAGGATTAAAAATGTCAGTGATCCGTCGGAAGAGATCACGCTGGCAGTTACCCGGGGAGAGGACAATACCTGTACCGTCAGCAATCCAAATGGCTGGCAGCCGGGTGCTTCCTATAAACTGACACTGAAAAATGACCAGCTGTATTTTACCGGATTTGACAAAACGATCCGGGAATATGATTTTACGGTTTACCGGGAAGAGACAAAAAATGTGGAACTGAACCGGGAGATCCGGTATATCCATACACGGGAACTGAGTAACCTGACCGTCAACGGAAAAGCGGCGGATTCCGTTTCAGTGGCAGTCATGACGGTAGGGGTAGACGGAGAGATTCAGGGAGAGGGAAGCGATACGACCGGTTCCTTTACCTATACAAAGGATTCGTTACAGACGGGGGATATCGTCGGTGTCTATTCCGGCGATGTGATCCCGTCCATGGATCTGGCAGCAGGTGACAACAGTGATGTCTCTTATTTTGAGATCACCGGATGCAACGGCAGCCAGTACGAATACCGGGGTGCGAAGGCGGAGGATGTTTTATTTACGCCGGACGTATTTCCACTGGAAAAAAGTAAAGATCAGGATGGCGATCCTGACAACCATTCGGTTACCGTGGCAGTCAGTGAACTGACCTTCGGAGATGACGAGATGAGTCAGGCACTGAATCTGGATGAAAGCACCACCGTGGATCCTGGTGACTATCTGGCACTGTATACCGATCTGAACAGCGGAACGCCGGAGTACGGAGAGATCACAAAAGTAGAGCAGAGCGGTTCCGATTATATCCTGGCATATCAGACGGTTTCCTTCGAAGAGATGCAGGCGGCTATGGATGTGTATCAGAAGGACCAGGTGGAAGGAGATGATCTGTTAGAAGAAACAGACCGGGAGAACCTGGAAGAACAGATTCAGGTTCAGGCGATGGAGAGCGGATTCGCACAGGATGTGGCAGACCGGATCGGTGCTGCGGCGATCGCTACCGATTCCTTTGAAGAGCTGGAAGCCTCTCTGGAGGAAGAACTTGGCGCAGATGTTTCCGTGGAATATACAGAGGAAAATCAGAGTGACGAAACAGACGGAGAAAGTGCTCTGATCGGGGATGTCGCACCACAGAGTCAGCTGGAAAGCGACCGCCTGATTCCGAAAACCTATGCGAAAAAACCGGGAGGAACCGGCAGCAGCAAACCGATCGTGACGGTCAGCCTGGGAACGGTCAGAGCCAATCTCGGTACGACACTGAAACATTTTGACGGAGATGTCAGCGGCGTGCATCTGGCACTGGAGATTCCGGTGCTGGTCAATATTCAGCTGAATGCCAATGCAAATATCCAGATCACTGTAACTTCCACCTTCGAGCAGGAAGTCCGGGTGGATATCAATGTAGACGGAAAAGCGGTCTGGAAAGTATGGAAGATTTTCCCGTATATCGCAGATTATAAGGTGACAGCATCGCTGGATCTGTATGAGTACACCGGTATTGCTCTGGATGTGAACTTCAAGACCGTGGAGGGCGAAGGCAGCTCCGGAGGTTCCAACAAAGGCTCCAAACTGCGAAAAGGTGTCAATAAGATCGCCGGAGAGCTGAAGAGCATGATGGAAAACGGAGAAGAGTATATCACGGACAAGACGAAATTCTCCGGAA
>ERZ840057.2984-NODE-2984-length-10686-cov-2.967830_pt1 | contig 10686 bp, 9 predicted proteins | sample MGYA00519907_ERZ840057 | MGnify/ENA primary metagenome ERZ840057 (study PRJEB31850, sample SAMEA3708862) | human gut metagenome | biome: human gut; feature: human-associated habitat; material: faeces | place: China | collected 2014 ...
AAGCCTTAATAAAATACATTAAAGAAGCTAATGATCTAATGATGAAAAATGGGAGGTAACTTATGAATTTTTATCAGGAACTTCAACTCAACCAGGCAGGTTCAAAATCGTATATTGCAAGTTTTAAGAATCCAAAAGATAAATGTAAGCATATTGCTGTTTATCTATTCAAAATTGCACTGGTTGTTGCTTTTTGTGTTTCCTTTGTCACATTATTTTCTGTACTTTTTGGCAATGAAAACAGCATTGCCGGTGTAGTTGTACTGCTTTGCGTGTTATCATTTCGATATTCCGACCTTGGAATCCAGAATTCTCAGGGCACACTTGGAATTCTTTTCATCTATGGTATTCTTGCATTTGGTCCGAAGCTGTCTAATCTCGCTCCCACCGGACTGTCATTCTGCATCAATCTCATCTGCATTTTCGCTCTGGCACTGATAGGATGTCATAACATTACGATGTTCAACCATTCTACTTTTGTGCTTTCCTATCTTCTCCTGTTTGGTTATGATGTAAGCGGAAAAGCATACCAGATGCGTTTGATCAGTCTTTTGATCGGAGCTGTTTTGACCGCCTCTATTCTATATTTTAAGCATCGCAAGGTGGAATATAAACGCAGCTTCATGGACTTATTTAAAGAGATTCATCTTTCTTCTTCCCGTACCAGATGGCAAATCTGTCTTTCTGTGGGCATTTCCAGTGCAATGTTAATCGCTGCACTTCTCAATGTTCCGAGAGTATACTGGATTGGTATTGCCGCAATGTCCGTTCTGATACCATTTCGTAAAGATGTCGAATATCGCACAAAGCATCGTGTTTTAGGCAATATATTAGGCAGTGCAATCTTTTTTATTTCATATTTGATTTTGCCGGAAGAAATTCGTCCTTGCCTTGGAATTATTGGAGGAATCGGAACCGGATTCTCTGCCAGCTATGTATGGCAATCTGCATTTAATGCATTCAGCGCAATTACAGTGGCTGTACCAACTTTTGGTCTTGCTTATGCAGTTTTACTTCGTATTTTTACAAATGTATTTGGCTCAATTTATATGTGGCTGTTTAATCGGGTATTTGACCCATTTCTTCTTTTTATCAATCAGATATTTGAAAGACCAAAACGCATAACCACTACCTCTTAAGGAGTCAAACAAAAAGGGTCTGCTACAGTACGCACATACTGCAGTAGACCCTTTATTTCATCATTCTCTTAAATCACACTTCCATCTCTGAAAGTAACCGTTTTTTCTCCGTTCTCATAAACCGTGATGTAATCAACCAATGAACCCCAAAGGTCGCTATCGAATTCAGTCACCTGTCCGTTTAAGGATTCCAGCGTTTCCTGAAAGTGGCGGAGATTCTGTCCTCGTGTTTCTATTTCTTCAATCCGCATGGCCAATTCGTCATGCTTTTTCTTTGCCGCCTCAAATCGTGCGGAAAGGACATCATTTTTCTGCCGGTACTCCTCCTGGTCGAGTGCGATACGAGCATTCTCCAGCATTGCCGCCTGAACCATATCCGCAACAAGGGACATTTCCCCGGCATATTTTTCTTTTTCGGCTTCCAGTTCTGATGTATTGGTCAGCTTATCACAAATCAGCTTTACGTTTTCTATCAGTTCATCCCGATTGGCAAGCAGCTTATTCAGGCTTTTCAGAAACACAGCCTTTACTTCCTCTTCCATGATGTGCGGTGTAGTACAGCGCTCATCGTTATATTTGTTGTTGCAGCGGTAGATAACTTTACGGTACTGGTCGGTGGAGTGCCAGACCTTAGCCCCATACCACCCTCCGCATTCACCGCACTTAATTTTACTTGAAAAGATACTGACACCGCTATAGCGTGATGTTCCTGTCTTTCTGCGTTCCATTTCCTGCTGAACCATATCAAATACTGCAGGATCGATAATGGCTTCATGGTCATCTTCGATATAGTACATCGGTATTTCACCACAGTTTTTCTTTGTCTTTTTGGTCAGAAAGTCCACAGTAAATTCTTTCTGAAGGAGTGCGTCACCTTTGTACTTTTCATTTGTCGGAATACGGCGGATTGTAGTTGCATTCCACTTATCTTTTCCGCCGGGCGTTTTAATGCCTTTCTCTGTTAAATGAATAGCAATCGTATGCGGTGTCATGCCTTCAAGAAACAGACGGTATATCAGCTTTACAATTTCGGCCTGTTCCGGGTTCACAACCATTTTTCCATCAGGGCCTTTGTCATATCCGAGAAACCGGCTGTAGGCAACACTAACCTTACCATCGGCAAAACGCTTTCTGTGTCCCCAGGTTACATTCTCTGAAATAGAACGTGCTTCTTCCTGGCTTATACTCGACATAATGGTAAGAAGCAGTTCTCCTTTGCCGTCGAACGTCCAGATATTCTCTTTTTCAAAATAACACTCCACGTTATTTTCTTTCAGAAGACGAATGGTTGTCAGGCTGTCAACAGTATTTCTTGCAAAACGGCTCACACTTTTTGTTATGATAAGGTCAATTTTTCCTGCCATTGCGTCCGATATCATTCGCTGAAAGCCCTCTCTGCGTTTGGTGGAACAACCGCTGATACCCTCATCAGTGTACACCCCAACAAACTCCCAGTCCTCACGTCCTTTTATGTATTCAGTGTAATAGCTTATCTGAGCAGCGTATGAAGTTAACTGTTCTTCGCTGTCGGTTGACACACGAGCATAGGCAGCAACCTTACGCTTGACAGGTGCATCAATCGGTGCTGATGTGTATCGGCTGATTGATGCAGGTATTTTCGTTATTTTTGGCATTTTTTCCTCCTTGGTATTGGCCAATGATCCGTTACAGAATGACCATCTCGAAAATAGAACTCCAGTCTGTCTTCTTCCACATCGATATGGTCAATTCTCTGTTCAAACTCCTCTTCATTAAATGCATCGATGCTGAGAACCTGTGCTGCCATAGTACGCAGTAAATCATCACGAAGACTTACGGAATTACATCCTTTATGTTCCGAACATCTCCAGTGACTAACTTTGTCGCCATTTGCAGAGGTGCGTGTGCCTTTCCGGAAATTACATCCGCACCTTACGCATTTAATCACTTTTGAGAAACAAGTCATATCCGCCCGATTCGGTCTTTTTCCATTTTTGCGTTTCAAGGAAGTGGCAGCCCTTCGTTCTTCCGTCCAGCAGTCCTGATGGCCTGTGTTTTTACACGCTTCCGTTACAACTGTTCCGTCTTTCAGATGAAACTCTAATGTTTCACGCTTCGGAACATAAATAACATCCACACGTTCAAGAAAAACAGCCTCATCAAATTCCTGCAATCCAAGTACTTTTGCACAGGTTTCCTGTAAGTGCTTATGATTGATACTGCCGCCGACAGTACAGCGACCGCCTTTTATCTTTCTGCTTCCACAAAGCCAGTATTCTGCATAACCTCGGTCTGTTCTGACTTCATGCATATAGCTTTTATGGCAGAAAGGACACTTGATTTTTCCTGTAAAGCAGCAGGTATTCAGTGATTTGTTTGCCAGAGGGCCTAACTTTTTCCTTCTTTCCATTTCCTCCTGCACCCACCTGAAAGTCTCCATATCTATAATGGCTTCATGCGTATTTTCCACATAGTATTTTGGCAGTTCGCCGTTATTCTTCTTTCGGCGTTTGGTAATCGGGTCGGTAATGTATTCCTTTTGCAGAAGCATATTGCCTGTATACGTGATATTGGTCAGAATAACCTTTATATTGGAATCTATCCAGCGATATCCTCTCTTTGTTGTGATACCTTCGGCATTCAGTTCCCGTTCCGTTTCCAGCCTTGATTTTCCGTCAAGGAAGTTTCGGAATATTCTCTTTACAATTTCTGCTTCTTCCGGGACAACGACCAGTTTGTCATCAACCCATTCATAGCCGAGTATTGGATTTCGATTGCATGGATCACCTTTTTCAAAGCGTTTCCGAATGCCCCACTTTACATTTTCAGAAAGACTACGGCTTTCTTCCTGTGCAAAGCTGGCGAGAATGGTCAGCATCAGTTCGCCATCACCCGACAAGGAATTGATGTTCTCTTTTTCAAATCGTACTTCAACACCGATATCTTTCAGATGCCGTATCGTTTCCAGAAGATCCACTGTGTTTCTGGCAAATCGTGATATACTCTTGCAAAGGATAATATCAATGAGTCCTTTTTCACAGTCAGAAATCATTCTCTGAAACTCCTGCCGTTTCTTGGTCTCTGTTCCTGATATAAAATTATCAGCATAAACACCTGCGTACTCCCATTCGGGATTCTTTTGTATCAGTTCGCTATAGTAGCTTATTTGTGCTGACATTGAATGCATAAGGCGTTCACACTCCATTGATACACGAGCATAAGCAGCCACTCGCTTTCGCCTTGGCAATACGGGCTCCGTAGGTTCTATTTTGATGATTTTACGCATAACAGCCCTCCTTTCACTACACATATTACCGCTGTTCAGGCTCTAAGTCAACGAATAATGTGCCGATTTTCGGCTCGTATTTCTCCCTGAACATTGTATCAATCTGACGATATTCATCCTCCGAAATCAAATTTGCATGAAACATCTTCTTTACAATGCTCATCGTCACCTGGTACATGGCTTCCTTCTGAATATCCATCTTTTTCACCTCCAAATCGTGCAAGAATATAGCATCTGTGGCAGCAGTATTTTCTGTGATTATTGCCGTATGCCTGAAAAGGCTTACCACAATTTGAGCAGATAAAATCGTACATGGCTTTCCTGTTAACATCTTTTATATGAGCATTCCACCATTTCATTCTGCATTTATTCGAACAGAACTTTTTCTGACGTACTCTTGGCGGCTGCGTGATTGGCTCGCCGCAGCAAAGGCAGAACTGCCCTTTATGTCTGCTGCAAAAGGATTTTATCGTGTTGACAGACAATCCTACAGTTTCCGCTATCATAGAAAACGACATTCCCTTTGAACGCAATGTGAGTACAGTAGATTTTTGTGCATCTGTCATTGAAATCACCTCCTACTTTACATAGGACGGAAATATGGCTTTTGAGTACCGAAAAACAAAAAATCCCCACGAAATATGAAAAATTCATATCTCGTGGGGATCGTTATCAGATGTCAGCCTTGTTCACCCAACCGGTGACATAGGAACCGGCAGGCGTTTTTCCGCAGTTTGCAGCAGAATTTGTAATACGCATTCTGCCATTTACAACCTGTCCATCATAGAGATAGTACGTTCCGGATTTCTTTGTTCCAGTCTTGACTGTGCTGGAGGAATACAATGTGGTATTGTTCAGCGTAATTTTTGCGCCTTTTGTATATGTCTTTTCGGCAACGGTATATACCACTTTTCCTGAATTATCAAAAACGCTATAGCCAGTCTTGCAGGCTTTCTTTGCATTTTCCAGAGAAGAATATGCACCAATCTGGCTTTTAGCGTCAGACCAGGACTTTCTTACTCTGTAAAGCTGATTTGCAGGTGTAGGATTTGGAGTTGTAGATGTAGAACCAGCACTCAGATAAGATTCGACCTTCTTCTTAAATTCCGCCCAATGAGGCAGAATGTAGGCAGGACAGTTTTTGTAAGAATTCTTCGCCGTATTGAGATAGTCCACAGTACCCGATTTTCCGTCACGGACATTCAGCCAATGGGTATGGGTGTAGAGGTGATTGATGTCCAGGTTGTACTTTTTCAAAAGTGCTGCCGCAAGCCTGGCACAATTATCCTCCGACTTCTTGTCCTTATCGTTGTATGCAGAAGACATAATACACTCAATAGCGATATTTCTGCGGTTGCCGTTTCCACTGCCGTCAGCGGCGTGCCAGCCGGAGAGGCTAAGGGGCAGATTCTGCCAAGCACAGGTGTTGTCTACATAATAATGTACTCTGACGTCTTTCATATTGCCATTGTAAGTTGCTCTGGTGTATTGCTCCGCAGGTGTCGTTCCACTTGCTACCGAAATCCAATCTGTGTTGTGAACAGTAATACCGATAACTTTGCCCTCCATAGAAACGGAGGGCATATCGATGTGGTTTGGATTGTGTTTTGTGAGCAGAAATTCGTTGACGGTTACACCGCAAAGAGTTGTTGTGTTATCAGGTTTCAGAATTGCCATTGTCATTTTCCTCCTTGATTTCTTCTTCCACTCTGCCTACTTTTGTTTGCAGAACATCAATTGCTTTTTTGAATACAGGCGGATAGGGTACGCCCATCAGCGTGGTATTTTCCACAATAGACAGCAGCTCATTCAGACAGAAGCTGATGCAGACCGCATCTCTGATGTAGTTTGTGCCGATGAGAATATCGATTCTCACACCAACCACAACCATGAGCAGAATGCAGAACTTCTTCGCAAGACCAATCCAGCCTGCCTTGCTATTTAGCGCACCGCTTTTGCTATGTTTGGATTTTCCCATGACTGCAGTGACCAGACCTGTTGCAAAATCAATACCCATAAAGACCACAAGTGTTGCAAGTGCAGAATCCCAGCCGCCAAATAGCGTTGCGATAAATCCGCCCACAATGCCTGCGATTGTACAAAGCCATTCCTTCATAAACATCATCCTCCCATAAATTTGATTGATTTTACCATCGGATGTGAATTGTCCGATGTGCCTTTGAAGGCAAGATAATATTCTCCATCCGGTACATTTTCCAATGACTGCATCACGGAAATATATGTATCGGAATAAAGCCATTTGAATTGTAAAGTTACTGCATTTCCTGCCTGAATTTCCCCATAGATATACTGAGCCAGTTCAGCCCCGGTCTTATCAGCTTTCTTCACCAGATAAAATTCAGCGTCCTGTGATGCGCCGACTGTATAGCTGAGAATCAGATTCATGGAAGAAGTGAGAGCAACCGGTGTCAGGCAAAGCACAAATACAGTTCCTGCCCAGCTGAAATCCGACTGATTGAAGTACAAAGCATAGTCATTCTCTGCACAGCAGAAATGGGGATAACTTTCCGCAAAGCCTGCAAGTGAACGGTAACCATCGTTGTAATAAGTGTAGACGCTCTCACCATATTTCTGCAAAGCATCACTGCCGGAAGAAAAGACCGTGATGTATTCAATACCGGAGCGGCTTTCAAGAGCGATAATTCTGGTTTCAAGAGCAAGGATTTCTTCTTCCTTTGTCTGAAAATCAAACTGAACAGAATCTCTTAGCTGCTGAGTGTCGGCATCAAACGAATCGCATCTGCTTGTAAGACCCATGATATAATCCATAGTGCTATCCTGCAAAGACTGTAATTTCTGCTGCAGTTCCTCAAAATCTGCTTTATCCGGATAATCTGATATATCAGGCGTGATGCCGTCTTTTCCGTCATTCCCTGGAGGACCCTGTTCACCATCCTTGCCATCAGAACCTCTCAGGCTTTCAAGCCACTCCGCTTCTGTGCCAATAAAGCCATTTGCAATGGCAATTTCATATGCAGATTTTCCGTCAGTTCCAGGAGCACCGTCAATGCCATCTTTACCGTCCTGTCCATTTGTTCCGTCAGTTCCATCTTTTCCGTCAGAACCTTTCAGGCTTTCCAGCCACTCAGTTTCTGTACCAATAAAGCCATTCTCTACAGCAATCTCAAATGCCGACTTGCCGTCAGCTCCCTTTTCACTTATCTTTTGAAGCAACTGCTGATAAAGGTCGGGCGTTGGCGGTACATTGCTGCTCTCACCGTCAAAACCAGACGGTCTGATATGCAGCGTTTTCACAACCGTTGTTGCCCTGACAGTTTCCGATGATTCTGCATCATAACCGAAAAGAGACATTTTCACAGCACCAGCAGCGAGTTCTGCCGGCAGCACACAGCTTGTCTCATCAAAGCCAAGAACTCTGTTGTAGGTGAACTCGTCCTGAGTGAACTGTACCACCTTATGCAGCGGTTTCCAGCTGTTATCAAATACAAAGTGTATCTTTACAAAAGCAATCTGGTCAGCTGCAATGACCTCATGCTCCAGAGTTTCGATGTTTTGTCCCTTTACAAGAAATTTTATCATGCCTTCACTTCCTCCCAAGTTTCCGCATCTGCATCATATTCCATATATCCGTCCAGGCACTGAATCCTGACAAGCGGACTATCTACTGTACTGCTTGAATGACCGTCCCAGTTGGTGTTCTTTTTTACTGCACTCCATTCAGCAAGACTGCCCTCATAAGTGATTTGCGTGAGGCTTTCACAGTAGTTGAAACAGCCGCCGATAAGTTCTGTTGTGCTTTTGGTGATCGTGAAATTCTTCAGCTTGATACAGCGTACAAACATTCTGTCACCGATGACCTTACCGCTATATCGAACGGTTTCAAGCTTCTGACATTCTCCAAACGCCTGTTCACCGACTGTTGTCACAGATGCGGGAATGGTAAGGGATTTGATAGCTGTACCTGCAAAGGCAGACTTTGCTATCTCGGTCACTTTAGACGGAATTGTAATTTCAGTCAGTCCATAAAGATTCTGATGCACCAGATATTCATCAATGTGCGGTATGAAACTATTTCGCTTGATGGTTCTGAGCGTTGTCGGAAGAGTGGCTGTTTTCAGATTGTTGCAGTATTGGAAAGCATATTCACCAACCGTTGTGATGCCTTCTGAAACGACAACAGAAGTGATGTTATCATTTTCGCAGAACGGAGATTTGTTTCCGCTTGTTTCATATGCACCCATATAATCATACATTGCTCCCGTGCCTTTGAGAATCAACCTGCCGTCAGAGTAGAGAACGTAGTTGATATCAGCACCGCATTTGCCGACTGAAACCACATCTCCGGTCATTTCATCTACCTTTGTTGTCAGTTCTGACACCTGATTGGTTAGCTGAAGAATGGTTGAATTGTAATCATTTATCTGTGCTGTAATCTCCGAAAGCTGTGACATCATATCCGTGACCTTGCATTTTCCGAGAATACAGCGTACATATCCGCAGTAGGTTGTATTTTCCCTGTAATCCGTTATTTTAATTTCTGCTGCACCGGCATCAATCCTGACGGCACAAAGGGTGAGATATGTTTTGGTTTCTGTATCTTTGAATCTTGGAATTGACGGCGATGTGGCAGGTGTACCGGATAGAATTTCAAACTCTATCTTGCGATAGTTTTCACCTGTATTACAGCAGATACCTACTGATAAATATCTGCCCAGAGATTCATTCACATAGCCTGAAAGGTCGTAAGTATACGGCGTATCAGAAAGAAAGTAATGTCCGTTTATCCAAGCTTTGCCGCTGCCGATAGTCAGTTTTAGCTTGTTTGCTGTCAGCTTGAAACACTGACCGTAATTGTCCTGAATGCCGTTGCAGATGATACTGCCAAGATAGTCACAGAAATTCTCGGCAGTATATGTTCTGTCGAGATTCTTTGCGTTGAAAAATCCATATGAAAATGCCATAGTCATACCTCCTTGAATGTGGGTGTGAGATTTCTGCCGTTCTGGTCGAAGCTCTCAATCATACCGATCAGCTGTATTTTATTCTGCCGCAGACCAAATCTGCGGTGTTCCACTGTCACATAATCTCCCACGAAATAATCTACACCATATCGGAACTGTGCCTGCTGTACCGCAATCTGCGATTCAGAAACCACAAGGGGCTGCACCATGCTCTCCTTGCCTTTTTCCTGTAAAAGATTGATGTATTCATCATCGGGAATTGGTTTGGATGCGCCGTCTTCCTGTTCTTCGTCCGCCATATCCTTTGCGTCCACGTACACCTCATAGCGGTCAAGATGTTCCGGTTCATCGCCGTCACAATATGTGGTACGTTTTCTCTCTTCTCCTTCGCCCTTGCCCAATATGTAGGCATAGTTTCTCTGCACAGAACTATCTGTGGAATAGGAAAATGAAAGCAGATTGTTATATCCGTCTGAGAAAACAATATGTGGGTTATCCTCTTGTAAGATACTTCTATCTGTACCCTCAGACAATTCAAGCAGCATTTCATACTGTTCATCGGTCGTCTTTACCAGTCGTATATTGGCAGTCCCACCGATTTTCTCGCAAATGGTGTATATCCATTTCATAAGGTTATCGTAGCTGATTTGCAGTTTGGTGTTCTGATTCCAGCAAGAGCCGGAAGAATCACCAATCGAAAGCCCCGGAATCTTTCTCGCACCTGTCCTGCAGGCGTTATACTGCACCACATTATTCACGATCTGTGCGTATGAAACTTTCTTTGTAAAGTTGAAAGTGGGATAAATGATTCTTCTCTCCAGCAGACACATTAAAAAGCGACCGCTCACAATGAGATAGTCGCCGTCTTCTGCATCTGTTTCCAGCTGTACCGATTCAATCAGTCCGTAGTGTTCTTTATCATCATCACGCCCCACAATTCTGCCTGTCCGGAAGATTTCAATATTTTTCGGAGATGCGGCAATGTACACTTCAAATACACCGCAGGCATAGTATTCAATATCCCACAGGAGAGAAGAATAGCTGTCACAGATTGCTTCCAGTGACACAGAAATCTGATCTTTCAAAGCTATCAAGCTGTAAATTTCCAACTGCAATTTTCACACTCCCAGATAAGAATTGCGGTGCATCAAAGTTACACGCAGCTTTTTCACACCGCGTACTGCCTCGACCCGAAAGATATTTGTGCCTTCCTTCAAGGTCAGCCAAGTCGAACCGGAAACCAGCCGGTTCAGGATATTGCTGTCCACGCCATTACGTGTCAGCGTGACGGTCTTGTTTCCGGTTTTCGTGGTAACCGTAATGACATCGCCGGTCAGAA
>ERZ840057.2998-NODE-2998-length-10645-cov-3.609348_pt1 | contig 10645 bp, 7 predicted proteins | sample MGYA00519907_ERZ840057 | MGnify/ENA primary metagenome ERZ840057 (study PRJEB31850, sample SAMEA3708862) | human gut metagenome | biome: human gut; feature: human-associated habitat; material: faeces | place: China | collected 2014 ...
TGGAATTTTTGCGTGCACATCGCCGGGACGAGGCACCGTTGTGGCATGCTTGGGTAGGAGCGTTCTTCTGCCCCGTGCTGTTCAGCGGGTGTGTAGAATTGCTGCAAGAATACTGTACCAGTTACCGTGGAGGAGACTGGCTGGATTTTGCAGCAAATTCTACCGGAGCATTGCTCGCAAGTCTGGTTGCTTATTATGTGGTGCGTCCAAGAATGATGAAACAGTGATTATAAATATTCTACTGTTGAGCTAAGTTTGATCCCATTGGAACCTTTGATGAGAATGGTATAGCCTTTAGGCTTATTTGTTTCAAGTTCCTTTATGACCTCTTGTACATTTGCATACGTCTTGAAAGAGTGACAGACAGATGCAAACTGCTCTCCGACCAGCCATACTTTTTCAAAGTCGCTCTCTTTTATGTAATCAACAATCTTCTGATGTTCGTTCAGACTTTCGGTGCCCAGTTCGCGCATGTCCCCCAATATAAGCATTTTGTGAGAAACTGTCATATTCCGAAAGTTTTGCAGGGCAGCCGCCATACTGGTAGGATTGGCATTGTATGCATCAATGATAAGGGTATTGTCTGCTGTCTCTTTAAGCTGTGAACGATTATTCTGGGGTGTAACGCTTCGTCTATCTTCCGGTCTTCCACCCCGAAGAACCGTCCGATTGTAATGGCAGCCAGGGCATTGGGGAAATTATACTCTCCGATTAACTGCGTCCGTATCCGGTGGATTTCACCATTCTTTTCTGCCTTCCATTCGAGAGCGAGATAAGGTGAATTCCCTGTGATGCAGCCGTTGACATAAAGATCTTCCCCGCTTCCATAAGAAATCAGATTCAATCCTTTGGCTATATTCATCAGATAGGGATTGTCATGGTGGATAAAGATTGTAGAATTTCCTTTCTTGCGGAGGAAGTCATACAGCTCTCCTTTAGTCTTGATTACACCTTCAAAAGAACCGAATCCTTCCAAGTGAGCTTTACCGACATTGGTTATAATGCCATAATCCGGTTCGGCTATTTCACAAAGGAATTTGATTTCTCCCTGATGATTGGCACCCATTTCGATGACGGCAAGGTCATGTTCCGGTTTCAGCCGGAGTAGAGTTGTTGGCACTCCGATATGGTTGTTCAGGTTTCCTTGGGTATAGAGAATGTTATGCGTTTGAGAAAGAACGGCGGAGATTAATTCTTTGGTTGTTGTTTTTCCATTGGTTCCGGTGATACCGATAACCCGTGTTCCGAGTTGACGTCGATGATAGTTGGCTAGCTGTTGCAATGTTTGCAGGCAGTCGTTTACGAGTATGTATCGTCGATCACCCTCTATGGCATATTGGGCCTCGTCAATAATAGCAAATGCGCAACCGTCTTCCAACGCTTTTCCGGCAAAGGCATTGCCATTGAATGACTCGCCTTTCAGAGCGATAAACAATGAACCGTCCGGACAATTCCGGCTATCAGTGGTTACTGATTGACAATCCAGAAAAATCTGGTAAATAGCAGAAAGTTTCATAACCTGAACATCTATTAAAACGTTGCAAAGATAGGCTATTCTTTCGGATTAGATACGGCTTCGGACGGTTTTTTGCTTAGGCGTATACTAAAGGTAGGGTTAGTACGATCCGACATCCGTCTGTATAAGAAGAATCTATCTGGAGGCTGCCTCCCAGTTTTTCTGCAATACTTCGGGATATAGAAAGTCCTAGTCCTGTCCCTTGTGTGAAAGAATTTACTTTATAGAAACGTTCGAATACGCAATTTTGTTTGTCTGCGGGTATCCCTATTCCTGTATCGGTGACACTGATTTCAATCTTCTTTTCAGCTTCCGATATGGAATACGCTATACAGATACTTCCGTGCGAGGTGAATTTGGCAGCGTTGTGCATCAGATTATTCAATACTTGTGAGATACGTTCCTGATTGCTGAGTATAAACAGGCTTTCTCTTTCAGGTTTGAAGAATACTTCAACTCCTTTCTGGCTCTTATTTTTAGCTACTTCGTAAGCAAGTTCGCAGATGGCGTTGACGTCTGTGGTGATATTCGTAGGTAGCTTGTCATATTGGTCGAGTTCGGACAGAGCAAGCACGTCGGTAACTAACCGGAGTAGGTCATTACTATTATTCTCTATGATTTTGACGAATTCCTGAGTTTCCGGACTATTGCTATAATGATCATTTAAAATCTGTGAGAAGCCTACAATCGAATTAAGCGGTGTACGAATCTCATGTGTCATACTTTCAATAAACGTTGTCTTCATCCGGCTGCTTGCTTCGGCTATATCTTTGGCTTTGTGCAATTCCTCCCGGGATATAGTGAGCTCTTCATTCCTGATTTTAAGTTCGCTTTCCGAAACTTTCAACTTACGTTTCAGGAAATTCTCTCTGTATAAGAACATGAATAGGATACCTAACAAAACAATTAATGAGATGATTAATGTCGTCTTATTGCGTATCTCCTTTTCCTGTGCCTGGAGCATTAATTCCTTTTTTTCGGCATTGAGTTTCTCCACTTCGAGCAGAGTGGCAAATTCGCTGCTGGCCATTTGTTCATTGGCTATCTTTAAAGAATCCTCTGCTTCGATATACATTTGCAGGTATTTGATTGCTTCGCTCATATTACCCATATTGCTGTATATTTTTCCTTTCGTCAGGTAATGGACACTGTTCTGTATACTTTCGCTAAGGTTTAATTCCTCCGCTTCCTGTTTCTTGGCAGCTTCCAGTGCCTTTGGGTATTGCTTGGATTGCAGATAATAGACGTATTCTATATTATATAGTCTTTTCTTTATCGACCATAATCTTTTATCCTGATCAAATGCTGTTTTACATTCGTTTAGTATTTTCTCGGCTGCCTGCATATCTCCGAATTTGCTGTAATAATTAACGTATTCCAGTTGCACGGATATTTTTTGTGTAGGGGAGTATGCGGTTGCATCCGCCTTTTTCAATGCTTCCAGTGCCTTTTCCGGCTGGTTGGTATTGATGTAATAACTGCTTATCTGGCTGTATGTTTGCGAGATGTTATAGTTTTCCAGATCATATTTCTCCGTCAGTTCTATTTCTTTCAATTGCCATTCGAAAGCCATGGAATCCAGTCTTTTGACTGTATAAATCTGCGACATGATGTTATAGCAGCGGGACAGACCGGTTTTGTCGTCTTCCTCTTGTGCTTCTTTCAGCATCTTTTGCGCTTCATAAAGTGCAATATTGGTTCTACCGTTTTTCAGATAATATAGAATAAGCCTGTTCGACCATGCGAAATAATAATACTTGGGTTGTTGGGTTGCTTTGGCGAAGTCTTTCACCTTATTGGTATAATAGATAATGCTGTCTTCATTTGTTGCCTGAAAATAATGATAATCCAGTTGGGTGGAAATAGCTACTGCCTGCATCCGTTTATCATGCCGTTCCTCTGCCATTCGATACAAGGTATCGGACATGCTAAGTACAACGGGTTGCAATAAGCATTCCTGACAACGTTGATAATAGGCATAAAGGGTAGAGTCAACGTTAAAGTCTTTAGCTTCTTTCTGGGCTTTTACAGAAGCGGTAAAGAATAAAAATAAAAAAAGAAATCGGGTGAAAGATAGGGCTGTTTGGCTCATGGTATGATGTTTTCGGTTTCTTCTGTTGTTTGCAAATATACGTTTATTTCTTCTTTTTAGTACGATTGCTTGCTTTTTTTCTCTACATTTGTGGGCAATCTAAAAGGAATACTGTCAATGATGAAATCTACGTCTCCTATTTATATAAATGTAAAAGGGCAGTTGCTTGATCTCTCCATTCCGCAGGTAATGGGTATTCTGAATGTAACTCCCGATTCTTTTTATGCCGGTAGCCGGATGCAGACCGAAGAAGATATTGCTGCCCGGGCCCGACAAATCATTGATGAAGGCGCTGCTATTATCGATATAGGTGCTTATTCTTCGCGTCCTAATGCAGAACATATTTCTGCCGAAGAAGAAATGAACCGGTTACGCACCGGTCTGGAGATTCTGAACCGCAATCATCCGGAGGCTATTATTTCCGTAGATACTTTTCGGGCTGATGTAGCAGCGCAATGCGTAAACGAGTATGGCGTTGCTGTCATTAACGATATTGCTGCCGGTGAAATGGATGACCGGATGTTTCAGACAGTAGCCGGACTGGGAGTGCCCTATATCATGATGCATATGCAGGGCACCCCGCAGAATATGCAGAAAGAACCCCATTATGATAATCTGATAAAGGACGTTTTCCTTTACTTCGCGCGTAAAGTTCAGCAGCTTCGTGATTTGGGAGTGAAGGATATCATACTCGACCCAGGATTCGGGTTCGGGAAGACGTTGGAGCATAATTATGAACTAATGGCACATCTCGAAGAGTTCCGTATATTCGAATTACCTTTGTTGGTAGGAGTTTCACGAAAATCTATGATTTATAAATTGTTGGGGGGCACTCCGCAGGATTCGTTGAACGGGACAACTATATTGGATACCGTTGCGTTAATGAAAGGCGCTCACATCCTTCGGGTACATGATGTACGCGAAGCAGTGGAAGCGGTTCGCATTGTTGAAAAATTAAAATCAGAGAACGATGTTTTTTGAATTTGGCATAAAAGATTTTATTGATATTCTGTTGGCGGCTTTCTTGCTGTATTATACATACAAGTTGATGAAGGCTTCCGGCTCTATCAAGGTATTCACCGGTATTCTGGTTTTTATACTGATCTGGTTGGTGGTGACTCAGGTTTTGGAGATGAAGTTGCTGGGTTCCATCTTCGATACTTTGATGAATGTGGGCGTGATAGCGCTGATCGTACTGTTTCAGGACGAGATACGCCGTTTCTTGCTGACTTTGGGTTCTCACCGGCATGTCAGTGCATTGGCCCGTCTCTTTAACGGGGCGAAGAAAGAAGTATTGAAACATGATGATATTATGCCTGTGGTAATGGCTTGTCTGAGCATGGGAAAGCAAAAAGTCGGTGCACTGATTGTCATTGAGCATAACGTTCCTTTAGACGAAATCGTCCGTACAGGTGAAATGATTGATGCGGCAATCAACCAACGTTTAATTGAAAACATCTTCTTCAAGAATAGTCCGTTACATGACGGGGCAATGGTTATCAGCAAGAAACGTATCAAAGCGGCAGGATGTATTCTTCCTGTTTCTCACGATTTGAATATACCTAAAGAACTCGGCTTGCGTCATCGGGCCGCTATGGGTATCTCACAGCAGTCGGATGCACACGCCATTATTGTTTCCGAAGAAACGGGAGCTATCTCTGTCGCCTATCGCGGGCAATTCTATCTTCGCCTGAATGCGGAAGAACTGGAAAGTATGTTGACGAAAGAAAACTGATTTTGGTGTTATGACTGATAGCCGGACTTATACTGGATATTGCTTTTGTAGTGGGAAAATAAATGAAAATGGCCCTGTTTGTAGTTATTTTGCTTTATTTCTAACCCTTTTTGAATGATAATTATGCCCTCGGATTTAGGTGAATCGCCTACCTTTGTCGTATACTATTAAAATTCTATTTTGAATAAACCATGAGAAACAGATTGATTGCTTTACTGGTACTTTTTACAGTCGTTATCTTTAGTAGTGCACAGGCACAAACTACTGCCCGCAAATTTGAAGCCGGCAAGAATACCTTTTTGCTGGACGGTGAACCATTTGTGGTGAAGGCCGCCGAACTTCATTACACCCGTATCCCGCAAGTTTATTGGGAACATCGTATTGAGATGTGCAAAGCATTGGGGATGAATACCATTTGTATCTATATCTTTTGGAATATCCATGAACAGGAAGAAGGTAAGTTTGACTTTTCCGGTCAGAACGATATTGCTGCTTTCTGTCGTGCGGCACAAAAGCATGGGATGTATGTCATTGTCCGTCCCGGTCCTTATGTGTGTGCGGAATGGGAAATGGGAGGTCTTCCCTGGTGGCTGCTGAAGAAAAAAGATGTGGCGCTTCGTACGCTCGATCCCTATTATATGGAGCGCGTAGGCATCTTTATGAAAGAAGTCGGCAAACAATTGGCGCCACTGCAAGTAAATAAAGGTGGTAATATCATCATGGTGCAGGTAGAGAATGAATACAGCTCTTATGCAACCGACAAGCCTTATGTAGCTGCCGTGCGTGATTTGGTACGCGAATCAGGGTTTACGGATGTGCCTCTTTTCCAGTGTGACTGGAGTAGTAACTTCACAAATAACGCATTGGAGGATTTGCTCTGGACTGTGAATTTTGGAACCGGTGCCAATATTGACCAACAATTCAAGAAACTGAAAGAACTTCGTCCGGAAACTCCGTTGATGTGCAGTGAATTCTGGAGTGGCTGGTTCGACCATTGGGGACGAAAACATGAGACGCGTCCTGCAAAAGACATGGTACAGGGAATCAAGGATATGCTCGATCGTAATATTTCTTTCAGTCTTTATATGACTCACGGCGGAACCACTTTCGGACATTGGGGAGGTGCTAATAATCCTGCTTATTCTGCCATGTGCAGTTCCTATGATTATGACGCTCCTATCAGTGAAGCCGGTTGGACGACAGAGAAGTATTTCCTGCTTCGCGATTTATTGAAAACATATCTTCCTGCCGGTGAAGCGTTGCCTGAAATACCTGCCGCATTGCCGGTCATTGAAATTCCTGAGTTTCATTTTACAAAAATAGCTCCTCTTTTCTCTAATCTGCCGGAAGCAAAACAAACGGTGGATATTCAACCTATGGAACAATTTAACCAAGGTTGGGGAACAATTCTGTATCGGACGACATTGCCCGAAGCTGTAAAATCCGGAACGACTCTGAAGATTACCGAAGTGCATGATTGGGCACAAATCTATGCTGACGGTAAACTGTTGACACGTTTGGATCGTCGTAAAGGTGAGTTTACGACGGTGTTGCCTGCTTTGAAGAAAGGGACGCAACTGGATATTCTGGTAGAGGCTATGGGACGTGTAAACTTTGATAAGTCCATTCACGACCGGAAGGGAATCACGGAAAAGGTGGAACTTGTTTCCGGCGACCGGTCAAAAGAACTGAAAAACTGGACGGTGTACAGCTTCCCTGTAGATTACTCCTTTATTAAGAATAAGAACTATCAGGATACGAAAATATTACCAGCTATGCCTGCTTACTATAAAACGACCTTTAAACTGGACAAAGTCGGTGATACTTTCCTTGATATGAGTACTTGGGGAAAAGGTATGGTATGGGTGAACGGTCATGCTATGGGACGTTTCTGGGAGATTGGTCCTCAGCAGACTCTCTTTATGCCGGGATGTTGGCTGAAAGAAGGTGAGAATGAGATTCTTGTTCTTGACTTGAAAGGTCCCGTCAAAGCTTCTATCAAAGGCCTGAAGAAACCCCTCTTGGATGTGCTTCGTGAAAAAGCACCGGAAACTCATCGCAAAGAGGGAGAGAAACTGAAACTGACAGGCGAGAAGGTTGCACACGAAGGTGCATTTACTCCGGGCAACGGCTGGCAGGAAGTACGTTTTACTACTCCGGTGAAAGGACGTTATTTTTGTCTCGAAGCTCTTTCACCACAGGCAAATGACAATATTGCTGCTATTGCAGAATTTGATGTTCTGGGTGCGGACGGTAAACCGGTATCCCGAGAACATTGGAAGATTCGTTATGCCGATAGTGAGGAAACACGCAGCGGTAACCGTACAGCCGATAAGATTTTCGATTTACAGGAATCTACTTTCTGGATGACAGTAGATAATGTGGCGTATCCTCACCAACTGGTGATTGATTTGAGTAAGGTGGAGACTGTAACAGGCTTCCGTTATCTGCCCCGTGCCGAAAAGAATTATCCGGGTATGATTAAAGAATATCGTGTCTATGTGAAACCAGCCGATTTCAAGTATTGATTACTCCCAGCCAAGTGCTGAATATTAAATGAATATGAAGAAATATACTACCCTTTTAGCACTCCTTTTTATAGGAGTGCTGACCGGTTACTGCCAGCAATCCGCTTATTTGTTTGTCTACTTTACCGGGAACCGGATGAGCGAAGAAGCGATCCGCATGGCAGTCAGCCTCGACGGATATAATTATAAAGCCCTGAATGGTAACCAACCTGTACTTGATTCCCGTGTGATTAGTTCTACGGGTGGGGTACGTGATCCTCATATCTTGCGTTGTGAGAACGGTAAAACATTCTATATGGTTGTCACCGACATGGTGTCCGGAAACGGTTGGGATTCCAACCGTGCCATGGTGCTGTTGAAATCGAAGGACCTGGTGCACTGGACTTCCAATATTGTCAATATTCAAAAGAAATATCCTGCCCAGGAAAACCTGAAACGTGTATGGGCTCCACAGACCGTTTATGACAAAGAAGCCGGAAAGTATATGGTATATTGGTCAATGAAGCATGGCAATGGCGCAGATATCATTTATTATGCGTATGCGAATAAAGACTTTACCGACCTTGAAGGTGAGCCGAAGCCCTTGTTTCTTCCTAAAAATGGCAAGTCATGTATCGACGGAGATATCATCTATAAAGATGGACTGTATCATCTGTTTTATAAGACAGAAGGAGATGGAAACGGCATCAAGAAAGCGACTACCGTCTCCCTGACTTCCGGACAATGGACGGAATCAGGGGAATACAAACAGCAGACGAAAGAAGCGGTAGAAGGTTCGAGTATCTTTCCGCTAATAGGTTCGGACAAGTATATCCTGATGTACGATGTATATATGAAAGGCAAATACCAGTTTACGGAAAGTACCGACCTGGAAAATTTTAAAGTCATAGATCATGCTGTCAGTATGGACTTTCACCCTCGTCACGGAACTGTGATACCTATCACTGAAAAAGAATTGAAACGTTTGTATAAGGTCTACGGCAAACCAACCGGTCTATGATAAGCCGGAGCAAATTGCTGCCTTAAGACTGGAAAATAATACATAAAACAGGAAAGGCGTACAATTTGTTCTTGTTCGCTTGTTTCTTGATATGCCTTTGAATAATAATTGGTGATTTTACACTCAATATGTGCTTCTCATAACAGTGAAGAGTTTGTCTTTATGATTGATAATCTTAATGATACTTATGCCATGAAAAAATTATTCCTGCTAGTAATTGTCTTGTTTTTGTCGTTCCAACAGGTTACTTTAGCTGCAATCGGAGAGGCGGCGAACACTCCGGATTCCGTTTTTCTATTTTCGTATGCAACTTCCCGGGATGACGGACGCAGCGGACTTCGTTTTGCCTGGAGCATGGATCAGAAGCATTGGTTCGCAGTAGGACAGGGAACCGGATACCTCCGTTGTGATTATAGCCGTTGGGGATCGCAGAAGAAAATGCTCGATCCGTTCTTGAAGCAACTTCCTGACAGCGGATGGCTCTGCACATGGAAGTTGAATACACATGACGGATACGGGCAGGCAAAATCGAAAGACCTGGTTTATTGGGAAAGTCAGAAATATCCTCAGGTAACCTCTGATTTTGAGGGAACAAGAGTAAAGGTAACTATTGACGGGCAGGAACAGACCGGAAATATTAATCGGGTATCTTGGACACTGGTGGACAAATTGACGAAACACTATGAAAGGAACCAATACCGGAATTTTTTGCATGCAGAACGTCCGGTACAAGATAAAGAGCGTTTTGCCGGGCTGAAACCTGTAAAAGCGACGATTACGGTACAACCGGAGGAAACAAAAGAAATCAGTAATTTGCTGTTGGGAATATTCTTCGAAGATATTAACTATTCTGCTGATGGTGGCTTATACGCAGAACTGATTCAAAACAGGGATTTTGAATATGATCCGTCCGACCGTGAGGGAGATAAGAATTGGAACAGTACGCATTCCTGGAAGTTGGAGGGAGATAATGCCACATTCACAATAAATACCTCCGATCCCGTTCATCCGAATAATCCTCATTACGCTGTGTTGAATATACAACAGCCGGGAGCTGTACTGACAAATGCAGGGTTTGATGGGATAGCCCTTCAAGCCGGCGAAAAGTATGATTTCTCTTTGTTTGGACGTATTCCGGCCGGACATAAATCTAACAAATTGCAGGTACGTTTGATAGATTCCAATGGCACAGTGCAGGGAGAGGCATCGATAACCGTTTCTTCCCGTTCATGGAAAACTTATAAAACTGTATTGACTGCAAAAACAGCTGCCGATACGCATCTGGAACTTCAACTGCAATCAGTGGGAGAAGTCGAATTGGATATGATTTCTCTTTTTCCACAGAATACATTCAAAGGTAGAAAGAATGGTCTGCGTGCCGATTTGGCGCAGACACTAGCCGATATACATCCTCGCTTTGTCCGTTTCCCCGGTGGTTGTGTAGCTCATGGAGACGGTTTGAAGAATATCTATCAATGGAAAAATACGATTGGCCCGTTGGAAGCCCGTAAATCTGCCCGCAACCTTTGGGGGTATCATCAGAGCATGGGACTGGGTTATTATGAATATTTCCAGTTTTGCGAGGATATAGGTGCCGAACCGCTTCCGGTGCTTGCTGCCGGTGTGCCTTGTCAGAACTCTGCTTGTCACGGTGATTTGAGAGGCGGACAACAAGGCGGTATCCCGATGAGTGAAATGCCTGCTTATATTCAGGATATTCTGGATTTGATAGAATGGGCGAATGGTGACGCCCGAAAGACAAAATGGGGAAAGG
>ERZ840057.3002-NODE-3002-length-10631-cov-5.032148_pt1 | contig 10631 bp, 14 predicted proteins | sample MGYA00519907_ERZ840057 | MGnify/ENA primary metagenome ERZ840057 (study PRJEB31850, sample SAMEA3708862) | human gut metagenome | biome: human gut; feature: human-associated habitat; material: faeces | place: China | collected 2014 ...
GTCATAAAGCTTCTGCATCTCACCGGGCTGGAAAATAAATATCCGTCTGAGCTATCCGCCGGACAGCGCCAGAGAACAGTGATCGCCGCGGCACTGGTTACAAAGCCGGAGATCCTTTTGCTGGATGAACCGCTCTGCAGCCTTGATATTGGACTGCGGGTGGAGATGAGAACGCAGATGGCGATGCTGTTTCGGAGACTGGGCACCACGGTATTTTATGTCACCCAGGATCCAGCGGAGGCATTTTTCATGGCGGATCGTGTCGTGATCTTGAATAAGGGACGGATCGAGCAGATCGACACTCCGCAGAACTGCTTTATGAACCCGAAGACAGAGACGGCGGCAGCGCTTCTGGGAATCGGAAACCGTGTCCCCGGGTACGCGAGAGTGGATGGCGGGGAAATGATCGATATCGGCGGCGGTGTCTGCAGGACACTGGGAAGAGACGGAATCCACGAGAATGACCGGGTGACTGTCCGGTTCCGTGCGGAGAACGCGGTGTGGACAGGTGCCGAGCGGAGAGAAAACAGCTTTCCGGTCGCTGTGGAAGGTTCTTTTTTCGAGGGCGACCACTACCGTGTCATGGCAAAGATGGGCATGGGAGAAACGGTGAGCTTTCTGAGCCGGGAATATCTGGAGAAGGGAACGGAAGGATATATCAGCGTGGACGGCGGCAGAGTTTATGTGTATAGGGCACGGACGGCGGCTTGAAAACTATTGTCTGGCAATGACAAAAATTCCTATCGAAAATACTTTACAAATACGGAGAACGGGAGTATATTGTAAACAACCGCTGATGAAAATGATGGTCGGCGATGGGACAATTCAATAATAAGTCTTCAGGGCAGGGTGCAAGTCCCTACCGGCGGTAAAGCCCGCGAGCCGAGAGGCATGATCCGGTGAGATTCCGGGGCCGACAGTACAGTCTGGATGGAAGAAGATGATAGTACAGTTGATTTTTTGTATGAATGAATGTAGTATCAGAGCTCTGAGATGGTGATCCATTTCAGAGCTTTTTATATAGGAAAATCAGACATTCATTTATCAATCATATGTAACAGATCAATTCCACCCTGCAGATATTTCTGCAGGCTTTTTTTGTATCTGGTACATCGTTTTCGAAATAACTATACCATTCACTTGTCTGTGAATCCGATTGCACAGGTTTAAAAGCCTCGGCGTAGCCCAGGCAAAGAACAGGAATAAGAAAGAAGGAATAGAAATGACGGATCAGGAATATATGCTTCGGGCTATTCAACTGGCCAAAAAAGGGGAAGGCTGGACGAATCCCAATCCTATGGTAGGGGCAGTGATCGTAAAAGACGGAAAGATCATCGGGGAAGGCTATCATAAAAAGTATGGAGAACTTCACGCGGAACGTAATGCAATTGCTTCTCTTACAGAATCAGCAGAAGGTGCGGTGATTTATGTCACGTTGGAGCCTTGCTGTCATCATGGTAAAACACCTCCATGTACGGAAGCGATCATTGAACAGAAGATCAGAAAAGTGGTGATCGGTTCCAGAGATCCGAATCCGAAAGTGGCAGGAAAAGGTGTACAGATGTTAAGGGAAGCCGGTGTAACAGTAGTTGAAGATTTTATGAGAGAAGAATGTGATCAGCTGAACCCGGTGTTTTTCCATTATATTACTACGAAGACTCCTTATGTGGTAATGAAGTATGCCATGACACTGGATGGGAAGATCGCAACGAAAACAGGAGCATCAAAATGGATCACCGGAGAATCTGCACGAAAAGAAGTACAGCATATGCGGCATCAGTACATGGGAATCATGGCTGGTATTGGAACTGTGCTTGCAGATGATCCGATGTTAAACGTCCGGGTAGAAGGCTGGAAAAGTCCTGTCAGGATTGTGTGTGACAGTAAGCTCAGGATCCCGCCGGGCAGTCAGATTGTAAAAAGTGCGGAAAAGTACCGGACGATCGTGGCTTATGCAGAACAGAAAAATGCAGAAGAGAAAATAAAAATATTACATACCATGGGAGTTGAAACCATTTACTGTCCCGACGAAAAGAATCAGATAGACCTTAAGAAGCTGATGGCAGATCTTGGAAACAGAGGCATTGACAGCATCCTCCTGGAGGGAGGAGGTACGTTAAATGACAGTGCACTGCGAGCTGGAATTGTAAAGGAAGTACAGGCTTTTGTGGCACCAAAGCTGTTTGGCGGTGTGGCTGGGAAGACACCGGTAGAGGGTATTGGAGTTGAACTGCCGTCTGAAGCAGTGGAACTGAAATATACAGATATCTGCCAGATCGGTGAGGATATCCGGATAAAATGTCAGGTGTGTGATAAAAAACAGGAGGAATCATGTTTACAGGAATCGTAGAAGAGAAAGGAAAAGTCCGTTATATACAGCTGACAGGGGAATCAGGGATCCTGGCAGTGAAAGCCCGGAAAGTCCTGGAAGGGACAAGGATCGGTGACAGTATCGCTGTGAATGGTGTGTGTCTGACAGTTACGTCGATTCAGCCGGACGGATTTACTGCCGATGTGATGGCAGAGACGATCAGAAGAAGCAGTCTTGGCAGCTGCAAGGCCGGAAGCCAGGTAAACCTGGAACGTGCAATGGCTGCAGACGGCAGGTTCGGGGGACACATAGTAAGCGGCCATATTGATGGGACTGGCGTGATACGTTCCATGCTCCGGGAAGAAAATGCCATCTGGGTATCAATTGAGACATCGCCACAGATTTTGCATCTGATCGTGGAAAAAGGATCCGTCTGTATTGATGGGATCAGCCTGACAGTTGCAAGGGTTGATGAAGCTGGTTTTCAGGTGTCGGTCATTCCACATACAGGAGAAGAAACCACTCTTTTGAAAAAGGTGCCGGGGGATCTGGTTAATCTGGAAAATGATGTGATCGGAAAATACGTAGAAAAACTGCTTGGCATCAGAAAAAACGAAGAAGAGAAAAAAGAATCCGGAATTACGATGGAGTTTCTTGAAGAATTCGGGTTTTAGAACAGGAGGATATACACTATGTCACAAAATTATCAGTACAACACAATTGAAGAAGCACTTAGGGATCTTAAGGAAGGAAAAATAATTCTGGTCACAGATGATCCGGACAGAGAAAATGAGGGAGATCTGATATGTGCGGCAGAGTTTGCGACCAGGGAAAATATTAATTTCATGGCGACCTATGCAAAGGGTCTTATCTGTACACCGATGAGTGCAGAAATTGCGGCGAGATTGAACTTTCCGCCGATGGTTGCGGAGAACACGGACAATCACAGTACAGCATTTACCGTGGCAGTAGATCACGCAGATACAACCACAGGTATCTCTGCGGAAGAGCGCTCCTATACTATCATGAAGTGTGTGGATGATCAGTCAAAACCGGAGGATTTCAGAAGACCGGGACATGTGTTTCCGCTTATTTCCAGAAAAGGCGGGGTTTTGGTACGAAATGGCCATACAGAGGCAACAACAGATCTTATGAGATTTGCCGGACTGAAAGAATGCGGCGTGTGCTGTGAAGTTATGAAAGAAGATGGAACTATGATGCGTACATCACAGCTATGGGAAATGGCAAAAGAGCATAACCTTACATTTATTACGATCCGTGATCTGCAGGATTATATAAGAATACATGAAAAGCATGTAAAGGAGGAAGCCGTTGCAAACCTCCCAACGCAGTACGGTGATTTTAAAATGTATGGTTATATCAATGATATTACAGGAGAGCATCATCTGGCACTGGTAAAAGGTGATCTGGGAGATGGTGAGGATGTGCTTTGCCGGGTACATTCGGAGTGTCTGACAGGGGATGCATTCGGATCGCTCAGATGTGACTGTGGACTGCAGCTGCAGACAGCGATGCGCCAGGTAGAAGCAGAAGGCCGAGGAATCATTCTGTATATGAGACAAGAAGGCCGAGGAATCGGACTGATCAATAAGATCAAAGCATATGCGCTTCAGGAGCAGGGATACGATACTGTGGAGGCTAATGTGAAGTTAGGGTTTGCACCGGATCTCAGAGAGTACTGGGTCGGGGCACAGATACTGTCAGACCTTGGTGTGAAATCATTAAGATTACTGACAAATAATCCGGATAAAGTCTATGGACTTGGCGAATTCGGACTGAAGATCAATGAGAGAGTACCTCTGGAGATTCCGGCACAAAAGTATGACCGGAAGTATATGAAGACGAAGCAGGAAAAGATGGGTCATATTTTTAAAGAAATAAATTTATAAAAAACAGCAAATATCAGGAGGAAGAAAAAATGAGACAGATCAATTTAGTAGAAGGAAAAGTAGTAGCACCGGAGGGAATGAAGGTTGGTATCGTGGCAGCGAGATTCAATGAAATTATTGTGAATAAATTATTGGGAGGGGCAGTCGACGGACTGGTAAGACATGGAGTAGAAGAAGAGAACATTACTGCAGCATGGGTACCGGGAGCATTTGAGATTCCGATTACAGCACAGAAGATGGCACAGTCAGGAAAATATGATGCAATTATCTGCGTTGGAGCTGTCATCCGTGGAGATACTTCACATTATGATCTGGTGTGTAATGAATCTGCCAAGGGAATCGCACAGGTTGAACTTGCAACAGGAATCCCGGTTTTATTCGGAGTGATCACGACTGAAAATATCGAGCAGGCTATTGCGCGTGCAGGAAGCAAAGCGGGAAATAAAGGCTATGATTGTGCATTATCTGCGATTGAGATGGTCAATCTGATGAAGCAGCTCTAAAAGACAGGAAAATAAATGATGACAAAAACGATCATATTCGATTATGATGGAACGATCCATCATACCCTTGGAATCTATGAACCGGCATTTCGTGAAACCTATCAGTGGCTGACAGAACAGAAGGTTACCGAAGAACGGGAGATAGGCTCGGTGGAAATTGCCGGCTGGCTGGGACTTAACAGTAAGGAGATGTGGAATACATTTTTGCCGGAACTGGATCAGAGCTATAAAGAGCAGGCAAGCAGGATGGTAGGAGATCTGATGGTAAGACAGATCAGGGAACATAAGGCAGTGTGGTATCCGGGAGCAGAGGAGATGCTAACAGCTTTGAAGAACCGGGGATATCACCTTGTGATCTTAAGTAACTGTAAAGCTTCATATCGTGAGGCACACTGGAAGGAATTTGGGATGGAACGATGGTTTGACCGTTTTTATGACTGTGAATCATACAGATTCCGTCCAAAGACAGAAATTGTGCAGGAAATCATCCGGGAATATAGTGGCCCTTATCTGGTAGTCGGAGACAGGAGACAGGATCTGGAATGTGCCAGGTCCTGCAAAAGCCCTTTTATAGGATGCCTGTATGGATATGGTGAGAAAGGGGAACTGAATGGGGCTGATTATTATGCAGAACGTATAGAGGATATACTGCAGATGGTGATATGATTTTTGCAATATAAAAATCTGAAGGAAAAAAGTTAAAAATAAGTACTTCTCCAGTTGTACAAAGCGCTACTGCACGGGGAACCAGATGGAATGCATCTCCACTTCCTAAAAGAACTGCCATAATTCCAAACATGGTAAACTGTCGGTTTCCTTTGCCTTTGCGGATCATTTATAGATTTTACTGTGGAAGATTTTGCATAAAGTGTTTTCCGTGCTTGTGTGTACCATTATCTGATATCAAAGCAGTACAGGGTGATTCCGGCCATGCACAGGTCAATATGGTTACGGATGCGTACTCTCATATTCCGGATGATGACCAAAGGAAAAATGCAGAGCTTTTTAAAGAAGCATTTTATGAGAAAAAATCAGAAATTTGGCGAAGGAGTGTGAATGGATGAAAAAGAAAATGATTCTATCAATAGCGTTTCTGATCAGTTTATTACCAATGTTATTTAACCAATATGGTGGATTAAAAGGTGTACAGGAAATTACCGGCTTGATAAATCTGCTCAATCCTATTGGAATGGTGTCTGTCATTTTGTTTGTTTTAGGAGTATGGTTTCCCTTCAAGAAGCGAGGTATTAGTAAAGGTTTAGGCGTATTAGGCACGATTGGGATCGTGGTCTCCGAAATATATAAATTCCTCACCTGGCATACATTGACTGTCACCGGTGAAGTCAGTTTACAGAATAGCATTCGATTAGCATTCCCCGAGTTTTACATAGGATTGACCATTTCTTTAGTAATGGTGATTGCTTATTTTGTGATTGACAAGTAAACTTGGCATAAAGATAACTTCCAGTTTGACGGAGTAGTGGATATGATAATTCGAGAAGTAAATGAAAATAAAAAGCAGTTTATATCATTATTGTTATTAGCTGATGAACAGGAAAATATGATTGATCGCTATCTTGAAAAGGGTACTATGTATGTACTTGAAGATGGTAATGTAAAAGCTGAATGTGTCGTTACTGATGAAGATAATGGAATACTTGAAATTAAAAATATCGCAGTTGATCCAAAGAACCAAGGAAATGGCTATGGTAAAGCTCTGATAGACTTCCTTGCAGAAAAATATGCAGAAGAATATTCTATTTTGCAGGTTGGAACAGGTGACAGTCCATTGACAATACCATTTTATGAAAAATGTGGATTTGTCCGTTCTCACAAGATTCCCAATTTCTTTATCGATAATTATAATCACCCAATCTATGAGGGCGGTGTACAGTTAATAGATATGGTATATTTGCAAAGATGTTTATAACTTCCAGTATGTAGAATTAAGAAAATCGGAATTGACCGAGCTCTTTGAGAAAAATAGGAGGAAGCAGCTTTTTATGTTGTACTTAAAATCAGCCAATTTGGAAGATATTGAAAAGGAATACGAATTTATTACCAATACCCCTTCTAATGAAAATGGATTTACGAATTTTGCGTCTGGATGTTCAAGAAAGGAATTTGAAATAAAAATATTACCTGGTTATATCAATGCTGAAAAGGGAATCGATCTGGCTGATGGATGGGTTCCAGAAACGGATTTTTTCTTATGGGATGATGAGAAAATAGTAGGATTATTTCGCGTGCGTCATTACCTTACTCCTGCACTTGCAAACGGAGGAGGCCATATAGGATATGGAATAAAGAAAGAATTCAGAGGCAAGGGATACGCCTCGGAAGGGTTGAGATTGACAATCGAAAAAGCCTGGCACATTATTAAAGAAGACGAAATATATATGTCTGTTCATAGGGATAATACGGCATCTTTGCGTGTGCAGATTAAAAATGGGGCCTATATTCATCACCAAGATGAAAAAGAGTTTTATACCAGAATAAAACGATAAATTCAAATTTGCAGGGACGACAAGCGGCTCAGTATGATATTTAATTAAATATTGCAATGAAAAGATCATTTACCGTAAACAAGCAGTAGATGGTCTTTTTTATATCTTTTTGTGAACAAGTAGAGATTTATAGCTGGAAATCTATGTTTTATCATAATCTGTGAAATAAGATGAGCTAATTCTTCGATTTACATATTTTTTAAGGTGTTCCGGCATGGTATTATGGTACTTATAAAGAATCAATTATATCTGTTGGAGAGAGTGGTGAAAAGTTATGAAGTTATTGTTTAAACAAAGGTTGTTTTCATGGTTTGACAGCTATGATATCTATGATGAAGCAGGCAACACTGTTTATGTAGTAAAAGGTCAGTTGTCCTGGGGACATAAACTTGTAATTTATGATGCCTATGGAGATGAAGTAGGAATGGTTGTTCAGAAAGTACTTACCTTCCTTCCTAAATTCGAGATTTATAAAAACGGCAGTTATATCGGATGCCTGAGCAAAGAATTCTCATTTCTGACGCCACATTATAATATTGATTACAATGGATGGCATATTGATGGAACCATTATGGAATGGGACTATAGCATTCTTGATCAAAGCGGTTATTCAATTGCACGGGTTAGTAAAGAACTGTTTCATATGACTGATACATATGTTATTGATGTACAGAATCCAGGAAACGCTTTGGATGCTCTGATGTTTGTATTGGCAATCGATGCAGAAAAATGTTCCAGAAATTAAATAGTTGATCTTGTTACTGTAATTATTCGGAGGATGAAGCATGGGAATATTCAAAAAGAAAATCGTGAAAAAAACATATGACCGAGAACATATGAAACCAGTAATTCGTGCAAGCATTTGTACCGGAGAAGAAGTAGCAGGGTTCAAAGACATACGAACCGGAAAAATCGAAGAAATCATGCTGATCAGATCATCGGAGGACTTAGAAAAATTCAAAGAGATATATGAGATAACAGAGGAAATAACAAAAGAATATTAGACATCTTCTATATTTCCCTACCGGTGGAGGTAAGACAGAAGCATATTTAGGCTTAATTGCGTTTATAATTGCATACAGAAGATTAACGTCAGATACAGATTCTGATTATGAAAAAGATGGTGTGGAGATTTCGGGGGTGTGTGGCACAGAGAGGCAGAAAGTAAAGAGGAAACGATGATATTGGACTGGCTGGATTCCAGACCATTTACTACGCTTTTTGTCTGTGGTAATCATGAGAATTTTGACCGTTTATATCAGTATCCGATCGAGAATTGGCACGGTGGCAAGGTTCATAAAATAAGAGAATCTGTTATCCATCCTATGAGAGGACAGGTATTTAAGATTGCAGAAAAGAAGATATTCAGCTTTGGAGGAGCCAGCAGCCACGATATCCAGGGTGGAGTGTTGGAACCAGATGATCCGGAGTTTGAAAAGAAATATGACACATTAAGCAAAGGGTATTTGCCGTTTCGTATTAATCATTGGAGTTGGTGGAAGCAGGAATTACCATCAAAAGAAGAGATGGAGGAAGGACGACAGAATTTAGAGAAGCATGATAATAAGGTTGACTTTATTGTCACACATAGTTGTGCTTCAAGCACCCAGGCCTTACTTGGAAATGGTTTTTATTCAAAAGACTATCTGAACGATTATCTGGAGGAAATACGTCAGAAGTGTACGTTCAAAAAGTGGTTTTTTGGTCATTACCATGATAATCGAAATGTAAATGCAGAGGAGATTTTGCTTTGGGAGCAGATTATAAGGATTGCGTAGAAAGAAAGCACATGGACGGAAAACAGGAATACTTACATGAGATACAGAAGAGTTTTTTTACCGGCTGGGATAAAGGATGGACTGAATCTGAAAAGTACAGTAAAATCAGTGATAGATACATTATCATAAAACATTTTTATTTGTTAATGACAGTTGAACTATATGAGCAGTGTAGGTGGATAAATACATATTGTACATTGTACAGAAGGTAATAGGTGAAGAATATGGGAAATAATATCGTCTTATTTATGGATGGAAATATACAATTAGAAGTACCAGTATCTCGAGATGGAGAATCGGTATGGCTGTCTGCGAATCAAATGGCAGTTTTGTTTGATAAGGATGAAACTAATATTAGAAAGCATATAAATAATGTTTTCAGATCTTCAGAAGTTGATAAAAATAACAACACGCAAAAAATGCGTGTTGATGGAGTAAAACAGCCGGTTGCATTTTATTCTTTAGATGTGATTCTGGCAGTTGGATACAGAGTCAATTCACAAAGAGGTATAGCTTTCAGAAAATGGGCAAATAATGTTCTTAAACAGTTTATTTTGAAAGGTTATGCAATCAATGAAAAGCGTCTTCAGGCTCTTAAGAAAACAGTTGATATTCAGTCAAGGATGCTTGCAGATGCACTTGATATAGAGGAAAAAGATGTGCTAAGAGCAGTAAATGAATACACAGATGCATTGATTCTTCTGGATCAATATGACCACCAGGCATTAAGTAAGCCAGAGGGAAGTACTCCGGTATACCGCATTACTTATGAAGAGTGTGTTCAGATGGTTGGTCAGATGAAGGATTCTTTTGAAACAGATGTATTTGGTGTAGAAAAAGAGGCTGGTAAAACTGATAATGAATCTATTGAAATTATAGTGGCATTGCATCGTTTTTATATTACAACAGTATATGATGAGATGAACCAACCTTGTGCCCACTGGGCACGAAGTTGGCACAGTCACTACGGTGTCAGGAGAAATCCTGGCATCTTTTTTTACTTACTGTAAAACATTAACTTCTGGGTAACTAAAAAAGCGCAGACTCTCCCTATACAAACTTTAATAGACTTTTTTCACTTAACCGGAAACTTTATGCGGCAACTACAGGGGCTTCCCATCCAAGAATTTTTAACTTTTTGAGATACGCATTGATCTTGCGTTCCTTATTGAACTGATTATAGTAATCCGCTCCCAGATCCTTGAAGTGCAGTTTACGGTGCTCAGCGGTCGTTGTTCCGTTTTAGAATGGCCGCTTTCCGAAATATAACGGTCGGCAATCCATTCCGCATCCTTTGTATCCGTCTTCCGGCCAGGTACTGCTATACACCTAAAATTACGGCAAGCAACTGAAAAACCAGTCATTCCTCATTTTGTGCAGAAAATGCATAGATTATTATTCTGTTTGAAATACCAGGGAAAGGTGTTGCGGGAGGAAAGGAAGGACAAAAAGGTCATCGTTTCACGATTATGGTAAAACGATGATCTTTTTTATTTCTTCCAGTAACAGATTAGCAACAGGAGTGAATCTCCTTTTTGTTGTTTACCTATAATAACGATTGGAGTAGTCGATTATAGACACTGCAATCAAAAAAATCTGAAAATATATTTATCAACATTACA
>ERZ840057.3003-NODE-3003-length-10611-cov-8.515441_pt1 | contig 10611 bp, 16 predicted proteins | sample MGYA00519907_ERZ840057 | MGnify/ENA primary metagenome ERZ840057 (study PRJEB31850, sample SAMEA3708862) | human gut metagenome | biome: human gut; feature: human-associated habitat; material: faeces | place: China | collected 2014 ...
CGGTAAGGCACAGGATTTTGATTCCTGCATTCGTTGGTTCGAATCCAACTAGCCCAGCTTGTTAAAAATTTAATTATGGGATACTAGCTCAGTTGGTAGAGCACTTGACTTTTAATCAAGTTGTCGGGGGTTCGAATCCCCCGTGTCTCACTTAAATCTTTTTTAACTTCGTTTTAAAATAGATAAAAAGTAAGGACTTCCAGAGATGGAAGTCCTTTTTCGTGTATCTCAATTTTTCTGCAGCAACCGGAGCCAGGAAAAGAAATTGTAATACAAATAAAATTGTATCTCACAAACCCAAACCGGTTTTCACGATCAGCGCCGCAGCACTTCAACATTGAGATACATTATACATGCAAAAGAGAAGCGCGAAGCGATTTATTAACCTTAAAAAAAAGAGTCGCTTCAAATTCTGACTTTGACCAGAAGTAGCAAAAACCATCCACAGGATCAACAACTACATATTCATCCAATGTTATAGTAAATTCTTCTATATCCATAATTCCTCCTTAATACCCAGCCTGAAAAAATACTGAATCTAATCTGTATATATCGCTGTGCAACATCTTAGCTTGTTGGGCGAGATGTAAATACATTTTAGTTGTTGCATAATCCGAATGACCAAGCATCATCCGTAAAAACTCTAAATTTCCACCACCGATGATGAAAGACGTTGCAAATGTATGTCTGAGTAAATGCGGATGCAGCCGATCTATACCAGATCTCTTTTTTAATCTGGCAAAAACCATTTTCACAGACATTTCCGTTATAGGTTCATTTTCCCCAATTTTAACAAAAACAGGATAATCATCCTCTGGAGCATAGGCACGATACTGAATTAAATAATAATAAAGCATTCTTTTCAACCGAGGACAAAGATAAACTGTTCGAAATTTATCACCTTTTCCCTTGATTATAAGATAATTAAGTTTGAAATTAATACCTTTGAATGTCAAAGAAACCACATCGCCAAGACGAAAACCAGCATCCAACATTAGATGAATTATACAGAGATTACGAAGTCCTGACTCTGTTTTATCATTATAGCAGCCATCGATCTGGTCAACTTCCCATTGCGTCAAAGGAATTACAGGATCATTATCTTTTTTTAAAAACTTCACTTTTCGAAGTACATCTGAATCACAAAATCCTTCATCAATACAAAAATTGATAAAAACTTTTGCTGCACGAAAATATGTATTTACGGATGTATTTTTGCATCCTATACCGCGGAGCTGTGCCAAGTAAGCTAATACCAATTCGCGAGAAATTGATTCACAATCAACCTGATCGGGAACAAAACCAAGCTGATTAGAAATAAAATTAACAAATTTTAAAACATTTGAACGATAATAAATCATAGATTGTTCAGAACAATAAGCTTCATGATCCACTAAAAATAAATTGTAAGCCATTTGTACATTCATAAAAACCCTCCTTATCTGGAGATAAAACACAACCTTGCAACATTCACCTTTACATTTCGGTTTTTCCATGTTATAACAAGATTAGGAGAAAATTATATCTCCGGTATCTTTATCAATAAACATCAAATTGCTGGAACGCTTAACCGCGTTTTCCATCGTATCCGCTAATTCATCGGAATTGAATTGGCGGATTTTTTTCGCCTTAAAACGAATTGCATCCTGCACATCATTATCATTCATCATACACAAAGCCTCAAAACAATCACGCAAAGGTGATTCATCATTAATTCCGCGTGTATAAATTCCGTATGTAATAGCAGCCTTTACAGCTCGAGCCTTTACAACCTCACTATTCATTTTTCTGGTATATGTCCGCACAAGCGCCTGATCTTCCGGCGGAACAAACGAATCTGTAATTTTACAATTTCTAAGAGCTTTCCAGAATGCGCAATAATCACGGCGCGATTTCACTTTATTATTCTTTCCGGGTTCGTAAAGCTCTACAAGACGAAAAACTTTACTGGTAAGATAATCACAGATCAATTTCCGATTATCCAAAAAATCATATATCCTGCGGCTGGTCAAATCATTTGAATAATCAAAAAAAGGAATCAGCTCATACGTTTTTGTATGCCTGCGCATCGTCTGAAACTCAACATTCATTATCAGATTCACAGGCGGAGTGAGAAGATCAGCAAGTTTGTGCAAATCGTCTGTAGATATAGCCTCTTCATTTGCCAAAATCCGGCGGCATTTCTCAACAAAGTGTTTCTGTCTACCAAATTCCACGTAATACTGTAAGCGACCATAATCTAAAGCTTTCCAACTATGTTTCAGGAAAGCATATTCATAGCAATACAGATCATAACGATTAATCAAACCATTGAACAACCACACTTTAAAAAACCAAGGCTTGTAACCTTTTTCAACCACTTCCTTTGATTTCAAATAAATTCTGATGAAAACCTTTTGAGAACGCTTACCAAGTGCTAAATAGTCTATTTCATAATCCTCAGACCCCTTTTTACTGGTATGCAGGAGAGCATCACGAAAACGATCGACCCGCATTTTATAAAAATTCTCTGGAGTAAAGAACTTTTCCGGATTTTTCAAGTAATTGGAGTGCCAACAATAATCAATTCGATTTTCCTGCGTAAATTGAATATCTAACCCGAAGTGATCCGCTATAGCCTGTACATATTCAAAAGACCGTTCATAGGCAAGTTTAACGCCATACATCCAAAGCATGTATGACCGGATCTGAACCACACATTCACAGGTTACAGACTCACCATTATCCTGAGACCGCGGAACTTTTGGAGCTAAAAAGATATCAAACAGCTCAGGACATTCAAGCATCACATTGTAAAAACCAGCGTAACGAAAAGGCTTATAATTTAACGTACCAGGTAAACCATCGAAATAAAAAGCCACACCAGACAAGTAATCATTCAAATGTTCCCATTCCTGACCCAACAATTCAAACCTTTTACGGAAATGTTTTACCTTAGGATCTTTCGATCCGGCTGTAAAATCCTGTTGGAATTTAACAGAATAATAAAATGTATCAATGTTATGCAGGAACTTTTTCTTCTTAAAATCAAACCAGTACGCGTTTTCAACTTCGTCAAACTCTTGAAAAACAAAAGTATCTTTCAAAAAACGAGTATCAAGCAAAATATCCCTCCTAACGTAAAAATATTTTTTCCCCAAAAAGCCATTTGGGGAAATGAAAAAATCAGTCTCAAATCCAGTACCGCAACGGGTTCTAGGATTTTTGATGAATGTTTTTCAGACCACGTATTACAGCCCCGTGGTCACACCCCGGGCAAGCCGCGCCGCGGGTCCCCCTCAATCCCCCGCGTCACAGCTTGTCCGGGGCGTGCCGTTCTTCGTTGTATCTCAAAAAATTTTCCTGGTACCGGAAGCTGCAGGAAAAATGAGATACACAAAATAAATCAAGACAACTGTTTCTGATCTGGTGCGGAGAAAAGAGCATAAGTGTCATAAATTCCGCTATAGCGCTTTTTAAACATAAAAAATTCTGATCCTACTTTCTGTTTCATGGGATACCAGACCTTCACAGCCACGAAGAGTTTACCACCAAAGAGCAGGGAGAAGATTTTCCCGGCCACACCAAAATTAGAAACCTTCCGGTGAATCCACTCATATTCGATCAGGGAGCGGATCTGACGGTCTAACATACGATCGAATTGAGCCACAAGAATAACTTCATAGCCCAACTTCCGGTGCTGGGTGAAGAAAGCGCACCAAGCAGCGCGGTTTTTCTGTCCCCAGTCCCGGGCATTAAACATAATCTGGCACTCGTCAATGACAAGCAAAATTTCTCCTTCTTTTACCCTGCGCCCGACATACTCGGAATAGTTCTTTGAAAAGTTAATAAGCCGATCAACCGTCAGATCGGAGTTATCTATGTACAGATAATGACCTTTCGGGTTCTGGATACAACTAAAATCCGTTTGAAAATTTCCAATGATTGGCGCGTTTTTATATTTCATCCAATTAAGGAGCCGGGATGCAAGGTGCAGAGACTTCCCAGCACCCGGAGTCCCACTATATAAAGAAATCATGTTTTCCCCTTTCTGTATCTCAAATCTTTCTGCAGTAATAAAACCAGGAAAAGAAATTGAGATACAATCTATTTAAGTGAATGGAATCCACTCACCAAGAATCTTCACACCGGAAATAGCAAACTGCGACACTACCCAAGGAACCACAGCAAGAAGCCATGCGCTACCAATTGTCACGAAAGCGTCAACAGGCACGAAATAATTAATAGCTGCCAGATAGTCATTGACTTCCTCTACCTGAATGAAAGCAAGGAAAGGACTCTCCGGAAGGATGCCGCAAAGAAAGCCAACTAGAACAATCACAACGACACCTGCTACAGATATGAAAAACGGTCTAAGCATAGATACAGACATAAAAACACCCCCTAACCACCCATGCGTTGTACAAATGTAGTAAATTTAACCGTTAAAAAAAACAGTCCAATGATAAAAAATATTGTCATTCCCAACCGGAAAATTTTAATATATTTCCAATAATCAGCCATATCCACCTTAACAACCCAGGTATAGTTGACTGCCTTAAAAGTATACTTAAACTCAAACACAGGCGCTTTCTTATCCGCTTGCATGGATTTAATCAATTCCATCATGTCCCAGGGGATACAGAAAGGAAATAGACGCTTCCAGTTTCCGGCTTTACCTGCAGTAGAAGGAATATCCGGTTCAATAAGCTCTCCGGTATCTGGATCAATAAGCTTACCAGTATCGGGATCAATATCATATCCGGTATCCGGATCAATATAACGTCCGGTGTCAGGATTAATCATAGGATTCTTAGATGGATCAGGATCTTTTCCTGGAACACCGGATTCTGTATCTTTTTCAGTGTCTTTTTCAGAATCTTTCTCCGTAGAATCTGGCTTTTTGATTGGAATAATAGGAATTGCAACCGGTAACTTATCCTTTTTGTTATCTTTCTTCTTTTTTTCCTTATCATCCTTGTTATCATTATCAAAATTATAACGAGAGTTCCAAGCTTCCTCCTCCGCGTCTGTTGTAACTCTATCGTTAAGTATATCTTTCAATATATCCCAGTTTGTCTTATAGCCGACACCCGGAACATATACCGTGTTATCGTCCACGGTTTTAACTTTAGCATAGTCATTTAAAGACGTACCATCAGCACCAACAAAAGCACCGCCTTTAACAATCCAAGATGTAACACCATATATACAACCAGTATATTTATGACATGATTTACTATAAGGTTGAACCCAAACCTGAGAAAAACCCGGTAAAACCTCATTACCCTTAGAATCTAAAACATAAATATAACCAGATTTAGACAAATAAAGGTTTGAAGAAGAGAAAAAAACTATATATCGCCCTGCTGAATCAATAGCGATATTCAACACCGAACCGGAAACTACAGATTGAGCGACAGACGACAAATAATCAACATTTTCAAAATCGGATGATGCATCCGTCCATGCTAAAAGCTGATTATAAACAGATTTTACAGACGATGTATCAAATTGGTTACCAGTTTTATTTGTATCTGACGCAAAAGTTGGTAGAACCTTAGCTAACAGTTCCGACAGCTTTTCCGACATGGTAACCCCGGCAGACGTAACCTTATTCGGTAAATCCTTAAACTCGTCAAACACCGTCTTATTAACCACTTCCACAGGCAAAGCAAGCGTTTTTGCTTTATTCTCGACCCACGTGCAGAAGTTATCCCAAACTTGCTTGCCAGATACACGGTCTGGATTAGTGTAAAATTCATTTTTTAAACTAAACTGTTGTCCAGTCTCCGCAAAAAGTCCACTGATCAAGTCAAAGTATGTATAGTAAAAGAATTCTTCCATACCCGTAGCATATGCACGATAAGCAGACCCAAACAGCACAGCGGATAGAACAGCAGCAGAAAGCACCACAGGAACAACATGCCGCTTAAATATTTTTTTAAAACGCTGGAATCTATTCTTAGCGCGGTTTATCATTTTTCTAAATTTAGTTTTTTTCTTACTGAAAGGTTGTTCCATGTTTTATCCTTTCCTGTATCTCAAAAATTCCTGAAGCAATTCCTGATCGGAAAAGCAGCAACGCAACGTTGAGATACAAAAAAGGGCAAGGGCTCGAACCCTTACCCTCTCATGAGTGATACTATTTTAATTTGCAAACCAAAAAACACCGAGACCGAAAGCCTAAGCCTGAGCGGTCAGCTTCTTAAAGACTTTAATTCCGACCGTAACAGCCAGAACAGTTCCAATGATAACCAACGCAAAAGGAACTGCAGCGGTAATCATATCAGATGCACCTACCTGCACCTGTTTAAAAGCACTTGTCATTGCTGTCTGGATGCCAGAAAGATCCATTGTTGGTGCTGTTGCTAAAATTGTTGTCATAAGACACTCCTTTCTGATGGTCTATGCCATCTTAAAAAATTTAGTTAACGCGAAAATCACGTAGCCAATCGCCCATGCGATAAAGCCCAATGTAAAACCAAGTGCTATTCCAACCAAGAGAGAACCTACATAACTGCCGAAAAGATAATCTGAAAAAATCATACGCACCTCTCAATCCCACTTCCGGGAAAGAATCGAAAAGAACAAAAGTCCTGCGATTATCCCGAGAGCAAATAACACTACAAAACTATATGTCATATCCTGCGACTGTTCCGGCTGGGTATCGTCTACCACCTGTGTAGATTCTTCTACTTCCGGAGTATCTTCCGGGGCATCATCCGGAAAATGATCTTCCGGAAGTGCTGCTTCAGTCGAATCAACAGTTGCAAGGATATATTCAAACCCGTTATGACGGGCTATAACTAACATTACTTACCACCTTTCGGTTTTCCTGCATCCGGGGAATCCTTCATGGATATAAGTGCCGGAGCGACAAAATCAACGTCCGTCAGTTTAAGCACCGGCTTTCCGTCAGATCCAACCGTCATTTCAAAGGTTCCGTCATAGATCCCCGGCACGTAAGACACCTTATGCACCTTGTCAGCCTTAAGGAAAGACTTACCACGTCTGGTACCGGAAACACCGTCCGCAGATACCACAGGTTCAACCTGTTCCCCATGCTCCCCATAAAAAAGAAACTCCATGGAAACACCTTCCACCGCGTCATGACCTTCACGCGCCTTAATATCAACTAATCCTGAGTAAAATAAAAAAATTCTGAATTTGTTCATTTTCAATCTCCTTTAAATTGCTTGTCCTTTTCTGCAGCTTTGTCAATGTCCTGTCTCAGATTCTCGATCTGATGATGAATATATACAAAGTCACGGAAACTTGATTCTAAATAGTTGTACTTCTCGAACAACAACGATTCTTTGCGCTGCTGCTTTTCGATCTGCTTATCCAGTCGCGCAAGTTCTTTCTTCCGGTCTGATTCTCCGCGTTTCGCCTCGAGGATGATATTCTCAAATTTTTCATTAAATCCGTTTCCCGGCGCGCTGTCGATATAATCAAAGACCTCTTGTGTCAAGCGGACTGATTTCGCTATGCTTTTTTTAGTCAGCGTCATGAACCTCCTTCCTGATGAAAGTTATATATCAAAGCCATGCGCGAGCGCATCACTTTTGATCTGATCCAGAATCGTCACCATATGGTCGGTGAGATCTACGCGTAACTTACCGTTACTGTTTAAATACCAGGATGCCTGGATGATATCCCGGAGCCGGCGGCTCTCGTAGCCCGGCGCCCAGAGCGCGCGCGTGCTATGGCCACACCCTAAAACTTTATCTATAATCACCAATCTATACCGATTGGGGCAGATTTTCTCAAAACTCCAACACAGTGCCATGCGCTACTCCTTCTATATCGCCGTGCATAAGTGCAAAAGCGGCTAACCGCCTATGTATATCCTATGGATAAACTGTTTACACTCTGGGGATAACGCACCCCAGCAAGTCCCCCGGGCAGGTGAACTTGCTGGTGTGCTGAACGGTGCGTTATCCCCAGAGTGCAAACAAGTTTACCCACAAGGATATACACAAGGCTCAAAAACAGCCGCTTTTACACTTATACACCGCGACGACGATGATTGCGGACATGTACCTTTGATTGTCCCCTTTCGGCAATCAATCGGTATAGATTGGTTTGAAAAGATACAACCAAAATCGCGGAGAAGCACGCGCGCGATCAGGGCGCCGGGCTACGAGAGCCGCCACGGAAAAAGGAATCCCAAGCAGGGGATTGACAAGGAAACACACTGTCGTAAATGTCCGGAACAAAGAAACACCGACCATCTACGCAAGACGGGCAAAGTTTACATTTTGAGGACATCACCGGAATAATATCTTCCGAAACATCTTCCGGAGCATCAGCCGGAGCATCTACAGGAACGACTTCTGAAGCATCAGCCGGAGCATCTACAGGAACGACTTCTGGAGCATCAGCCGGAGCATCTACAGGAACGACTTCTGGAGCGTCAGCCGAAACATCTTCCAAAACGTCTATATTAGCTTCTAAAAATTCACAAAAAGCTACAGCACAATATTCCAGATCAACACGAGCAATTTGTAATTTCTTTCGAACGGCTTTAAATTCACCCGAAGTACCATGATCAAGATCAAAATTAATAAATTCATGCTCAGCAGCCAAGTAAGCAGCATTCGCAGATTTAAAATCTTGTAACTTGTCAATAAAAATACTTTTTAAAATTTCCAAACTATATTTCATGTTCAGCACCCCCATGAAAAAACCTAATGTAAAAATTTTTTAGTTATGATATACTAGAGGTAAAAATAAAATGTATCTCAATTTTGTTAACCTCTAATAGTATAATAACAAAATCGAGATACATTGTCAAGAAAATTATCAAAATTTTGCTAAAAAGGAGAAAAATGTTTTACGAAAACCTAGACAAGATTTTAAAAAAGAAAAATCTAACACTAAACAAACTAGCAAAAGGCACCGGAATAGCCCAATCACAAACAACAAAATGGAAAAAAGGTTTTTTACCTGGAAGCGAAATATTAATAAAAGTATGCAAATACTTAGAGGTATCCAGTGACTACCTGTTAGATCTTAATCCAGAAGCACCACCAACCCTAACCGATCAGGAACAAGAACTTCTGGAACACTTCCGACAATGCAGCCCGGGAGAGCAAGACAGCATTTTACTACTGGCAAACGCCGGAGCGGCAAAAGCCGAACAGGAAAAAGAATCATCAAATTCAAAAAAAATCGGGTAAAAACTTAACGGTTTAGAAACAACATATATTAGAAGAAACTTTCGAACATAAAATTGAAAAATATAACGAAAGCTGAAAAAGATAACGGAAAAGCAACAAAACTAAAGAGTATAACTTTTAATCAAGTTGTCGGGGGTTCGAATCCCCCGTGTCTCACTGGAAGATCTATAGTAGTTTGCTATAGGTCTTTTTTTATGCTAAGAAGTATACAAAGTGGATAAAAAGAGGGTATACCTATGGATAAACAAAATTTTTATCAGGAAAAGTATGAGTATTATAGAACTTTGAATTTGTGGGCTGTGTTCGGAATCAGTATTCCATCAATCGGATATTTTTTCTCGGATTGCTATCTGCTGGGTGGATTTTCCACTGAAACGCTGATCTCACGATCTGCAATTATCATTCCATTTCTCATTTACTTAATTTTGAATAAGTATACGAAAGATTATCGGATTATGGTACCGATGAGTTATGCGATTGGGCACGGCGTAATGTGGTGTACGATCTGGGCATGTACCTATCTGGATGATCTGAGTTTTGCGTGTGTAGGATTTTTTATCATCCTGTTTATTTTTATGGCATTTGGCATTGCAGCACCGCTTCCATATGAGGTTATAGGACATGGGCTGTTGTTTGTGGATATTGCGATTGCAAATACTTTTTTACACTATCCGGATTACGTGATGATGTTTCTTCTGGGAATCCCGTTGTATATCGGAATTTGTGTATTTGATGTGGCAATGGAAAAAACATACCGGGATCAGGTTGCCTTGAAATTAAAACTGGAAGATCACCTTCGGCATGATGCACTGACGGGAGCGTATAACCGTAATGTGTTTGAGTCGTTAGTTGGGGAAAATCACACGTTTATCTGCGCAAAGGGTGAGTATATGGCGATCGCAATGTATGATCTGGACAAGTTTAAGCGTATTAATGATATGTATGGACATTCGGCTGGAGATGAAGCATTAGTTGCGGTATCGGAAGCTGTGAGGTCCAGATTATGCGAGGACGAGATTCTGGTCCGCTGGGGAGGGGAAGAGTTTATCGTCATCATGAAACAGAATGAGCGGAGATTTGAGGAACATGCGCAGGAAATCCGCGAGGCTGTGGAACAGTTACAACTGGAAACCGGAACGGTTACGATTTCGGTGGGAGTGGCAGAGTGCAGGGAAGAAAATTATCAGGAGACAATTAAACATGCAGATACTGCATTATACAGGGCGAAGAATATGGGGAGAAACCGTGTAGTGATGTACTGCAGCGAAATGGACTCCGCAGATAACGGTTATTGTGGATAAATTAGATGATAAAAGAATCCAAAAGGTATCATCAATCATACCTTTTGATCGGAACAACTTATGAGATAAAATAAAAAGGGAGCGGTGACGCCAATGTCATTAAGTTAAGATGACCAATCAAGATCTTAGCATCAGAAATGATGCTA
>ERZ840057.3004-NODE-3004-length-10604-cov-9.329889_pt1 | contig 10604 bp, 5 predicted proteins | sample MGYA00519907_ERZ840057 | MGnify/ENA primary metagenome ERZ840057 (study PRJEB31850, sample SAMEA3708862) | human gut metagenome | biome: human gut; feature: human-associated habitat; material: faeces | place: China | collected 2014 ...
TGCCGGTTTTATTGTTTAACTTTTAATCTTTCGGTAAAAATTTACCGAAGTATTGTTATATATTTTCGATTATTATTTATGTTGCATTCACTTTGCAGAAAATATGAAATATTGGCACTATAAAATCAGTTCATCATGGGTTTAGAAATCGTATCCCAACCCACTGATTGTAACATAAGTTATAAATATTCTGACATCCAGCTCTACTGGTTTATCTCCCACCTATAATTACAACTGTTTCTAGCTTTAATTAAGCATACTAAATCCTTATTCACTACTGTAAAAGTCCTCTGTATAAAGATGGAGTATAAACATTACCTATGAAGCAATATAGCTCAGTCACATCGCAGTGTCTCTCATGTTCTATAGTAAAAAATCCCAAAGCATCAGGATTACTTGTTACTGTGCCATGATTTAGTTGCAATCCTATATATGGAATAGGAGATGCAGATGATATGGTAACGAATTCAATTTGGCAATCATACTTATCCTCTAACATGTTTTTGTTTAGATTCTTCTCTTTTATCTCATCTTGTCTGTTAGTAGCTCTCATCAACCATTCCTTTACGGTCTCATTAGTATTTAGTTGACTTTTTATCAGATTCCTAACTTCTTGATGATAGCTTTGCTCAAGTCCATAAAACTCGATTATTTCCAGTTTAAACAGGGCTTTAGGTATGTTCAATTCTTTGTCTGAAGGCACTTTACCCATGATATTACATTCATCAATAATGGCCCTCAGAATATCAATAGTAGAAATTTCAAGTGTATCTACCAGTTTCAGAACATCTACTTTAAGAGTAGGATCCAACAGATTATCGTCTATCACTTCGTTGATTGCTTTTACTGAAAGATTGCCGAACTCCTTGATATAACGTATCCGTCCTGGTCGTCCTAATAGGTTTTCATCAACGGTAAGTTTGTTGGTCGTAAGAAGATAAAGTTTGCGTGTATTGTTGTAAACACCATCAATCATTTTCAGTAAAACCTCCTGTTCCTCTTTGAAGGTCTTTTCAGCTTCATCGATGAGGATGATACATTCAAAGCACAATGACTGGATAAACTCCAGCATTCCTTCTATAGGATTGGAGATAACAATTACTGGTAAACCCATCCGGTTGCTTAGTAATTTGGCTGCGATAGTTTTTCCTGTTCCTTTTAAACCATTGAATATAACTCCAAGATTTTTGTTGTTATTTATAAAGAGTTCAGATGACCATGTCTTGATGATTCGTTGCATGATCTGCTCACACTCGAGGTCGTAAATCTTGAAGTTAAAGGTAAATGTTTCGTCTATTTTCTCCAGGCCAAGTCTTTTGGTTTGAAAATCTTCATGAATTCTGAATACTCCATTCCCTGGAGCAGGGATAAGAGTGGCATGACCGGGGATGGGGTATAGAATACCATTGCTATTAATCCATTTCTGCTTTTCCATCCATTGGATGGATGCTTTTTTGTGTTGTTTACCTGGATTGAGATATTCTTCTTTTTCAAGTATATAAACTTCTAAATCAACTATTTCACCACAACCGGTAACACTACATTTACGCTCCAGATTTTTGAAAATGAATCCGTTTTTGATAGCAACTCTTCGTGAAGCATCGTTTCTAGGGAAAATACTAATAATAAGCGTATCAGCTTGTCTCTCCATAAACAAATAACGTTTCATGGATTTCACAACCTCTGTCATATAACCCTTACCTTGGAAATTCTTGTGAAGGAAATAGCAGATTCTATACTCTTGTTTCTCGCCATGAGTGATACTTCTTTTTTGGAAGTAAATTTCAAATACGCCAATGGTATGATCTGGATTTTCTTCTGTGGTTATAACAAACATATTTCCACTGGATATGCCGCTGCGTATTTTACCTTCTGCTTCACTGATATTGTTCATGGGAGTGAATCCTGTTATCATAGCAGTGTCCTTATCCTTCATTAATGTGAAGATCTCCTGTGCATCCTTTACCCGAGGTGTACGGATGATGAGTCTTTCTGTGTGTAGTTTGATTTCCTCTGTTATATAATTAAATCTTTTTGTGATGAATCATTTTTATTCAATTATATTCGGAGACAGAGGAAATTTTCAGTTTAAAATATAATGAATATTAATAAGATAGATTTTGAGTCATTTGTTTTATTGTATTGATGTCGTTTGTGATAGATTCTGCAATCTTAGAAACAGTATCATCCATTTTTGAAAGATTGAATAAGGTTTCAGAATCTAATGTTTTAAATCTTAAATCAGGTGTTAAATCTTTTACACCTAAATACCAGTTTCCACCATCATCGTGTTTATATCCTAAATCTTTTATATTTTCAATTTTTTCAATTAAATCGCCAAAGTCTTCTCTTGTTGATATTCGTCTTCCAAGATTGACATCATTGCTGTCATACTGTTTTTTTCTAATAAAAAAGCCACAAACCATAGGCTCATCTATTCTGATGGCATACCTTATTTCATACTTGCCACAGTCGTTTACGAGAAACTCAAAGCCATATCTTCGGTTGTTGGGCATACCTCCGTAAAAGCCTTTTATACGATTTTTCTTTTTATCCAAGGCATATTTATAAGTATTATCTTCTATTACAGGATAATTTCCTTTCATCTTATCTTTTAGAAGTTCCCAAAATCTTCTTTGCAGTTCAATCACACTCATAGTAATTGATTGCCTGATAATTCCTAAATTTTTAATGTATATCGGATTTTCTAATATCAAATTTGTTAATTCTTTTTCCATATCCTTACTTAAAGTTTGGTTTGTCAAATATTTTATCAGATTGATATAATGGCTGATACTTTCTCTTATCAAAGGTTTATTTACAACTTTTTGACGGCATAGTTCCAACCATCTTAGTATATCGTTTTCGTATGAGAGTGTAAAGTAATTTACTCCTTCTTTTAATTCTTTGTCACCACATTTAGCAGTTTTATATTCGTCATGAACAATGCCATCTAATGACAAGTAAAATAGTTCATGCTCAGAGGTCATCTCCTCGGCATAGTTATGATAACGAATTAGTTGGTTTTTTTGGTCGGAAGCATATATTTTATTTTCAATGATAATTGCTTTTTTGTTGACATCAGTTATAAGAATATCTAAACGACCTCCAGTCGTTGTTGTTACTGGACCAATATATTTTTCCCGTTCCACTGTGGCTGTCTCAGTAGAAAAAAACATACCGTTCAGAAACTCATCTGTGAAAAGCTTCAGAAAGACATCTCCCATATGGTGCATTCCTTTGGGGTTTAATAAATCGGCAAGAAAAGCTGAATGTACCCCCGTTTCATTTGAGGTCATATCAATAACTTTGAACAGGTTGTAATTTTCCCCTTTTTCATCTTCCAACTTTTTGTATGTTTGGTTCAGTAAACAAATCTTATCAAATAAAAATTGAAATTCATTCATTTCTCTATTATCATTTTTGCTAAAGGTACAACTAATTTTTTTATAATCTCAAAGTTCAACCGATGTCCCCCTTCAAACCACATAACATTTCGATAATAATTTATATATTCATCATATCCATGTACCAGAGTGTCTTGGCTTCCAAACAGAGCGTATGTATTTTTTATGTCGTATGCTGTTATATCCGCAAATTGATTAGCTTCTATGGCCTGGTAGTTATCACATAACTCTGAAGTTATTTCATATTGAGTTTCTCCATTTTTACGTGGATTCAGAAAATCGTGTACTCCCAGTTGTGTACGCATGAATTCAGAAACGTGAAATGCCGGATTCACAAGTATCTTTTTATACCCCCTGAGTTGCTGGGCAAACATGCCTCCCATTGAGGAACCGATGATAAATTCGGGTTTATACAACTCACATAACTCTGTCAGTATGGTTAATGCCTCCTGCGGTTGGATGGGCAAATCCGGAGACAATACTTCATATTGGGGGAGAAGTTTGCGTAAGTAACCTACAGTAGAAGAGGCTCCTGAAGAAGAAAGTCCATGAATATACATCACACTTGGGAGCATAGAAAATTCTGTTGTTTCATGGTTCCATAACAGGTAAATAATTTCAGGACTATTATCGTGATAGGTTATAAACTTTGTTTTACCATATATCACTTCGCCATTAGTGTCATATTCATATATTCTGAAATAATCACCCCGATAGATACAAGTCAGGTTGATGTCTTCCAGGTCATTCAAAGAAAGCTCTCTGAAATTGTTTGGAGTCAAAAAACAGGAAGCCTCATTTTGACATCTGTTTAGCTGACTCAGTCCGATAACAGCTATATTGCAATCCTTTGCCAAGGATTTTAATTCCCGTACAATAGCTTGTATTTCAGCATTTCGGTCAGATGACGGATTGTCACTGGTCATTAGTTGGATATAGTCCACAATAATATAATCTGGCTGATAGTGTTCAATCTGTTTACGCATATAGATAGTATTAAACTTCTCCCATCTGTCATCCACTATTATATTGCTGACTATACCGTTATATTCTTCTATGTCGATTTGGAGTTTATATCTTTTAGCCAACTGTTGTTCTTGCAATTCTGCTGAGAAATAGATACATTTTTTACTTTGTTTGGCAAGGCTGATAGTAAGAGAGATAGCGAAAGATGTTTTTCCTATAGCTGGGCGGCCACCAACCAATGTAAGTTTTCCTTTCGGAAAACTCTTTTCAATAAATTTTTCTGTGAGCATAGCTTTAAATGTTTATAAGTTTTATTCAATTATACTCATTGGATCATAGAAATTTCTTTTTTCTATAATTATTTTCGTTTTTATTGAAAATTCCCCATAGAAATGTATGTTGAGTTTTAAATAAGCTATGAAAATATGATAAGTAGTATAGTTGATGTTATTCTTTTCAATCTATTATTTTGATTCCGCTTTACCATTTTATCAAAAAGGTTAAATTATAGAGTCAAATAAACTCCGTATAACTATAAGCTATACGGAGCCTCTTAGCGCTTCTACCACTTTTATATCAGCAGGAAGCCACTGTACGGTGTGGAGTTGCTCTTTCAGCAGCCACCGTGCATTCTCATGTTCTTTTATGATAGGATCTTGAGAGTCTATGGAGCAAAGGAAACAATGCATTGTCAGATGGAAGTTGGGGTAATCGTACTCAACTGTCGTCAAAAATGAATCTATGCAAATGCTCAAATCGAGTTCTTCTCTGATTTCCCGTTTTAAGGCTTCTTCCCGACTTTCGCCAGGCTCTATTTTCCCACCAGGAAACTCCCAAAAGTCTTTAAACTTCCCATAACCACGCTGGCAGGCAAAATACTTATTATTGCGGCAGATAATAGCTGCCACTACTTCTATTCTCTTCATCTATTTTATAAGATTTATAAAACTGTAAATACCCTTGTAGCTGTTTGATGCCGTTTCTTCTTCTTTATAAAGACAGAACGATATCAGCTAATAAGACGGCTGTTTCTGCTTCTTCCTTTGAGGCATCTTTGGGCTTCCAGGCCACAATAAAACGTGTAGAAGCCTCTTTCACCTTATATCCCTTTTTCCGACACTCCTTTAAAATTGTTTGCATATTAGCTGATAATTTTGCAACAGGTTTATGCGTTTGGGGATTGTACAGCATGAAATTATTGTACAGCAGAGGATCTCCTCCTTTCAAGGCCAGAACTTCCCGCTTTAAGTCTTTGAAAAAGCCTAAGAATACATCTCTGTGCGAGAACTGTAACACGATTTCCTCCGGCATCTCGTACAATCTTTGGTCTGTGGTATATCGGTCCGCTTCCAGTCTGTTAAAACAATTGTTGTTTGTGTGAATAAACAATCGGTTCTTGGCCCTGGTAATTCCTACATAATACCGGCGCATCAAACCGATGTCCTTCGGATAGTTACCGGCTATCAGCATATATACGTCGTCAAACTCCCTTCCTTTAGCTTTGTGAATAGTAGATACTACGACATCCGTACCAGACAAATCGCAGAAATCTTCTACCGATGATTCGAAAACAAACTCCTTAAAATCACTGATATACTTATGCTTATTGGTCTGCTCAAATAATTCTATACATCGTTTCACATAGGTCAGACTCTGACTTTTTTCATAAGTCGTAAATGTATTTCTCTTGGCATTTTCCCAAACCTCTTCAGGTATCAGAGGAGTTTGAATCTGCTTGTCTATACATTTCAGGAAATATCTCATTTCTGCCAAATTACAGAAATGGAATCCATCCATAGACTGTATCAGTTTGCTGTTTATCCCTCTTTTTCTTAAGAGTGCCACCAGAATGACAGCTTCTTCATTTGTTTGAGTCAGCACACATGAAGTCCCTTCTCCTCTGTGCCGGATTAAATTTTCCACAAGAGGCTGATACATATACGGAGATTGGTGCCGTATTATTTCCACCCAACCGTCTTCTCTTCTCATAGAAACAATTGGGCTGCTTTTCATCCTGTCACTAATGTTTTTCAAGAATCCATTGGCAAAATTTACCGTATGTCGTGAACTGCGGTAGTTCTCTGTCATTTCAATAAACCTGCTTTCCGGTCCTTGCGATAATTGGAACATATATTGGGAATCCGATCCGCGGAAAGAGTAGATATTCTGGTCATCGTCTCCTACAACAATTACTCTCATTTCTTCATTATTGTTTATAAGAGCTTTTACCAGCGCATACTCTTCTGCTCCCATATCTTGAGCTTCGTCTATTACCAATACTGTTTTACCTATTTTGTTAGGCTCTACTTCTCCCTGGCTAATCATTTCGGCAGCTTGCGCCACTACATTTCCGGCATCTTCCAGATTGCCTATTCTACCCAAGAGGTCGAAACAGTAAGAATGAAACGTTTTAATTTCTACAAAATGTGCCGCATTGCCAATCAGATCCATCAGTCGCTGTTTGAATTCAGTAGCAGCCGCCCTTGAGAAAGTCAGCATCAGCAATTGCTCATGTTTTACATCCTCAAGTAGAAGAAGAGAAGCCAGTTTATGGACCAGCACACGTGTTTTTCCACTACCTGGTCCTGCCGCTACAACGATACAGCGTGATTCCTTATCCGAAATTATCTCCATCTGGCGCTTGGACAATTGTCCAAACAGTTGTCTGTATTTCTCGGGAGTTAAGTTTCGCTGTATCTCATTCACCCGCTCTCCTTTAAAATATTTGGCAATAAACTTTTTATAATCCATCTGGAAATAATCCTGCACATACTGCAGGGCAGAATTATAATCTTTTACCATCAGATTGGCATATTCGCCTACAATATGAACCTGCTGAATTTTCTGCTTATAGAATTCGTTAAGCATCCGGTAATCGTCTTGCTTGTACCTGGATTTATTGTCCTTTATTCTTTTAATTTGCATGGCATTATAAAGGACAAGGAAACCACCTTCCAGTTTAAGAGCCCCGATTTTCGACAGGTAGAGTAGAGCCTCTTCTACATCCTCCAGTTGCAGATTGTCAATCTCTCCGAACAGTGACTGAGAACTTGCTTTTATCTGATTCAGAAGTTCCACAACAGAGAATTGTACAGCATTATTGGCCACCACTCTCTTTTCCGCATCTGCGGCTAGTTTATATAACCATTCTATTGCAAACCGGCTTATTTCCACTCGTTTTACAAAGCGTTTAAGTGTACACTCCAAAGTTGCCTGTCTGCTGATTTCCAGATTGTGAGCAGCATCCTCTTTCTTGCGGGTATACCCCTTTACAGTGAGAAAATAAAGCAATGTCCGGATATCCTTCTCCTTGGATGTAGGAATACCGTTGTTCATTGCATTCTCGTTTAACTGCTTACACGATACCCGGAGCGACTCATCGGGAATCAGGTTAAGAATATACTGTTCAAGTTTTGCAAAACGTTCGAGAAGGTTTTTCGACTTCCGTTCCGATTCACCGCTATCCAGCAGGTAGGCCGAAATATCCTTACTATCAGCCAGTATGCCCTCCTGGCGCATACGTTCCACCACAGATACCACTTCGCTTTTTGTCAATCCCAGAATGTCGGCCAGATAGTCCACACGCGATTCAGCCTCAGTATCCTGTGCCTTGGTAATATGTTTCTGTGAGATAAGCGATTTGATGATTCTTACCGTATTCTCCGTTTCATCACTACCAAAAAGAAGAGAAGCCGACAAGCGTTTTCGGGCTTCATCTACATTTTTCACCGTAATTCCTGTGGCATATACATGAGGCACATTGGTTCCTCTTTCCAGATATCCACCCTGTTCCAGAGTAGCCAAAGCCGTTCTCACCCGTGTTTCAATATCAGATACAGAATCATCCCATCCGGCTTTTCTGGCAATTTCCAATGCAGAGCAACATACGCTCATACGCTGTCGGGTAAGATCCTTAACCGCTTTCCATATTTGTTGTATCTCGCTGATACTTAGTTTTGTCTGATTTAGAAGAATGAAATGCTTATCCAGGTCATTGTCACTATACAGCACATAGCATCGTGCACTGAGGTTCGGGTCACGTCCCGCTCTTCCAGCCTCTTGTACATAGTTCTCCAGAGAATCCGAAATGTCGTAATGCACTACAAGTCCCACATCCTTTTTGTCCACTCCCATACCAAAGGCAGAAGTTGCCACAATAATACGTACCTGATCCGTCATGAAAGCTTCCTGATTGGTCACCTTTTCGTCAGAGTCCATTTTCCCGTTGAACGGCAATGCCTTGTATCCGTCGCGAGTCAATTTCTCAGACAACTCCTTAGTACGTCTTGTCCGTGACACATATACAATCGTCGGGCAATCGAATTCCGCTACCAGTGCCCTAAGTTTCATATATTTATCATCATCCGTCTCCGTATGTATGACAGAATAGCGCAAATTCGTTCTTGAAGCCTTCGATGCAAACAGCTCCAGATCCAAATCCAATGTTCTTTTAAAATAATCACATATATCCTGAATCACCTTCTGTTTTGCCGTAGCTGTAAAGTAGGAAACAGGTATTGGATTTTTGCATTGCTTTTTTTCCTGATATTGCCGGATAAATTTACCTATATAAAGATAATCCACCCTAAAGTCCTGTCCCCACGAAGAAAAGCAGTGAGCTTCATCGATGACAAACCTCACTACGTGACGTGCCATCAGGATTTTCTCAATAGTTTTGGAACGGAGCATTTCGGGAGCAATGTACAAAAGAGACGCTTCTCCGTCCTGTATCCTCTGTATGGAAAGTGCCCTGGTAATAGGATCCAGCAGACCATTGATTGTGACGGCATCAGTAATTCCTCTTTCAGCCAAATTGTCTACCTGGTCTTTCATGAGCGATTGCAATGGCGAGATAACCACCGTCAGTCCGTGTACCGAACGTCCCTCCATGAGAGCCGGTAACTGGAACGTCAGCGATTTTCCTCCTCCAGTAGGGAATATGGCCAACAATGATTTTCCTTCAATGGCAGCCCGGGCTGCTTTCTCCTGCAGTGGTTCTCCCTCATAAGTACGGAATTGGTCATATCCGAAAAATGCTTTCAGGTTATAAACCACATTCAGCTGAGTATTACAGTAGTCACAACCTTTCTTACATGCAGTCTCTCTCAGAAGCTTTATCACATATTCTACATTCGGATAGTTACGGAGTACCCATTCCGGAGTAATGGAACGATAGTCTGTCGTTTCAATCAGCGCCAATGCGTAAGCCAGTTCGCAAGGATATTGTTTTATCAGCAAGTCAAGGTTTGCATGTTGGCAGATTTTTCCGGCATAAAGTTTTTTAATCTGTTCCGATAAGTCCCTTTCTATGTATTCCGCATCCACCATGCACAGGAACCCCTTAAATTCTTCTTTGTCTTTCAGCAATGAAGTGAATACATATTGCTTTTCCTTTGGCCACGAATTCCACCGTTCAATCTCATCCAGCAGTAAGTCCTTTGCCTTTTCGCAATCATTTACCGGATTATTCATCTGCTCACTTATCAGCTTGTCATTTTTTACAAGTCTGTGATAAGGCCGTTCCGGAAACAAAAGAGGAGAAACATACAATGTATCTACAAGAACCCACCGACATTCTTTATCGGAAAACAAATATTTGGCATCGTGGTGAATAATGTTATGTCCGCACAAATAGTCTATACCATGTAGAAAATCAAACAATTCATATTTCGATGCTTTATGAAATGCGGCATCATCATAACGCAAAGCTCCGATGTCGTGAATCTTATGGTCCTGTAGACCTACCTCTATGTCTACAAGAGCATAATGGGATGCATCATATACAGCAGATGCAATTTTTTTACGGTCGACATTGTTTTTGTCTTCCACATATTTACTCCCTATGATTCTGCTCCATATAGACATAAGTTCAAATTAAAAAAGTTTGTTTGCTCCGATTTAAGGGTTTTTCATATACATTAAACAGTCTACAAATGTATAGAAAAAATACAAGTAAAACGTTTTTTTATAAATTTAGTTTACTATTCCTCTCTTGAAGATATTTGAGGTGTCATATTTCTCGGGTAGCAACTATTAACTTATAAATCATAAATATATAGTATTATTTATTATCAATAAAAATCATAAGTTTCAGCTTTTTAGAAATTATCATTAGTGCTCACTAAAAAATATATAAGTTCCTTGAAGTAGTTGAAAATTAACTTGTTATATATATGACAATACTTCGGTAAATTTTTACCGAAAAATTAAAAGTTAAACAATAAAACCGGC
>ERZ840057.3012-NODE-3012-length-10560-cov-3.556497_pt1 | contig 10560 bp, 9 predicted proteins | sample MGYA00519907_ERZ840057 | MGnify/ENA primary metagenome ERZ840057 (study PRJEB31850, sample SAMEA3708862) | human gut metagenome | biome: human gut; feature: human-associated habitat; material: faeces | place: China | collected 2014 ...
AACAAAACTATTTTTCGTTACTTTGTACCCACAACAAACTAACTCGAACGGATATGATTAACTCAAAGAAAAAAATTAGCCTCCATGTAACAGCCATTATCTGTGTTGTACTTGCAACAACTTTTTTCAATAGTTGTAATTCGAATGATTATAATGATGAGCAAATGTATGATACAAAACTCCTTATTGATACCATAGCAACTTCTGATGAATTTGGGGAATTTGAAAGGAACAGTGAACTTCTATCAGATAAGTTTCAAGCTTACACTTCAACCTTGAGCGCAGAAGAGTATAACAAACTCATGGAAAATTTAAACGATGATGATTATATGGAAGAGTTTATCGGAAAAGCAAATTTAGAAAAAGAACTCCAACAGATGAATGAAGCCAAGGAAAACTTACTTTTGCACACTGGGTTCTCCAGACTAAGCGAGGATGAACGTATGTTACTATTCATGCAGTATGCTGAAAGTCGTGAATTTACAGGAAAAACACTTATAAAGACACGAACAGAAGGTAATGCTAATAGTTGCGAAACAAATAAACAGATAGCGTATGCACAAGCAAAAGCAGATTATGATAATGCTATCATAAAATGTAGACAAGAGTCTTCTACAAATTATTGTTATACACAAGCATTAGCTAAGTATGAAAGAAGTAAAAGAACATCTGACAGAGTATACGAAGAATGTATAAAAAAATAATTATATATATAGTCTTGAATAATGTAATGTGGCTTACCAGCATTGCAATGTGTTATTTAGATTGCTTTATTGACAACTTAAACTACACATTTCAAGATTTCCTAATTATCTTCTTTGAACTTCTCGCACGTATAACACTTGTAATAGGAGCAATCAGTATATTCCCACAAGAACCATACTCTAATAAAAGAGTGTGGTTCTATTACATCATCATGGGTGGGAGTTTGACTATTATTGACACATTTATACGATTGGCAGGTACTTTACAAAAGTTATTATTTTAATTCCTTTTGAAGAAAAACGTCCAAATCCTTGTCGTCAAGCCCTAAACGCTTTCGAGCACGAGACCTCATCGTACGATAAGTCCCATCAGTAATACAAAATATAGATAATATTTCCTCTTTCTTCTTATACATCCGAATCAACACACATAATACAATATCTCGCGGTGGAAGTTGGAAATCCTGCTTCTTAAGCCAATTAAAAAACTCAGGATCAACAATTTGGCATCCTTCCACCAGCAAAAGATAGTCTTTGGCCGAGAATTGAGCAATAGATTGATTCTCTACGAGCTTACGCAAGAAAGAAATTCCTTTCTGTTCTGGTGGAGGAGAATCTAGCAATTGCTGTATTTTTTGAGCTTGAAGAATAGCCTGCCGACGTTCGTCCGCCAATTTATGATACAGTGTAATAGAGACTTTTATTGTAGCGGCTACCATTATACCAATAACGGCTAACACAGGAATAGTATACTCAGATAATACCGGTGCTATTTCCATATGGATTTCTCTCGGCATAATCATATAAATTTCATCTGCTGTAATCAAAATAAAAGCTGCAATGAACTGCCAATCTATCACCTCAGAAATGCCAAAGGGTTCTCCCTTCTCATGAAATGTCCACAGTAATGCCCCCACAAAGAGAGTCAACCACATCAATAGATGCATAGAAGATGAGAATGCATCAACATACATTCCAGGAAAAAATGCCTGAAATATATAAGCTGCCAACAGAATCAAACAACAAAGCAAACCTCCTGACAGTAACTGTTTAAAAGAATAAGTCGAAAATTTCATTACTTACTTTATCTTGTGCTCTTGAATTACAAATATAGCGAAAAGAATATTCACATAGTCAATCATCATCAATATTCTTCTTCACAAGATAAAAAAGATGTATTATCAAACGAGATAATTGCACCTTCATCGTTTTTAAAGCATGTTACACATTAGGTTATCCCTCGCTTTCTTTTATCGAACAGCTTTACAGAAACAATCTTCCAAATGATCATTCACAAAACCGGCAGCCTGCAAAAAAGCATAACAAATAGTTGATCCAAAAAACTTGAAGCCTCGCTTTCTCATGTCTTTGCTCATAGCGTCCGATTCGGGAGATGTAGCCGGAACCTGACTTAAAGTTTTAAAATTATTGACAACAGCCCGTTGTTTGGGGAAGAATGATAAGGTGTATTTGTAGAAACTACCGTACTCTTTCTGAATAGCTATAAATAGTTTTGCATTATTGATTGTACTATTGATCTTCAACCGATTTTTGACGATTCCATCATATTGCATTAACCGTTCGATATCTTCCTGTGTCATTTGTGCTACTTTCTCCACATCAAAATGATGAAAGGCTTCCCGGTATCCTTCACGCTTTCGAAGGATAGTAATCCAGGATAGTCCTGCCTGAGCACTTTCGAGTACCAAGAACTCAAATAGAGTTCTGTCATCAGTAACGGGTTGGCCCCATTCTTCGTCATGGTATTTTATGTATAATTCATCTGTTCCGGCCCAGCCGCAACGTGCATTTATCAGATCTTCCATACTCTTTTATATTATTATTAAGCAGTCAACATCTAAAACATCAGATATTGACTGCTCACATTTAACGGGATTATTTCTGTTATTACAAATACCCCTATAACGAAACGCTTGGAACTAATCTGTATTACTTGTCCACCGAGAATTTAAAAATACACTGGCTCATGTATTTCTCGCCCGGACGCAGAACAGCCGAAGGCCATTCAGGCTTGTTCGGAGTATCCGGATATTTCTGTGTTTCAAGACATACGGAAGCACGTTGATTATAGGTAATACCTTTCTTTCCGGTCAGCGAACCATCAAGGAAGTTTCCGGCATATACCTGAACTCCCGGTTCATTGGTATATACATCCAATACAATACCTGTTTTCTGAGATTTCAATGAAGCAGCCCTACGGTTAATATCGCCTTTGGCATTCAATACCCAGTTGTGATCATAACCATTACCGTTCTTCAGTTGCACAAAGTCGAAATCGTTGATACGTTCTCCCACCGGCATTGGTGTACGGAAATCCATTGGAGTATCTTCTACCGGAACTATTTCACCGGTAGTCATAAAGGTGCTGTCCACCGGAGTATAATAATCTGCATCAATAGTCAGCAGATGCTCTGCGTTGCTGCCCGCATCGCCATCCAGATTAAAATAAGAGTGGTTGGTCATATTGACAATAGTCGGTTTATCCGTCTCCGCTTCATACTGAATATCGATTGCATTGTCGTCAGTCAGTTTCATTAGCACTTTACAAGTAATGTTTCCCGGAAAACCTTCTTCACCATCTTTTGCCACATAAGTCAGTTGCAATTCCTGCGGATTCAATTGTACGGCGTCATACACCCGATACTGGAACCCTTGCGGACCTCCGTGCAGGCAATGGCCGTAGTTATTACGGGGAAGCTGATATTCTACGCCGTCCAACGTAAACTTACCCTGATTGATACGGTTAGCATAACGTCCGATGCTTGCACCAAAGTCGGAAGGTTTGCTGATATAATCCTGAATGGAATCGAAACCAAGAACTACATCACGCATCTGTCCGTCCTTATCGGGAACCATGACAGAAACAATGCGTCCGCCAAAGTTCGTGATGCAAACTTCCATATTGTTCTTGTTGCGCAGAATGTAGAGATCGGTTTTCTTTCCGTCCACTTCCGTACGGAAATTACTCTGTAATAGACCGGAATCCGTAGCCTTCTCGGCTTTCGGTGTACAAGCTGCCATTAAAAGGGCGGCAACTGCCCATACACATAACTTTTTCATGGTGTTTTATTAATTAATTACTATTAAACAGACTTACCAAAAGAAATCTAAAATTCATTCTACAAAGATGAGAAAAAACTAATTGTTTTTTTAAAACAAATTGTTCAATAAAGGATAAAAATTAATCATTAATTCAACTTTTAGAATAATACATTAGAAAAAAGATGCCAAATACACCCTTCATTTGCAATAACTTACCTAGAAAAGATTTAGTTTTGACATATTTCTTGTATACGTATGCCTTACATTGCTTGACTATCGGTTCAGCCAAGGTTCCGGATTCAGTTTCTCTTTCTCCCGGCGTAACTGGAAGTGCAATACCGTTCTTCCATTATCAGTGCCGTCAGAGAAAACTTGTCCGATAGATTGCTTGGTCTTCACCATGTCGCCGGACTTTACAGAAGCCGATGATAAGTTACAGTAAACGGAAATATAGTTGCCATGGCGGATTAGCACATTAAATAATCCATTCAACTGGAATACTGCTGCGACTTTTCCGTCAAAGATAGCACGTGCCTGTGCTCCCGGCTTTCCTTGGATATCAATACCTTTATTATCCAGTTTCACATTACGAAGACCTTCCACAGCATATTGTCCATAATGGCTGGTGATAATATAAGCACCGGATATAGGCATAGGAAGTTTTCCCCGATTGGCTGCAAAATTGCCGGACAATTCCCGGTCGGCTTTACTCATTGTATAAGTTTCCAGAGGCTTCGAGTTCGTTTTAACGGTTGTTCCGGTTCCGGCAGTTTGACTTTCTTTACCCTCCGCTTTCTTAGGGGCGGCAGCCTCGCGTCGGGCTTCTTCCTCGGCACGCTTGCGGGCACGTTCTATTTCTTCTGCAATCAACTTGTCAATGCGGGCATTCAATTGGTTAGCTTCTCTCCGTTTCTTATTGATCTCACCTTGCAACCCTCTCTGTTTCTTTTGCAGATTGGCCACAAGCGTACGTTTTTCCTTCTCCTGCGCTTCCAGTTTGGTCTTCTCGCCTTCACGCTCTTTCAACAGACTCTCTTTAGCGGCTTTCACCTGTTCCCGTTCCACCTTTTTCTTCCGTATCTGTTCCTGTTTCTTCAGGATTTCCTCACCTTGCAACCGTTGATAAGTAGCATATTCACGAACATAGCGCATACGGCGGTAAGTCTGCCCGAGATTCTTGGCAGAGAAAATAAACATCAGTTTTTCTTCAATCGACTTGTTCTTATACAAGTATTGGACAGAAGCCTCATACTTTTTCTTCTTATCCTTCAAATCCTTTTGCAAACCGTTCAACTGACGTTGCAAGGAAGTCAGTTCACGTTCTATCGCTTCCACGTCATTATTGATAGCAATGATATAACGTTTCCGCTCCTCGATCTGGCCAGTCAATACCGCCAGACTATTCAACTGACTACCCACATCTTTCTTTGTATCCTTCAAGATTGATTCCGTCTCGGAGATCTGCTTTTGCAGCGCACCACGTTTGCTTTCCAACTCACGAATCAGCTTGTTCGACTGAGCGAAAAGAGGAATTGCCAACCATAGGCAACCAATCAGAATTACAAAGAAATGTTTCATCATAAGAAAGCTACCAGCATTTTTACTAATTCTTCCAAGGGAACTTGCCGATATTTAGAAGTAAGTTCCGTAGGAGTCATTGAAAATTCTTTTGTCGAGAACTCATAAAGTTGGACTTTAGCCTTTTCCAACGAAGGAATGCCTATATCTTTTCCGGACAATTCCGTCTTCCCACCGGGAAAAGAGGCATCCAACAATATCTTCTCCAGACGGGAAAATTCTGCATTCTTCGGCAGCATGCCCTTCAATTCATCTTTGGTGGCACGGACAAAACGTTTGTTCATCCGGTCTACCAATAGCACACCGTCAGGAGTAACTTCCACACGCGCTACTTCCGTACGCAAGATAGGCATTAATAAGGATATTTGTACCCGCTCATGGGTTTTCATCTTCATAGTTCCCCCAACAGACATACTTCCTCCCTTTTTACCGGGAATAGTCAATTGAAGTTTGGAAGTCAGATAGCTGGACACCTGAACATTCTTCTCCGAAGTCGCCAAATGCTTCGAGCTCTTACACCCGGCCAGCACAACTACAACCAACAATAGAAAAACTATTCTTTTCATTCTGCAATATATTTCTTCTTTTCTATTTTCTCTTTCAGTGTTTTCGATTCACTACCCATTTCCAATGCTTTCTTCCAGTATTTCAGTGCACCTTCCACATCACCGGTCATAAAATAGATATCACCGCAGTGTTCCACAACCACATCACTCTTTTCTTCGTCACTCTTCATTGCATTATCAATGTAGATACGAGCTTCTGCATAGTTGCCCTTCTCAAAAAGAATCCAAGCGTATGTGTCGAGATAAGTGGCATTGTTAGGTTCGGCCTTCACCGTCTTGTAACTCATTTCTTCCGCCTTATCCAGATCGCGGCGTTCCACGGACAAATAATAAGCATAATTATTCAATGTACCAATATTGGACGGATTATACACTAAAGCCGAATCATAGGCTGCGTATGCTTCCTTCATTTGTTTCTTGGTATGATAGATATCCCCCATAATTGAGTAGAAATTCGAGACTATTTCTTTCCGCGTATCAGTCGTCACATGTTCCAGCGCCTTGGTACAAACACTCAACACACTGTCCGGCTGTTCTGCCTGATGATAGGCAATGGCTAGATAATAATAGAAATCCAATGCATCCGGAGTAGCCTCAATACCCGGTTCGCAGACTTTTATAATCTGTTTATAGTCTTCCTTCTTTATCGCCGCACTTATCAGCATAAGACGGGCAGCTTTATTAGTCGGATCCAAATCAACAACCTGTTCCAGTACCGGTACCGCCTCCGCTTCCATACTTTTCGACAACAGATATTGTGCATAAAGCATCGGAATCTGCGGATCATCCAGATCTTGTTCCATCATCCGGTCAAACAAGGCGATCACTTCCGTACTATCTTTTACCGATGATTGTTCATTCTCCACAATCACCTGACGCATGACACTGATTTTTGTATCCGGAGTAACTTTCTTATTCAGCAATAACGTATCGAGTTGTTGCTGGTATAGTTCCTTCTGACCCGTCTGTTCATAATAAGATGCCATTGAAAAGAGAGCCATTGGATTATCCGGTTCTACTGACAATACCTTCTGATAAGCCTCATATGCTTCCTCTTTTTTTCCGTTCTGAAGATATACATCCCCCAGTATCACTTGATAACGCATATCTGCCGGATATTCATTGACAAGACTCTCTATTTCCTGAAAAGCCTTCTTGTCATCCTTCATCTGGAGATAAATACGGAATTTCTCCATCGACAACTGTTCATTCTTACCTAAGCGTTTTTCCAGCCGGTTCAGCGTAGAAATTACATCACTGTACTTCTCCTGTCGTCCATAGATATCGAGAAGATTGAACAGAGGATCTTGCTTGGTCGGGAAACGGGTTACCATTTCTTCAAGCAACGTAACAGCTTTATCCAACTCATTCTGTTGTTGATACAGACTCACCAGCCCTTGACTATACCAGTAATTATCAGGTGCATAAGTCACAGCCTTTTCCAAGGCTGCCTGCCCTTGCGGCACTTGACGGAGAAACATATAATACTGGGATATTTCGTAAAGCGCAGAAGAAGCATTCGGGTGAATGTCCAGACAATGTTCCAACAACCCGAAAGCCGCGTCATACTCTTTCTTTTCTTTCATCCGCATGGCTTCCAGAAAAAAATAGTCATACTTACGCTGTTGCTCCTCTGTTAATTGAGAAGCCAAAGCTTCTTCCTTCTGAACTTTTTTCTTTTTATCCTTCTTTTTCTTAACCTTCTTTGTAACTGCATTCGCGCCAAGAGCATACCCCGACACCATAACCGCACCTCCTGCTACACTCCCCACCACTTGCACAGCCATGCAGGAAGTAAGCAGCAAAGTACTTAACAACGAGAATAATAGTATCCTTTTCATTTTTTTCCTGTGTGACCGAAGCCGCCGGCTCCCCGTTCCGTTTCATCCAATACTTCCACTTCCTGCCATACGGCCTGTTCATGTTTTGCTATCACCATTTGTGCAATACGTTCACCGTCTTCAATCACAAAAGTTTCCGATGACAGATTAACTAAAATAATACAAATCTCTCCCCGATAATCTGCATCAATGGTTCCCGGAGAATTGAGAACGGTAATCCCTTTCTTGATGGCCAAACCACTACGCGGACGAATTTGCGCTTCAAATCCCTGTGGGAGAGCAATATATAGTCCGGTAGGCACCAGGCAGCGTTGTAGCGGTTCCAATGTGATAGGTTCGGAAAGATTAGCACGGATATCCATTCCTGCAGACAATTCAGTGGCATAAGCCGGAAGCGAGTGCTTCGATTTATTGATAACTTGAATATTCATAAATACACGTTTACTATATTAACGGGCGAAAATACACATTTTGAACTGAAAAATAGTTAAGTTTGCAGTTAAATAATGTACCGGCAACTAATTTGTGAATGGTAAATAACGAAATAATGATTAAAATGATGAATTGGAACCAATTAATATCTGCAAAACGCTTCGGAATGGAAGAGTTCCATGAAGAACGCCAGGAAAACCGTTCGGAATTTCAACGGGACTATGACCGCCTCATTTTCTCCGCCCCTTTCCGCCGACTGCAAAACAAAACCCAAGTATTCCCCTTACCGGGCAGTATCTTCGTACACAACCGGCTCACACACAGCCTTGAAGTATCCTGTGTCGGACGTTCGTTAGGAAATGACGTCGCAAAAGCGATTCTTGAGCGCCAGCCCGAACTGCAGGAGTCTTTCCTACCGGAAATAGGTTCTATCGTTTCCGCTGCCTGCCTGGCGCACGACTTGGGCAACCCGCCTTTCGGACATTCCGGCGAACGGGCCATATCTACTTTTTTTTCTGAAGGTAAAGGACAATTCTTAAAGGACAAGCAACCGGATGGAGAACAACTTTCTTCGATGGAATGGGAAGATTTGACACATTTTGAAGGAAATGCGAACGCATTCCGACTGCTCACACACCAATTTGAAGGACGCCGGAAAGGAGGATTTGCCATGACTTACACGACATTAGCTTCCATTGTGAAATACCCTTTTTCATCCAGTCTTGCAGGTACGAAATCAAAATTCGGCTTCTTTGTCAGCGAAGAAGAGAGTTTTCACAGAATTGCTACGGAACTGGGGCTTACTTTGCTCAACGAACACCCGCTGAAATATGCACGCCACCCACTGGTATACCTGGTAGAAGCTGCCGATGATATCTGTTATCAGATGATGGACATTGAAGACGCCCATAAATTGAAAATTCTCACAACCGAGGAAACTAAAGAACTGCTAATGGCATACTTCAACGAAGAACGGCAGGCGCATATCCAAAAAACATTCCATATCGTAAATGACACCAATGAACAAATCGCTTACCTACGTTCTTCTGTGATCGGATTATTAATCCGGGAATGTACACGTGTATTTTTGGAACACGAGCAAGAAATACTTTCCGGCACATTTGAAGAAGCACTTATCAAACATATCTCCGAACGTCCGGCAAAGGCTTACAAGCATTGTGCCGAAGTTTCGATCAAGAAGATTTACCGCTCACGAGATGTACTGGACATCGAATTAGCCGGCTTCCGGGTTATCAGTACCCTACTTGAGTTAATGGTAGATGCGGTGACCTCACCCGGAAAGGCTTACTCCGAACTTCTAATTAACCGGGTCTCCAGCCAGTACAATATAAAAGCACCTGCACTCTATGAAAGAATACAGGCGGTACTTGATTATATATCGGGAATGACTGATGTCTTTGCTCTTGACCTCTACCGCAAGATTAACGGTAACAGTCTGCCTGCGGTGTAACGACTTTAGGAGTAAACGCCTCATCCTCCTCACAAGGCATTTTCAACGCATCCGGATGACTTTCAATAAACGTCTGGATGTGGCGCATGCGCTTGTCCTCCAATATTTCATCTACCGCAATCAGGATTCCGGTTTCTTCTACATCCCCAAACTCATAGTTGATAGCTGTGCCAAACATACGCATAGTGGGACTCAAACTCATATAAGCATTTACCAACGGTGGAATATTATATCCTAATTTGCGAATCTCACAATTCAGAATCTTATAATCTTCTTTAAACGTATTCTTGCAGAACAACGCTTTCAGTTCTTCTTCGGAAGTTTCCGATTTTAACGGGTCCATTGGAGTCACCAGATGTTCTTTATCACAGAAATGCTTCTTGAGGAAATAAAGAATCATATCGCGACCGCGACGGTGATAACTGGGATACATGGTCACTTTACCAAAGAAGTATTTCACATTCGGCATGACAACAGTCAACGCCCCCAATCCGTCCCAAAGATTATCCAAAGCAAACAGACCTTTGCTTCCGGCACGGGTAGACTGGTATTCAAGCGTCACAAACGAGCGTCCCAATTCGATTGTTTGAGGCAGATATTCTTTAATAAAAGTATCCGAAAAATGGAACATGTGGGAAGTAGCCAGAATCGGCGCCCCTTTTTCATCAAAGCGCACATCTGTCCCGAGCAGATACCGATATCCCCCCAGAATTTCTTCCGCTTCCGGGTTCCATACAATTAACTGCTTGTAAGGATGCTCCATTGTGTCGTATTCATCAATATCCATTGACAAACCTGTCCCTCCACCGGCAGCACGGAAAGCTATCTCACGCAAACGACCGATTTCCCTCATCACATTAGGAGCGTTCAGGTGAGTAATAATATAAATCTGATTATTACTCTTA
>ERZ840057.3026-NODE-3026-length-10515-cov-2.470650_pt1 | contig 10515 bp, 7 predicted proteins | sample MGYA00519907_ERZ840057 | MGnify/ENA primary metagenome ERZ840057 (study PRJEB31850, sample SAMEA3708862) | human gut metagenome | biome: human gut; feature: human-associated habitat; material: faeces | place: China | collected 2014 ...
AACAGGCGCACCTTCGGGGCAGAGATTTCAATCCTAAACGGGCATATCGGAAAGGTAACCCCTACCGGACAAGATGAGGGATATTACCTCCTCCCCGGCTTTATTGACGCACATGTCCATATAGAGAGTAGCATGGTAACCCCTACGGCATTCATTCACGCAGCCGTACGCCATGGCAGTATCGGTGCCGTGGCGGACCCTCATGAGATAGCGAATGTAATGGGTACCGAAGGAGTCGAATATATGCTCGACAACGCGAAAGGGATTCCTTTCTACACATGGTTCGGTGTCCCATCTTGCGTACCGGCTACGATTATGGAAACCTCCGGTGCGATCATAGACGCAGACGAAACCGCTCGTTTGTTGGAACGAGAGGATCTACACTTCTTGGCAGAGATGATGAATTACCCCGGAGTCTTAAATAAAGATCCGGAAGTTATGCGCAAAATAGAAGCCGCGAAACAAGCGGGTAAACCCATAGACGGACATTATCCCCTAGCGACAGGTCCCAAGCTAAAGGCATATATCGAGTCTGGTATTTCCACCGATCATGAAATCATCTATCTAGAAAAAGGCCGTGAGAAATGTGAGCTTGGGATGCATGTTCTTATTCGGGAAGGAAGCGCGGCGAAAAACTTTGACGCACTTCATCCGCTATTGAAAGAGTATCCCGAACAAATCATGTTCTGTACAGATGACGCACATCCTTCGTTTTTAAACAAAGGACACATAAATAGGATGGTAAAAAAATCGCTGGATTTAGGATATGATCTATATGATGTATTACGGGCCGCTTCCTATAATCCGGCCATGCACTATAAAATCCCCGCAGGTTTCTTACGAGAGGGAGACTCCGCCGATTTTATCCAAGTAAACAATTTAAAGGATCTAACCATACAGGCAACCTATATACAAGGAACCTGTGTATACGATGGAGAGAAATGCACGCTTCCACTCCAAAAGCCTATACATCGTAATAATTTCCACACGAAACCGATCACATTAGAAAAGCTAGCGGTAAAAGCGAAAGGGGAACAGATGCGTGTCATTGTTTGCGAAGACAGCGAATTAATCACGAAAGAAGAACTATATCCTGTACATACATTCGATGGATTTGTAGAATCAGATACAGAACGAGACATTTTAAAACTCGTTATTCTAAATCGCTATCAAACGGCTCCTCCCGCTATTACCTTTATAAAAGGAACAGGGCTCAAGCTCGGTGCCATCGCTCAAAGTATCTCCCACGATAGCCATAACATCATCGCTATAGGCGTAACCGATTTCGAGCTTATGCAAGCGATCAATGTGGTCATAAAAGCGAAAGGAGGAATCGCCGTGAGCTGCATGGACGAAGTCACTCTCCTGTCCTTGCCGGTAGCGGGATTGATGAGCGACGAATCATTGGAAGAGACGAGCTGCCGTTACGAAGAGATCGAGGAAAAGATCAAGCGATTAAAATCCCCGATGGATTCATTACAAATGACGCTTTCTTTTATGGGATTGCTGGCGATCCCATCCTTAAAACTTAGCAACAAAGGTTTGTTCAATAGCGAGACATTCCAATTTACTTCCCTATTCGTATGATAGCCGATAAAGACGAACATATCAAGACGATCCTATCGGTCATTCCGGAAAAGCCGGGATGCTACCAGTATTTCGATGAAAACGGAACGATTATATACGTCGGCAAGGCGAAGAACCTAAAACGACGGGTATCCTCTTATTTCAACAAGGTACATGACAGCAATAAGACCCGTGTGTTAGTCAAGCAAATCCGGGATATCAAATATATAGTCGTCGATACGGAAGAAGACGCGTTACTACTGGAAAACAACCTCATCAAACAGTATCGTCCCCGCTATAACGTATTATTGAAGGACGACAAAACCTACCCTTCCATCGTGGTAAAGAACGAGTACTTTCCCCGGGTTTTCCAAACCCGGAACATCGTTCGGGACGGATCACAATATTACGGTCCTTATCCCTCTTTGTTCACGGCGAAAGTGATGCTACAAATGCTAAAGGAACTTTACCCTTTACGCACTTGTAAATATCCCCTCACTCCCGAATCCATCGCACAAGGACGCTATAAGGTTTGTCTGGAATACCATATCAAGCGTTGTAAAGGGCCTTGTGAAGGCTTGCAATCATTGGAAGAATACCAGCAAAATATTTCCGAGATCAAAGAGATTCTGCGAGGCAACATCTCGCAAATCAGCAAACACCTCTATGAGGAGATGCAATCGCTCGCTGCCGAGCTCAAGTTTGAGGAAGCGCAAAAGATCAAGGAAAAATACGAAGTCATCGAGAACTACCGTTCTAAATCTACGGTCGTAACCCCGATGCTACATAATATAGATGTATTCACGATCATAGAGAATGACCATTCCGCTTATGTGAACTTTATGCATATCGGAAACGGGGCGATCGTACAAGCCTATACATTCGAGTATAAAAAACGATTGGACGAGAGTAAGGAGGAATTGTTAAGCCTCGGTATTATCGAGATGCGGAATCGTTTTAAAAGCACCGCCCGGGAGATTATCGTGCCTTTCAAGCTGGATATGCAACTAGAGAATGTCACCTTCACCATTCCCCAAAGAGGGGATAAAAAGAAACTGCTCGATTTATCCGAGATGAACGTCAAGCAGTTTAAGGTTGACCGCTTGAAGCAAGCGGAAAAGTTGAATCCGGAACAACGGAATACCCGTATCTTGAAAGAGATCCAAGAGGCCTTGCATCTGGAGAAATTGCCTGCTCATATCGAATGTTTCGATAATTCAAACATACAGGGAAGCGATGCGGTAGCGGCTTGCGTGGTATTCAAGATGGGAAAACCGTCCAAGCAGGAGTATCGTAAATACAATATAAAGACCGTAGTCGGTCCGGATGATTACGCCTCTATGAAAGAAGTTGTCCGTAGGCGTTACGGGCGGGCAATCGAGGAGCGATCTCCCCTACCCGACTTAATTATAACAGACGGTGGAAAGGGGCAAATGGAAGTGGTTCGCTCGGTGGTAGAAGATGAATTAGGCTTGTCCATTCCAATCGCCGGACTAGCGAAAGATGGTAAGCACCGGACCTCGGAGTTATTATTCGGGTTCCCACCCGTAACCGTTGGCATGCGTTTGGACAGTCCGCTATTCCATCTGCTTACCCGGATACAAGACGAGGTACACCGTTTCGCCATCACTTTCCACAAGGATAAACGAAGTAAGACCCAGACAAAATCCGAATTAGACACCATTAAGGGTATCGGTGAAAAGACAAAAGTATTACTTTTACGTCACTTTAAAAGCGTAAAACGAATCAAGGAAGCAAGCTTCGAGGAACTGAAATCCGTGATTGGCGAGGCGAAAGCCAAGGCACTACAAGAGGGACTGGATGGAAAGCGAACAGAAAGCGAACAAAAATAGAACAAAAGCGAACAAGATGAGAACAGTTACACAACGTGTGCAGCACGCTTCCGTCACGATAGACGGACAGCTTAAGTCCAAAATTGGAAAGGGGCTATTGGTATTAGTCGGTATCGAGGACAAGGATACGCAAGAAGACATTGAATGGTTGGCAAAAAAGATCACCAACCTACGCATATTTGACGATGAAAACGGGGTCATGAACCGCTCGGTTATCGAAGCGGGAGGCGAGATCATGGTTGTCAGCCAATTTACCTTACACGCCTCTACGAAAAAAGGGAACCGCCCCTCCTACTTAAAAGCGTCTAAACCGGATATCGCCATTCCGATGTATAAAGCTTTTTGCGAAGAGGTAGGGCTTCAACTCGGAAAACCTGTACAAACCGGAACATTCGGAGCTGATATGAAAATTGAACTTTTAAACGACGGGCCGGTTACTATTATTATCGACTCTCAAAATAAAGAATAAGTATGGCAGATATAACTTTACAACAAGCCCAGCAAATGGTAGACGCTTGGATCAAGACCTATGGGGTCCGTTATTTCAATGAGCTTACCAATATGACCATCCTCACCGAGGAAGTGGGCGAGCTAGCCCGGATCATGGCACGTACCTACGGTGAGCAGTCTTTCAAGGAAAGTGACAAACACCGGGATTTAGGCGATGAAATGGCAGATGTCTTATGGGTACTGCTTTGCCTCGCCAACCAGACCGGAGTAGATCTTACCGCCGCTTTCGAGAAGAATCTCCAAAAGAAAACAGACCGAGATAAAGAACGACATATAAACAATCAAAAACTATAAGCATATGGCACATCATCACGATTGCGAATGTGGACATGATCATCATCATGAACATGAACACGAATCAAATTCCGTACAGATAGACCGTTATCATGAAGCTTTCAATAAGTTTGAGCCGGCCCTGCCGGATACCCAGACCACCGAGACTGTAAACGCTCTTTTAGAGAAACATTTCCAAGAAAACTTTACACCGGAAGTATTGAAAACGATTCATGGCTGCATCGACTTGACCTCATTGACCAGTCTGGATACCAAAGAAAACATCTGGAAGATGGTCGACACGGTAAATGATTTCGAGGGAACTCGTCCGGATGTCCCGAACGTAGCCGCTATTTGCGTCTATCCCCTATTCGTGGAAACGGTTAAGCAGGCACTTACTGCGCAAGAGGTTAAGATCGCGTCGGTTGCCGGAGGTTTTCCTTCCTCACAGACATTTACGGAAGTCAAGATCGCCGAAACGGCCATGGCAGTCATGCAAGGAGCCGATGAAATCGACGTTGTCATGAACCTAGGCTATTTCATGGAAGACAATTTCGAGGAATTGACCGAGGAATTGCAAGAGATCAAGGAGAGCTGTCGCCACGCCCATTTAAAGGTAATCTTAGAGACCGGAGCTTTAGTCACAACGGAGAACATCCAAAAAGCATCCATCCTAGCCATGTATTCCGGCGCGGACTTCATCAAGACCTCTACCGGCAAAGGATACCCGGGAGCCACTTTCGAGGCCGCCTATACCATGTGCAAGGCCATCAAAACCTACCATTCCATCACCGGAAACAAGGTTGGCATCAAGATCTCCGGAGGCGTACGCACGGCGGAAGACGCAGTTCGATATTATACGATCGTAAAGGAGATACTAGGCGATGAATGGCTTAACAAAGATTTGTTCCGTATAGGAGCGAGCAGTCTGGTCGGTGATATAGAAAAACGACTCGGGAAATAGTCCATTCTAATAAACCGGGCGCAGATGGCTTAGAATCCTGTGTCCGGTAAGCACTCTCAAAGTCAGTTAACTTACCTTGGCATCGAAGTTAACTGACTTCGTCAAGTAAGTTAACTTCATTGGCTATTGAAGCATACTTACTTTTTTACGAACAAGAGCCATCTCTCTACAACTAATAGATAAAGGAATTTCTATTTGGAGCGAGTCATGATATAATCGGCCAGCTGGATCAAGGATGTCCGTGCCTCAGACTCTGGCAATCTCAAAAGAACATCGACCGCCTTATCATGATATTCCTTCATGCGGGCCTCGGCATATTCGATTCCACCATTCGCCTTGGCGAACTCGATCAAGGAATCGACATTCTCCGCCGCGAAATCTTTCCGTAAAATCATATCCAAATAACGGGCGGCCTCCTCTTCCCTACCCTGCCGCAAGGCATATAATAATGGAAGCGTAACCTTACCCTCACGAATGTCATTTCCCGTCGGCTTACCGATATTCGCCTCCTTGAAATAATCAAAGATATCATCCTTGATCTGGAAGCAATACCCCAGATACTCGCCAAACTCACGGCAAAGAGCGATCACCTCCGCAGAGGCGCCCGATGAAATGGCCCCAATCTCCGTGCAAGCGGAAAGCAAGGTAGCCGTCTTCTTCTTGATCACTTGCAGATAGCAATTCTCGTCTAGGATACTCTCCTCGGCGGTCTCCAATTGCTTGATCTCACCTTCGGACAAGTCTCTGCCTAAATTAGAGATAATCCCGACAATCCGCAAATCGCCGGTTTGTATGGAACGGATCAAAGCGGTAGAAAGCACATAATCACCTACCAACACGGAAATACGGTTATCAAAGATAGCGTTCAATGAGGGAACGCCACGACGTTGCTTCGTCTCATCGATCACGTCATCGTGAATCAACGTGGCGGTATGCAAAAGCTCCAGCAAGACAGCGGAATTGATCGTGTTATCCGTAACCTGTCCACAGACCTTGGCGGTAAGGAGCACCAATAACGGACGCACATGCTTCCCGGTAGAATTCAGTATAACGTCGATAGCCGATTGTAACCGGGTCGTCTCGCTGCGTAGAGATGCCTCGAAATCCTTATTGAAACGTTCAAATTCAGCGGAAACCGGTTCTTCTATTTTCCTTCTTTCATCCATAATTCCATGCAAAGATTCGCAAAAGTAACAAAAACTATCGAGTAAGCGAGTTTTTTCGTACATTTACCCAGATTTTGTCCCACTAAAACGTGTTAAAAGTAATGAAGTTATTCCTTATAGATGCGTATGCGTTAATTTATCGCTCCTATTACGCCTTCATCAAGAATCCGCGTATCAACTCCAAGGGTGTGAATACCTCCGCCATTTTCGGTTTTATCAACAGTCTGGAGGATGTATTAAAACGTGAGAACCCGACTCATATAGCGGTGGCCTTTGACCCGAAGGGACCGACCTTCCGCCATGAGGCCTTCGAGCAATACAAGGCACAACGGGAAGAGACGCCGGAAGTGATCCGTCAATCCGTCCCTATCATTAAAGAAATCATAGAGGCTTACAATATTCCGATTCTGGAAGTACCCCGCTACGAGGCGGACGATGTGATCGGCACCGTATCCAAACAGGCGGAGAAGGAAGGCTTCGAGGTGTACATGATGACGCCGGATAAAGATTACGGCCAATTGGTGTCCGAACATATATTTATGTATCGTCCGAAATTCGGAGGCGATTACGAGATCATGGGCGTGCCTGAGGTCTTAAACAAGTACGGCCTCACGAGTACGGAGCAAGTGATCGACTTGCTGGGACTGATGGGCGACGCTTCCGATAATATCCCCGGCTGTCCGGGTGTCGGCGAGAAGACCGCTCAAAAACTACTGACCGAATTCGGAAGCATCGAGAACCTGTTAGCGAACACTGATAAGTTGAAAGGCGCGCAAAAGAAGAAGGTGGAGGAGAACGCCGAGCAAATCCATTTCTCCAAATTCTTGGCGACGATCAAAACGGATGTCCCTATCGAGTTTGATGCCGCCCGTTGCGTTCGTGAAAAGCCAAACGAAGAGCGCCTGACTGAGATTTACACAGAATTGGAATTTAGAACATTTATTAACAAACTAAGTTCTGAGCCGGTCAAAGCCGCTCCGAAAGGTCCCGTTCAAGGCGATTTGTTCGCGATTTTTACGCCCGAGAGTACGGAAGAGCCAAAAAAATCGATTCTCACGGACTTAAAGTCCACCCCTCACAACTATTATTTAACTGATACAGAGGAAAAACAAGCCGATTTAGCCCGCTTTTTATTGGGTCAAGAATTTTTCGCTTTTGACACGGAAACCGACGGCATCGATCCCTTGAAAGCCGGACTGGTCGGAATGTCGTTCGCCGTGAAAGAAAACGAGGCTTGGTATGTTCCTGTTCCCGCCAACTCAGTAGAGGCGGCGAAAGTAGTGGAACGCTTCTCCCCTGCCCTGCAAAATCCGAAATCATTAAAGATCGGGCAAAACATCAAATTCGATATTTTGGTACTTCGTAAATACAACGTGAAGGTAGCCGGTCCTCTGTTCGATACGATGATCGCCCATTACCTGCTGAACCCGGAATTACGGCACGGAATGGATTACCTAGCGGAGACCTACCTCAAGTACCAGACCGTCCACATCGAGGAACTGATCGGCCCAAAAGGAAAGAACCAGTTATCGATGCGAAACGTACCCGTGGAACAAATCGCCGAATACGCCGCCGAGGATGCAGACGTCACGCTCAAGCTAAAGAATTATTTCGCGCCCGAGTTGAAGAAAGAAGGACTGGAATCCCTCTTCACCACGATCGAGATGCCATTAATATATGTATTAGTGGAAATGGAGGCTACCGGCGTCACGCTGGATACAGTAGCGCTTAAGCAATCTTCGGGCGAACTTACCGCCTCCATGAACAAACTGGAGCAAGAGGTTTACGAGCTGGCCGGCACGGAATTCAACATCAACTCCACGAAACAGGTCGGCGAAATCCTTTTCGACCGCTTGAAGCTGGACGAGAAAGCGAAGAAGACCAAAACAGGCGGTTACAGTACCAGCGAGGATGTATTGGAGAAACTTCGCAGCAAACATCCCATCATCGGCAAGCTTCTTGAATACCGCGGACTTAAAAAATTATTAAGTACCTATATCGACGCTCTACCCGAGTTGATCAATCCGCAGACCGGAAAGATACATACCTCTTTCAACCAAGCGGTAACATCTACCGGACGCCTCAGCTCTACCAATCCGAACCTGCAAAACATTCCGGTACGGGACGATCTTGGCCGCGAGATCCGTAAGGCGTTTATCCCGGATAATGCGGATTGCCTCTTCTTCTCGGCCGACTACTCCCAGATCGAGCTGCGCGTCCTTGCCCACATGTCCGGCGATGAGCGCCTGATCGAGGCGTATAAGACTGCCCAGGATATCCACGCCATCACGGCGTCACAGGTGTTCCACATCCCGTTAAACGAGGTGACACCACTGCAGCGCCGCAACGCGAAGGCCGTGAACTTCGGGATCGTGTACGGGATCAGTGCCTTTGGACTCAGCGAGGACCTGAGCATCTCCAGAAAAGAGGCCATGGATTACATCGCTCGCTATTTTGAGACATATCCGCAGGTAAAAACCTTCCTCGACAGCCTTGTTGCCCACGCGAAGGAGCAGGGATATGTCACCACGATGTTCGGACGCCGCCGCCCGGTACCGGAGTTAAAGTCCTCGAACTTCATGCAGCGTTCTTTCGGAGAACGTGTAGCCATGAACTCTCCGATCCAGGGAACGGCTGCCGACATCATCAAGATCGCGATGATCCGGGTGGACGAGCGGTTAAGAAGGGAAAATCTCCGTTCCAGACTGATCCTGCAGGTGCACGATGAACTCCTCGTCGAGACGGCGGCGGACGAAAAAGAGATCGTCATGAAGATCCTCTCCGAAGAAATGCACCATGCGGCATCCTTAAAAGTGGAGCTGGAGATCGATATGCATGACGGAAAAAACTGGTTTGAGGCGAAATAGATGAAACAGAAGAAAATTATTGGGATCACCGGCGGAGTCGGAGCCGGAAAGAGCAGTGTGCTCGCGGTACTGAAGAACGATTTCGGGGCGAAGATCATTCTCGCGGATCTTGTGGCCCACGATCTCATGGAGCCGGGAAGTCTGGGACTCAGAAAGGTCACAGAGGCGCTTGGAACGTCATTTCTCACCCCGGACGGAGCCGTGGACCGGAAAGCGCTGGCGGACCTGATCTTCCGGGATAAAGAAGCATTAAAAACGATGAACTCCATCATCCATCCGTTAGTCTGGAAGACGATGAAGGAAGAGGCGGAGGCCGCCAGTGAAAACCTCGTGATCATCGAGGCAGCGGTCTTTGACACTGCGCCGAAGAACTTCTTTGACGAGCTCTGGTACGTCTACACGACAAAAGAGAACCGGATCGTCCGCCTGATGGAAAACCGCGGCTACAGCCGTGAAAAATGCGAGGACATCATCGGAAGGCAGGCGTCGGAGGAGGAATACCGCGCGCTCTGCAGCCGTGTCATCGACAACAACGGGGACGAATCCGATATCAAACGACAGCTGAAGGAGATCCTTGACCATGAGATTTGTTAGCATTGCCAGCGGCAGCAGCGGAAACTGCATCTACACAGGGACGGAGGAGAGCCATATCCTGATCGATGCCGGGATCAGTGCAAAGCGGATCGAGCAGGGGCTCAACGAGGTTGGATTAAAGACAAGCGAGCTGGACGGGATCTGCATCACCCATGAGCATTCCGACCATGTGAAGGGATTAGGCGTCCTCGCGAGAAAATATGAAGTCCCGATCTACGCCACAGAAGGGACACTCGACGAGATCCGGAAGATCAAAGGCCTCGGCGAATACCCGGAGGAGCTGCTGCACCCGATCCTGCCGGACACCGAATTTTCCCTCGGGGATCTGACGATCAAGCCGTTCCACATCGACCATGATGCGGCCGACCCGGTCGCTTACCGGATCCAGTCGGGAAATAAGTCTGTGGCAGTCGCAACGGACCTTGGACATTTCAACCAGTACACGATCGACCATCTCCTCGATCTCGACGCGGTGCTCTTAGAGTCCAACCATGACCTTCGGATGCTGGAGACGGGACCGTATCCGTATTACTTAAAGCGCCGCATCATGGGAGATTTCGGACATCTTTCCAACGAAAACGCAGGGCGTCTCTTGAACTGCATTTTGGGCGGCAGATTGAAACACATATTACTCGGTCATCTGAGCAAGGAGAACAATATGCCGGAACTGGCGTACGAGACCGTACGCTTAGAGATCGACATGGGGGACTGCCCGTACCACG
>ERZ840057.3030-NODE-3030-length-10504-cov-6.458513_pt1 | contig 10504 bp, 7 predicted proteins | sample MGYA00519907_ERZ840057 | MGnify/ENA primary metagenome ERZ840057 (study PRJEB31850, sample SAMEA3708862) | human gut metagenome | biome: human gut; feature: human-associated habitat; material: faeces | place: China | collected 2014 ...
ACATGACCAGCGGCAGCAGCATATTCAGGCCCAGCTGGGTCAGCCAGACAAGATCCTCCAGTGCCTTATACCAGCCCTTCAACCTGCGTTTCCTCCCTGTGTGATGTGCCTTTGCAAAAGCCAGATTCTGGATTCTTTGCCAAGGATTTGCAATCAGCAAAAAATCTTATAACGATAGTATAATTCAAACCGATCGTTTTTTCAATCAATTTTCCACTGTTTTCTAGTAAAATTTCATAGTTTGTTTACACTAATGCCGTAACTGTACGCCCTGTATGGAGTTTGTGCGTCTGCGGGCGCATCAATACCAAAAGTTTGATGGATCTGTTGTGCAGAATGCAAAAAACGGGCGAACCCTCTCAGGCGCTGACGCGCCAGCTCTCCCGAAGGGCGAGCTTTTATGCATCTTTCGGGCAGCACAAATAAAACTCCCCCTTCCGGGGGAGCTGCTGAGCGAAGCGAAGCTGAGAGGGTCACACAAAAAAAGCCGCCCGGCTCTTTGGGAACCGGGCGGCAGCCGTTATGCAGTTTTCAGGACATTACCAGAGGTTTGCGGTCTCGTTGTACAGGCCCTCATAGCTCTTGGCGGAGACATCCCAGCTGAAGTCGCACTCCATGCAGTGGTGCACGAGGTTCTTCCAGTTCTCCTTGTCATAGTAAGCATTCTGTGCGTTGCAGCAGGCCACATACAGCTCGTGGGCATTGTAGCCCGCAAAGGTGAAGCCGTTGCCCTCACCCATGGTGCTGTCGTGGATGGAGTCGCGCAGACCGCCGGTCTCGCGGACGATGGGAGGCGTGCCGTAGCGGCAGGCCACCATCTGTGCCAGACCGCAGGGCTCGCTCTTGGAAGGCATGATGAAGGCATCTGCGCCTGCGTAGATCTCCTGCGACAGGGCCGGCTCAAAGCCGATGTAGGTGCCAACGCGGCCCGGATGGCGTGCGCACAGGTCGGAGAAGAAGTTCTCGTACTGGCTCTCGCCGCTGCCCAGAACGACCAGCTCGATGCCGCGATCCACCAGACCATCGGCGATGCTCTGCACCAGATCAAAGCCCTTCATGCCGACCATGCGGCTGACCATGGCAAAGACGGGGCTGCCATCCTTGTGCAGGCCAAACTTGTCCTGCAGGGCCTCCTTGCACTTTGCCTTGCCCTCTTCAAAGTTGTCGATGCTGTAATTGAAGGGGATGTGCTTGTCGGTGGCGGGGTCGTTGGCATCCATGTCGATGCCGTTCAGAATGCCACGGAGCGAACGGGAACGTGCGCAGAGCAGACCGTCCAACTGTTCGCCGTAATACGGTGTCTTGATCTCTTCGGCATAGGTCTCGCTGACGGTGGTGATATAGTCCGCATAGACAAGACCGCCTTTCAGCATATTGGCATCGCTCTTGAATTCCAGCTTATCCGGCGTGAACATATAATCCGGCAGGTTGGTGTTATAGACAAAGTGACGGATGTCCCACACGCCCTGGAATTTCAGATTGTGGATGGTCATGATGCTCTTGGTTCCCCAATAAAAGCTATGGGTCGCAAAGGTGCTTTTGAGGAATACGGGGATCATGCCGGTCTGCCAGTCGTGGCAGTGAATGATGTCCGGATGGAATCCGATCACCGGCATTGCCGCCAGGACAGCCTTTGAGAAGAAGATAAAGCGTTCAATGTCCCACTGGGTGGAGTCGCTGTAGGGACGGTCACACTTGAAGTAATATTCGTTGTCGATAAAGTAGAAATGCACGCCCTCATAGACGTATTCCATAATGCCTACGTGTACATTCTCCACGTGTCTGCCATAGTCCATGTAGAAGTGGCTGACATAGCGGAACTGACTCCGGTATTCCCACGGGATGCAGGTATAATTCGGAATGATAACACGGACATCGTACTCGCTGCGGTCCAGACTCTTGGGCAGTGCGCCGACTACGTCTGCCAGACCGCCGGTTTTAATGAAAGGGACGCATTCAGAGGCAGCAAACAAAATATTTTTCATGATCCAATCTACTGTGCCGAAAAGCGGCACATACTCCTTTCCTATGTATCGCAGAAAGCACGCCTTTTTGCGGCGCTTTCTATTTGCAGTGTCTGTGCGGCGGCAGTTCCGCCCATGCACAGTTTTTTCCTACTCCTCTATTATACTCTTTTTCGGGCAGTTCGTCAAGGGATTTCGCAAAAAATGAGAAAACATTTCCACAAAAAACTGTCGTAATTTGTAGGTGTTACACAAGATGCAGGAAAGTGTCGAGTTGAAATTGTATAAAATTCCGCAGAAAACAAAGGATATCTGTGACAGGCGGCACGTTCGGAAGCGCCGCACAGAGAAAGGAGCGAGATCATGCAGCAGCTGAAAAATCGTCTGGCATTCCTGCGTCTGCTGTTGGTGCTGCTGTTCTGCACAGCGGCAGTATATCTGGCATGGCTGGTGCAGAAGCCGGAGCTGATACAGACCGCCGCCAGACAGGGCACGTATACCTGCACCGCCGGGACTGCCCGGGGGACGATCTACGACCGGAACGGCGTGCCGCTGGTGAATACCAAAACCGCCTGCATCGCAGTCGTCAGCCCTACGCCTGCGGCAGCCGAGGCACTGCTGTCCCACGTCACCGACACCGCAGCGTTTTATGAAAAGCTGGCACAGGGAATGCCGTTCACCTGCACGGTAGACACGGCAGACATCGACTGCCCGGATGTGACCATACTGCAGATCCCCCAGCGCAGCACGTCGCCACAGCTTGCCCAGCACGTGATCGGCTATACCCGGGAGGGCAGCGGCGTAGCAGGACTGGAAAGCGCCTATGATGCCATCCTGCGCAGTGTGGATTCCCAGTGGAGCGTGACCTTTTCGGTAGACGGCACAGGCACGCCGCTTGCCGGAGAGCCGAAACAGATCCGCTACGGCGCAAATCCCACCGCAGGCATTATGACCACCCTGGACAGCCGCATCCAGCGCATCTGTGAATCCGCCGGCAGCGGACTGAAAAAGGGCTGCATCGTGGTCATGGACGTGGAAAGCGGCGACATTCTGGGGCTTGCCAGCTTTCCCGGTTATTCTGCCGACTCCCTGGGCGATGCCGTCAGCGACCCCGACAGCCCTATGATACAGCGTGCCTTGTATGCGTATCCGGTGGGTTCGATCTTCAAGCTGGTGACGGCGGCGTGTGCCTTTGACCAGGGCGTGGGCTACAATTTCACCTGGGACTGTGACGGGGCGATCTCTGTGGGAACGCAGCGCTTTCGCTGTCACGAATTGCAGGGACACGGCGTGCAGCATATGGCAGATGCCATGCGCAGTTCCTGCAACCCCTATTTCATTGCCTTGGGACAGGCGCTTTCCGGGTCAGACCTGCTGCAAACGGCAAAGTCCCTGGGATTCGGCACGGAGATCATGCTGACCTCAAACATGATCGCATCCGGCGGCACGCTGCCCACATTACAGCAGCTGAAACTTCCGGCGGAACAGGCGAACTTTTCCTTCGGGCAGGGCGTTCTGACCGCATCGCCCCTGCAGATCGCCAGAATGACCTGTGCCATCGCCGGAGACGGCACGCTCCCGGCAGTGCGGCTGGTGCGTGGCGTCACGGATGACGGCAGGACGGTGCTGCGGGAAGAGCGTGGCATCCCGGAATCGGGAATTGCACCGGAAACAGCGGCATTTCTCCGCCGGCTGATGTGTTACACTGCCGCCGACGAGGACTTCCAGGGCAGACCGGCGCACGTCTCTATGGGTGCGAAAACCTCCACCGCCCAGACCGGGCGCTGTGACGTTGACGGGACCGAGTACTGTCACGGCTGGGTAACGGCATTTTTCCCGGCGGAACAACCGAAATATGCGGTGACTGTTCTGGCAGAGGACGGCGGCTATGGAAATCAAGCCGCATCGCCCATTCTCCGGCAGATCGCAGGAGCGATCATGCAGGTGGAATAAGAACAGCACTGCACACAAAAACACCGCACCGTTCTTCGGATGTTTCCGAAAAGCGATGCGGTGTTTTGATTTGACAAATTTTGATGCGTCTGGTATAATGGTTAATCGAGGGCATACCTGAAACGGTAGGCGGTCGATTCCAGCTCCCGGAAGGGAGTGAGTGCAAATGAACATAGACATTCTCGTCAAGTGCATTAGCATGGTTTGTGAAGTATTCAAAGCATATCTTGCTTACTTAAACTTCAAGAAACGGAAATAACCGCCCCACAGCTTCCAACTAAAGGCGGTTATTTCAAATAATCACGAATGGGAGCAGACCGTCTACTGGTATGCTCTTTCTATTTTTATTATACGCTATCATGTCTCGTTTGTCAAGGGGCTTTTTTCGATTTGACAAATTTCGATGCGTCTGGTATAATGGTTAATTGAGGGCATACCTGAAACGGTAGGCGGTTTGAATTTTCTTTTGTTTCCACTCCCACTGCTGAATTTACAACAGTTGGGAGGTGATTGCTATGATGGATCAGTACGTCACTTTTGACGACTTGCTGAAAATTTGCAGTATCCTGTTAAATCTCGCAAGTCTGATCTTTTACATTTACTATAATCATAAAAATAGTAATGCAGATCACCGCAATGACGAGAATAAAAAGAAATAACCGCCCATAGTCTCCAAACCTGTGGCGGTTAAATCTTTTTTAATCTAAAGCAGTGGGAGCAGACCGTCTACTGGTATGCTCTTTCTATTTCTATTATACGCTATCACGCCCCATTTGTCAAGGGGATTTTTCAGAAAATGCAATGTGTACAGCAGCCATTTTCACCAACTGCGAAAGCTCCGGTCTGCAATTTTTCCGCAGACCGGAGCTTTCTGTTTATCATAGAACAAGTTGAACAAATTGAAAGTAAAATGACACTGCGTCACTCATAGCGCAGAGCGTCAATGGGATTCAGGTTGGATGCCTTGATGGACGGGATCAGTCCAAAGACAATGCCCACCACCATGGAGAATACCACGGAAACCACAATGGACAGGGAACTGATTGCCACCGGCACGGATGCGATCTTGGAGATCAGCTGTGCCAGCCCGATACCGATGCCCACACCGATGATGCCGCCGATGCTGGTCAGCACAGATGCCTCTGTCAGGAACTGTGCCAGGATCTTTCCCTTTTTCGCACCGATCGCCTTTTTCAGACCGATCTCACGGGTGCGCTCTGTTACAGATACCAGCATGATATTCATAACGCCGATGCCGCCGACCAGCAGGGAAATGCTGGCGATCCAGATCAGCATGGTATTGGTGGAAGAGCTGAGCTTTTGCAGGGACTTCGCCTGTTTCAGCAGATCCTGGCTGTCATATTTCACCTGGCTGCTGTCATTTTCGCCGCCGGCGCTGGTGGTGCGGATGGTGGCGTTCATCAGTTCTGCCACCTTTTTTCCCACAGCCGGCATACTATCAGTGTCCACTGCCTTTGCCAGGCAGTTTTCCGGTTCGTCATACTGGTACGCAATGGGCCAGGACTGGTTCGGAATGAACATCTTGCCGCCGCTGTTTCCCATATAAGTCCAGTAGTCCTCTTCGGAGTTGATGACCGGTTCGAAGCTGTTCACCTCAGTGACAACCCCCACCACCGTAAACGGCTCGCCGTTGATGTCAATGACGGTTCCCACCGGATCTTCGGAGGAATACAGACTCTTGACGGCGGTGCTGTCCAGGATCACTGCCTTGGCGTTGTCGGTGTATTCCCTGCTGAGGAATCCTCTTCCCTGCTGCACCTCATAGCCGGCTGTGTCAAAGTATCTGGCATCTATGCCGAACATGGCGCCGCTGAACTGGGTGTTCTGATAGTATACGTTGTCGCAGTAGGAACGTGTGCGGTAAAAGGATGCCGACTCCACATTGTCCAGTGCGGCGATGTTGTCCCGCACTGCCTGGGAGACGACCGGCACGCCGTCCGGCGCCGACTGATAGGTGAAGTCATAGGGGCTGTCGCCCTGGTACAGCTGGACGCTGACCGTATTGTTTCCCGCACCGATCAGATTGTTTTTGATCTGCTCGTTTGTGCCTTTGATGGTGGAAACAATGGCGATGATCGCCGCAATGCCGATGATGATGCCCAGCATGGTGAGAATGGAACGCACCTTATGGGACAAAATGCCCTGTAAGGATAAACGGATGTTTTCCAGCATATTCTGTCCCTCCTTTTAATATTCCGATGTGCCGTTGGTCTCATGGACCAGCGCACCCTCTGACGCATATTTTCCATAGGGAAAACAGATGTAGTCCTCCTGGCTGATGCCGGACAGGATCTCAATGGCGCTGCCGCTGTAGATGATCTTTCCCGTCTGGATGTTCTGCCGCTCCAGCTTTTTGTCCTTGGATTCCCGCATCACATAGTACTGTCCGTTTTCCTGCCGCACATAGCTCATGGGCAGATAGAACGTGCTGCTGTCCACCTCGCTGGTAAAGCTGAGGCTCACATAGCTGCCCACGGAAAGGCTGGTGGAATCGGTCACTGCCGCCTGGAACGGATAGGTGCTGTTGTTGGGGTTCTCGCTGCCGTTCTGGTTGGTGTAGGCAGTCGGCGTTGTGCCGATCTCTGTCACCTCTGCGGTGAGCGTTTCTCCGGTATCCCAGGCGTTCACTGTGATCTGAGAACCGACCGTCAGCTTATCCAGGTTCATTTCGCTGACATTGCCCTGTACCATGATGCCGCCGCTGCCCTGTACTACCAGGTACGGCTCGTTGGTCTCCAGGGATTCCACAGACTCTGCCACCTTTGTGACAACGCCGTCGATCTTCGCCAGTTCCTGTCCCTTTTCCTGCTTTTCCACTGCGCCGTCATAGTCGATCTGCGCCTTTTTCTCGTCGATCTCTGCGGACTGAATGGCGATCTGCTGTTCTGCCGCCTTCTGTTTCAGCTGCGCACGGGTGTAGACATAGTTGTCGCTGTCCGATGCAGCGGATGCCATGGGCTGTATTGCCGCCATAGGCGTTATCACAAATCCGCCCTGCATCTGTGCAGTGGGTGCAGCTGTGGTGTCCGGTGATGTGGTCTGCGTTCCCGGCGCAGACGCTGCGTCATCCGAAGTCCCCGGTGTGGTGTCTGCCGGCTGTGTTGTATCGCCGGACGAATCATCGCCACCTGCCGGGTCATAATCGAATGTACCGCCCACCTGGAGCGTACCGTACCAGACGCCGTTTCCGGAGATCTGCACGCCGCCGTCCTCGGTCACGGTAACATTCTGTCCCAGTGTCCAGTCTCCCGTAGCGGTCAGCTGGCTGCCACGCACCAGCCAGCCGTACAGCACTTCGCCCTGGTCGCTGTATACCACAAAGACAGCGCACTGTCCCGATGCTTTCAGCTGGTCCAGGACTGCCTGCTTGACCACCGTCGTTCCGGTGCAGGCGAACTGGAACGGGGCACTCTCCGAGCCGCTGCCGGCTGCCGCCTGTGTCAGCGCCGTCACCGCCGCCAGGGTATCCTTGGGCGTTCCGGGTGTGTCCGGCGTATCCGGTTCGTCTGGCTCGTCCGGATAGTCGGGATAATCCGGGATCACCGGCGCCTCTTCTGACGGTTTCAGTTTCTGGATGCGTTCCAGTTCCTTCTTCGCCTGGCGCACGTTGTCCTGTGCCACGGCGAGCGCCGTCTGTTTCTGTGCCACTTCCAGTCCCACCGCCGTCATGTCATATTGCAGCAGCGGCGTTCCCTTTGTCACATGGTCGCCCTCTTTGACCAGCACCTTTTCCACCAGCTGGTCGTTGGACGGTGTCACGTTCTGCACATCGCCGGAGACGACCTGACCATCCATCGACAGATCATCGCCCCAATAGTACTGCACCATGTTGGCAACGGGCATCACGTCTACCTCATGCTTTTTCGCCTGTCTGGAGCGATACAGAAGCGTACCGCCTGTGCCGCCGCCGGCAGCTACTGCCAGGCAAACCGCTATGGTCACGATCTTTTTCACCTTTGTCATGAAGCATCGCCCTCCTGTTCTGTCCGGCGCTCTCCGAAACCGCCCTGTTCCAGTCTGCCGTCACGGATGGTTACGATCCGCTGGGCGTGCTGGGCAATTTCCAGTTCGTGGGTAATCATTACGATGGTCACACCTTCTGCGTTCAGCTGGGCAAACAGTTCCATGATCTGCTCGCCGGAACGGGTGTCCAGCGCACCGGTGGGTTCGTCCGCCAGCAGCAGCCGGGGATGGCTCACCATGGCACGTGCGATCGCCACACGCTGTTTCTGACCGCCGGAAAGCTGGGTGGGCTTGAAGTTCACACGATCTTCCAGTCCCACACGGGTCAGCATCTCTTTTGCCCGCACCAGCCGGTCTTTTTTCCGCACGCCGGCATAGAGCAGAGGCAGCGCCACATTTTCCAATACCGACTGACGGGGCAGCAGGTTGAAGTTCTGGAACACAAAGCCGATCTTCTGGTTGCGTATCCCGGAAAGCTGGTTGTCGCTGCACTGCGCCATGTCCTGCCCGTCAAAGAAATAGCTGCCGCTGGTCTGTTTGTCCAGCAGACCGATAATGTTCATCAGCGTGGATTTTCCCGAACCGGACGGTCCCATGATCGCCAGATATTCGCCCTCGTCCACCTGGAGCGTGATGTCATGCAGCACAGGGACAGGCTCTTTGCCCTGCAAATAGGACTTGCAGATGTCATGCAAATCAAGTACCATCTGCCGCACCGCCTTCCGCTGTATCTGCTCCGGCTTCATCTGCCGGCATCTCGTCAACACTGTCGCCGGCATCTTCTCCTGCTCCGGAGATCACGCTGTCTGCGGTGTCGCCGTCTGCACCGTCGCCTGCCATGCCGGCTTCATCATCTGCTCCGCCGATCACGCCTTCTTCCACAGAGCTTCCGCTTTTGTCGTAGGAAATATCCTCATTGCTGCTGTCGTCCACGGTATCATCTGTGCCGTCATCTTCCGGTGTGGCTTCGTCAGGGTTGGTCGTGGTTTTCATGCCCTCCTGGTAGGAGTCGGACGGGAAAGCGATCATATCGTCCTCGGACAGACCGCTCTTGATCTCGCAGTCCCCTGCGGTATCGTCGGTCTGTCCCACTTCCACTTCCCGTTTTTCCAGGCGGTCTTTCTTGTCTGCCGCCCAGACGTAGCTCTTGCCGTCCTCATCGGTGAGAACATAGTCCGAATACAGCCAGATGCCCGACTTGTCGATGCTGTCGTCCGACATATCGTCCATGGAGACCAGCAGGTGCTGTCCCAGCATGAGACCGTCGCTGGAGTCCAGTGTCACATAAAAAGGATACTTGGACGCTGTGGTCATATCATCGCTGCTGCCGTACATCATGCTGTTGTTCTGGCTGTTGTCCGCCTCGGTGGAGATCTCCGAAATGGTGCCTTTCCAGCTGGAATCGTCCACACGGGAGCGCAGCACCATAGGTTCATCCTGGTAGATGGACTGGATGTTCTGCTCGCTGATGGTGCATTTCACCCGGAACTCGCCGTCCGACATAATTTTCATCAGCACATCCGTGCCGTCCGACTGGAGCTGCTCCACGGTTTTCAGGGACTGCACCGTCCCGGTGATCTCCGCCTTGACTGTGGCGTTGTTGATGGTATTCTGCAGCTTTTCCAGCTCAATCTTCTTGGTCTTGATGTCATATTCCGACTTGGCGATATCCGTCTGCAGCGACTGGATCTGGGTGGTATAGGTCAGCTTGTCATCCGCACTGGCATTCTTTTTTTCCGACTCCAGCTGTGCGATCTGCTGCTTGTTGGATGCGATCTCGTTTTCCATCCGCTCGATGTCCACATTGCCCTGCTGGAGTTCCAGCTGCATGGATTCCACATCATAGGTGAAAAGCGGATCGCCGGCGTTCACATGGTCGCCCTCCTGCACCGCAATCTCCGAAACGGTCTTTGAGGTGTCCAGCTTGATCTCCTTGGTCTCCTGGGGTTCGACCACGCCGGAGAACTGTAAGTCGGAGACTGTATTCGCCGCCGAGTTCACATCCCGGATGGGCATGACATATGCCACGCCGTCTACGCTGCTGCTCTTGCTGTGGTGATGCCACACCAGAACGCCGCTGACGCATACCGCCGCAGCCGTAACACCGGCAACTGTGCCGATGATGATTTTCTTGGATTTTCCCATATTCCTTCCTCCCTTTGCCGTCACGCAGATTCATTTTGCATCTCTTGAAAAAGGAATGCTGCATCAGTTCACATAGGCTTTCCTAACAAGGCACCCGTAGGGCGTGCCTTGTGCTGAGATGTCAGCGTAAGCTTACAAGGAGACTGACCCCTCAGTCAAGCCTACGGCTTGCCAGCTCCCCTGTTAGGGGAGCCTGTTAGAGGACTTGCTAAAATTGAACTGCGTACTTTGCCGTGCCTTTGGTCAAGTCAAAACTGCACGATTCTGGTAACTGTTTCAACTGTTGTATTCGTCATACAACGGATTGGCTTTAGTATAGCACACCCGCTCCCCGTTGTCAAGGCATTTTTTGCATTTTTCAGCGGTTTTCCGGAAAAAACACCGGATTCAGCGGAATGCCTAAAAAAAGCGGCATTCCGGAAGAAAAGACTGGCACTGTTTTGTCCCCGCTCCGGAAG
>ERZ840057.3038-NODE-3038-length-10475-cov-4.997025_pt1 | contig 10475 bp, 5 predicted proteins | sample MGYA00519907_ERZ840057 | MGnify/ENA primary metagenome ERZ840057 (study PRJEB31850, sample SAMEA3708862) | human gut metagenome | biome: human gut; feature: human-associated habitat; material: faeces | place: China | collected 2014 ...
ACTCTAAAGAGTTAATAATCTTCTTCATTTCGTTCTTATCAAGTCTTTCAGTGAATAAGAGGACATCTTTTCTATAGAAATCACCTTCCCACCACTCGGGTAAAGATGCCACTTCATTTTGGTAATCTTCCAGAGTAAAGAGAGAAAACACCTTGATAAATGGATAAGCCTTATTTAGAAATTCCTCTAAAACTAAGAGGAGTTCCACTTTCATATAGGATGAATCGAAGAAAAAATTTCCACTATTTATATAGGAAGAAACATTTGACATTCCAAGTTCTTTTAAGTCATGACAAAATTCTTCCATGACTACCTTGTGACGACCACCAACGTTTATCCCACGAACCAAAAATGCATAGCGCTTCATTTTAGACAAGTTTATCCAAGAAGCTTTCACCAATCATGGCTTTATCTACACCAAAGTTTTCAGCGACAGTTGCTGAGATGTCAGAGAAATGACCTACTGGAATAAGTCCATTTCCTTTGAATGATGGGCTATAAGCCAAGAATGGAATATATTCACGAGTATGGTCTGTACCTGCATAAGTTGGATCATTTCCGTGGTCTGCTGTAATCATCAAGAGATCATCTTCACGCATGGCAGCAATGATTTCAGGCAAACGTTGGTCAAATTCGTGCAAGCAATCACGATATCCATGTGGGTCACGACGATGTCCATAAAGGGCATCAAAGTCTACCAAGTTTGTGAATGAGAAACCATGTTTGAAGTCTTCAGAAGTCATAGCTTTAATCAAATTATCAATACCATGGCTATTTGATTTGTTGTGGCCCATATCGTGGTTAATACCAGCTCCGTTGAAAATATCATTGATTTTACCAACGGCATAAGTATCGATACCAGCTTCATTCAATTTATCCAAAACAGTTGGTGCAAATGGTGAAACAGCCAAATCACGACGGTTAGACGTACGAGTGAAGTTTCCAGGTTCACCAACGTAAGGACGAGCAATGATACGCCCTAGAAGAGCTGGACGCTCAAGGGTAATTGAACGCGCATATTCACAAATACGATACAACTCATCCAATGGAATAATGTCTTCGTGTGCAGCAATTTGAAGAACTGGGTCAGCTGAAGTGTAAATAATCAATTCACCAGTTTCCATTTGACGAGGTCCAAAGTCTTCAATAACAGCCGTACCTGAGTATGGTTTATTAGCTTCACGAATGACTTTACGTCCTGAGAATTCTTCAATTTTAGTGAGAATTTCTTCTGGGAATCCGTTCCAGAAAGTATCAAAAGGTTCAGTAATATTGAGACCCATGATTTCCCAGTGACCAGTCATCGTATCTTTACCAAGAGACACTTCCTGCAATTTTGTTGCATAACCAGTTGGGTTGCTCTCTGCTGGTACTGTTTTCAAAGGTGTTTCACGAGGAATATTTCCTAGACCAAGCTTAGCCATATTTGGCACATTCAATCCTACAGATTTAGAGATGTGACCAAGGGTATCTGAAGCACCGTCTGGCACACCTGCATTGACAAAGTCATTGGCATCTGGAGCAGCACCAATTCCTACTGAATCAAGAACGACTAAATGCATTCGGTTAAATTTGGACATAACAACACCACAAAGAGCTAAAATCTTTTCGAAATTACCTCTTGCCTTTCTATATTATTTAATAGTTTGACAAAAATTAATTAGTTTTCCTCATTAAAAGTGAGGGGAAATCAAAATTGGACTAGGCTTTGACTTCAACGACCTTAACACCGTCTTTTCCTGCAACGATGACTTTGTTAACCATACCATTGAACAATCCATGATCGACAACACCAGTCATAGCTTTGAGTTCTTCTCCAAGAGCTACTGGATTTTCAATCTTACCTAAATCAAGATCGATGATATAGTTCTTCATATCTGTAACAAAACGGTCACCTTGCTCCGTAAGTCGGAATGATGGCTTATAACCCTTCGACTCAAAGACACGATACAGGCGATCAGCACCATATTGAACCACTTCAACTGGTAATTTGAAAGCACCTAATTGATCAACCATTTTAGACTCATCAACCACCCAGATATATTCTTTTGTAGGTGTAGCGACAATTTTTTCCATCAAAAGGGCACCACCGCCACCTTTAATCCCGTTGAGTTGAGGGTCTACTTCGTCGGCTCCATCAACAGTAACATCAATACTGTCAATGTCATCCACTGCCTTCAAAGGAATGCCTAAGCCCTCAGCTTGTTTAGTGGTTTGACTTGATGTCGTTACACCAACAACACTAAGACCTTCTTCCTTAATACGACGGCCAATTTCCTCTACGAAGAAGTAAGCTGTTGACCCTGTACCGAGTCCAACAACCATTCCATCTTCAACGTATTTGGCAGCGGTTACACCAGCGATTTTCTTAAGTTCTTCCATGCTCGTCTCCTTGCATCTTTCTATAATAGTCGTTCAAAACAATTATAACATGTTTCACCAGTAAATAGAAATAATATGAGGGAGGAAAAACGAGCAAAAATAAAAACTAGACCCTAAATAGAATCTAGTTTTGATGGGGAACTAATTTAATAGCACCACTTAATCTTCTTTACGACGTTTGAAGAATCCTACAAAGGCTGCAAAAATCATTGAAAGAAGTCCAATCAATCCAGCATTGCTAGTGTGCTCACCAGTTTGTGGCAACTCAGCTTGAGGCACTACAGGAACTTCAGTATCTGGAGTTGGTGTAGTTGGTGGTGTCACTGGAGTTGGAGGAGTAACAGGTGTTGGCGGTGTTTGTGGAGTAGTCGGTGGAGTTGGTGGTACCACGTGAGACTCTCTCTCAACGACATAGTTCTTGTGCCATACAACACTTGGTTTTTCAGGAGTTTTAGGTTCTACTGGTTTAGCAGGAACTTCAACTACTTTTGGTGTTGGTGGCGTTGGTGCCGTTGGACCTGTTGGTGGTGTTGGTGCAACCGGTTTTTCTGGAACTTCAACCACTTTTGGTGTTGGTGGCGTTGGTGCCGTTGGACCTGTTGGTGGTGTTGGTTCTTGTGGTTTGCCAGGAACTTCAACTACCTCTGGAGTTGGTGGCGTTGGTGCCACTGGCTCTTTTGGAGGTGTTGGTGGTGTTGGTTCTTGTGGATTGATACCAACTGTTTTAACGACTGGTTTAACCGGTGCTGTTGGTGGTGTTGGTGCCTTAGGTTCTTCAGGTTTTTCACCTGGATTCTTAGGCAAACCAAGGTTAGAGTTGATTGCGAACCAGTAAACTGTTGGTGCACCATCAGCATTTGCACCTTCAGCAGTAAATACCAAGTGACCATTAGTCATCTTGATACCTGCACCTCCATAGTAGAGGTAAGGTGAATCAGCGTTATCCCAACCTGTCAATTCTGATGTTGTCTCACCATTAAAGACTGCACCATGGTCAATGTATTGGTTATCATTGACTGATGTTACTTCTTTAGTGGCAGCATCATAAGTAACTGATGATTTTGGAATAGCGATGAATTGGTTATCACCAATATTTACATATTCTTGGTGGCGTGTTGATTGGTATTTTTTCTTAGGTGTGAATGTAATCAAACCAGTTTCAGCAGAAACACTGTATGAACCAATAATATCATCTTTATCACCAAACGTATAATCTTGGTTACCAAGAGCGTGGCCATTACCGCTACCTGAAGCATTAAGAGTTGTTACATCAGTTGGAATTTCACGTGAGACAACCCATTCTGAACCATTCCAGTCAGTGATAGGAATCACTACCTTAAGTGGGTTCTCATCTGAAATGTTAACTGTAGCTCCACCAAAATCTGCGTAACCAGATTTTGTAACAACTTCACCGTTTTGGATTGCCAAAGTAGAACCATCTGCGTAAGGATTGTAAGTACCGCGAACAGTATTACCATTAACGTCTTTCGCTTCTACTGTAAGTGGACGTGGGCGCTCAGATGTTTCAACATATGCTGCACCGTTCCAGTGGTTAAGTGAGTTAAGTGCTACGATAGCATTACGCTCACTAAGGTTGAACATTTTACCATCTTTATCGTAAAACTCAACATCTACAGCTACTTTAACCGGTTTATCTTGATCAGTTGATGCTCCAACTGTCATAGTTACTGTTGGATCCTTACTGATTTTCGCGATACCTTTTCCGTCGTTTGATGGAAGGCTAACGATTTCGTAACGGTATACAACACGTTTGATTGCTGATGCTTCATTCTCAACAAGCATGCTTGATTGGTTCAAGCCATCATAAGTAACAACAAATTTGTCACCTTCTTTAACTTGAATCCACTCGTCTTCAGTGTTTGTCCAAGGACTGTTTGAAACAATGTCAGATGCTTGTAACTTGTTAGAGTCATATTGGAAAACATTACTTGTGTTAAGACGCTCTTGTGCTTCTTTTGTCAAGTAGTTGCTTACACCTTCAACTTTATGTGTCGCATCGTTTTCACGTTGGAAAGTCAATTCTTGAACAACTTCAGCATCTTTAAGGTTACGATATACAGGATCATTCATGTATTTATCGTAAGCTGTTTTAGCATCTTGGTATTGTTTAAGTGCTGTTTGGTAAACAGCTAATTTGTTTTGATACTCAAGGTACTCTTGGTCATATTTAGCTTTTTGCTCATTGTAGACAACCAAGGCTGCTTCGTATTTAGCTTTAGCATCTGCATTGTATTTTTCAATAGCTTGTTTTGTTTCAAGATCTGCTTCATAAGCTGTTTTCTTAGCGTTATAAAGTTCAAGATTCTTGTCATATGCTGCTTTTTCTACATCATATTTAGCTTTTGCTTCATTGTATGCTGCTAGCTCAGTTTGATATTTAGCTTCAGCTTCAGCGTTACGTTTTTCAGTAACAACTTTTTCAGCTACTTTATTATCATAATTAGCTTTTTCAGCATTGTATTTGGCTTTATCGCTATTGTACTGTGCAAGAGCTGCTTCATAATCAGCTTTTGCTTGGTTATAAGTTGCCAATTCTGCTTGGTATTTAGCTGCAGAAAGCGCATTTTCTTTATCAGCGGCTTCTTTTTCTGCTACCTTAGCATCATAAGTAACTTTCTTAGTCTTGTACTCTGAAAGAGCTGAGTCATAAGCTTGCTTAGCAATTTGGTATTGCTCTGAAGCTTTATCATAAGCTGTTTTTTCAGTATCATATTTAGCCTGAGCTTCAGCATTTGTTTTATCAGCAAGTGCTTTCTCAGCTAATTTGGCATCATAGTTTGCTTTTGCTTTATCATAGTCAGCTTTATCTGACTTGTATTGTTCTTTAGCCGCTTTATAATCAGAAACGACTGTATTGATTTTCTCTGCTTGTGCTTTATTATCTGCAGCAGCTGCTTCAACAGTTTCTTTGGTTTGAGCAGGTTCTTCCTTAACCTCAACCCCTTCGTTAGTTGCAGCTGTTTTTGCAGCTTCTAAGCTTGTATTTGTTACTTCACTCGTTGTAACAGTTGTGTTGCCTTCTTCAGTAACGTTAACAACTTTCTTTTCAGTTGAATCTGCTACGGCTGAAGTGTTTTCTTCAACAGCATCTGTTGCTTCAACTGCTGGTGTTGCTGAATCTGTAGTTGTTGCTACTTCATCAGCACTTGCATTTGAAGATCCTACTGCAAGAACTGCAGTCCCCAAAAGAACAGAAGCCGCACCAAGGCTAGACTTTCTGAGTGAATAACGTTGTAATTCCTTTTTCCCCATTTAAATTACGTCCTTCTATATTTAGTTATGCTCATATTCTAACAAAAGAAAGAACCATGTCAATTTGAGATATCTCATAAAAACACCCATTCCTTTAAATTCGATTAGATTCTTAAATTCAAATACTTTTTAATATCAAAATATTTGGTAGACAAAACCCTATTATTAATGGCGTTTTCGATACAAAAAGGAGGTTTAATTTTATAATATCTAGTCCAATTCGCTTTAATGTTTTTTTATTGAAAAGATTATGAAAAACAATCAAATTAACAAAATATTCTGCACGGCTCTTGCAGTCGGTATTGCACTTTCCGGTTTAAGCGACGTATCGCCGGTTTCTGCCAAAGAGAAGACTACCCTCGATAAACTATAAGCTTTCATTTTACTTTTCATAGTGATATTTAGCTTTTGGATAGCTATTTCACCTAAATCATGTCCTCTCCTTTCCCCTATTAGTTTTAACATTCAAAGTTATTTATGCCGATAATATGCAAAGAATAAGTAACAAAAAAAGACTAGACTGTCTTGCATAGCAAAACAACCTAATCTTTCATTTTATCTTATTAATGTTTACGTTTGCGAGCTGACCATAGACCTGAAAGGGCTATTGAAAGCAAGCCTATACCTGTTACAGATGCTAATTTTTGGTTAGAGTCACCTGTTTCTGGCAATACGGCGCTATTAGTTCTTTCTGTTTCTTGCTTAGCAACTACAGAAGAAGTTGGTGTAACGCTTGGTCCTGTAGGTGTTCCAGGAGTTTTTGGTTTTTGAGGAGTTGGTGGCGTCGTTGGTACTGGACGTGTTACGCGCTCAACAAGGTAATTCTTATGCCATTTTACTTTAGGAGTCACAAGCTCTTTAGGTGAAACAGGTTTATTAGGTACGTTTACCACAACCATAGTTGGTGGTGTAGGTGCTTTAGGTTCTGTTGGTGGTGTTGGTTTGGTTGGCTCTCCAGGTACCTCTACAACTACTGGTGTAGGTGGAGTCGGTGCTTTTGGCTCTACTGGAGCCGTGATTTTACGTGGCTCAGCTGGCACTTCAACTAGAGCTGGAGTTGGTGGCGTTGGAGCTTTTGGCTCTGTTGGGGCCTTTGGTGCCTCTCCATCAACTGTAACCACAGTGTAGTTAGGTTCTGTCGGTGGTGTTGGAGCTTTAGGTTCTCCTGGTTTACTTGGTTCCGCAGGAACTTCAACAACTGTCGGAGTTGGTGGTGTTGGAGCCTTAGGCTCTGTTGGAGCTGTTGGACCCTCAGCATCAACTGTAACAACTGTATAGTTAGGTTCTGTTGGTGCCGTAGGGGCTGTTGGCGGCGTTGGTTCTGTTGGTACCGCTGGAAGAACTTCCAATGTAATCGTTGGTGGTGTTGGAGCCTTTGGTTCTTCAGGAGCTGTTGGCTCTTTTGGTGCTTCACCAGGATTTTTTGGAATACCAACATTTGAGTTAATTGCAAACCAATATACTGTTGGTTGACCAGCAGCATTAGCTCCATTGGCCGTAAATACCAAGTGACCATCAGACATCTTCAAGCCTGCTCCACCATAATAGAGGTATGGAGAAGATGGATTATCCCAACCTTCAAGAGTCGCTGAAGATTCACCATTAAAGATTGAGCCATGTTCAATATATTGGTTGTCTTTAAACGACGTTACTTCTTTAGTAGCGGCATCATAAGAAACACTAGAATTTGGAATTGGAATATATCTATTATTGCCAATATTTACAGACTCTTGGTGCTCCACATTTTCAAATTTCTTCTTAGGAGTAAAGATGATACGTCCTGAAGTTGGATCAATCGTATAAGAACCGATAACATCATCTTTACCATCTAATGTGAACTCATCTGTTCCGATAGAGTGACCATTCCCAGCACCTGAAACATTGACTGAAGTTGCGTCAATAACAGTTTCTTCACTAACTGTAAATTCACTACCATTCCACGTTGCTTTTTGTGCCACAATCTTGATTGGGTTTTCAGCAGAGATAGTGACGTCAGCAGTACCAAAGTCAGCTGTTCCATTTTTAACAACAACTGCATTGTTTTCAATGCTCATTGATGAACCATCTGCATATGGATTCCAAGATCCTCGAACAGTGTTACCATCTTTATCCTTGGCTTCTACTGTAAGGGCACGAGGTTTATCCCCACTATCTACATAAGAAGCACCTGTCCAGTGGTTAAGAGAGTTCAAAGCAACAATCGCATTGTGCTGTGTCAAATCAAACTTATTGCCATTACCATCATAGAATTCAACATCTACAGCAACTTTAACTGGTTTATTTTGGTCTGTTGAAGCACCGACTGTTAGTGTTACAGTTGGGTCTGAGCTAACGGCTGCAATTCCTTTACCGTCATTTGATGGAAGACTCAAAATTTCATAGCGATAAATCACTCGCTTGATTGGATGCATATCCGTATTTTCACGCATGCTTGACTGATTCAAGTTATCATAAGTAACAACAAATTTATCGCCTTCCTTAACTTGAATATACTCAGTTTCATTATTAGCCCAAGGACTAGTTGCTACAATATCTGAAGCTTCCAATTTATTGGAATCATACTGATGGACATTGCTTGTATTCAAACGAGCTTGAGCATCACGAGTGAGATAAGCACTGATGCCATCGATGGTATGAATGGCTCCACCTTCACGTTGGAAGGTCAAATCTTGAACAGTTTCTACATCTTTTAGATCTTGGAAACCATTATCATTCATGTACTTATCATAGGCTGCCTTAGCATCTTTGTACTGTGCCAAAGCTGTTTGATATTCAGCAAGTTTTGTTTGGTAGGTAGCAAAATCTTTGCCGTATTGCTCTAAATCTACATTGTATTTTGCAAGCTCAACCTCATACTTAGCTTTTGCAGCATCTTCTTCTGCTTTAATAGCAACAAGTTGATCATAGGCTGCTTTATCTTTATCGTATTGCGCTTTCTTAGCTTGATATTCTTGTAAATCTTTATCGTATTGCGCTTTAGCTGTATTGTAAACAGCCATTTCTGCGTCATACTTGGCTTTAGCTTCCGTATTTGCCTTATCAGCTGCTGCTTTTTCGGCTACTTTGGCATCGTAGGCTACTTTAGCAGTCTTGTAGGCAGCTAAATCAGTTTGATATTTTTCGTAAGCCGTATTGTAAGCAGTAAGATCTTTCTCATATTGCTCTTGAGCAGCCTTATCAGTAATTTCTGCTTGTGTTTTCTCAGCTACTTTAGCATCATAGGCTGCTTTTTTCGTATTGTATTCAGCTAGAGCGGCATCATATGAAGCCTTATTTGTCTTATATTTAGACAAGGCTGCTTCGTAAGTGACCATTTCCGCATCATACTTAGCTTTAGCTTCTGCATTAGCTGCATCAGCTGCTGCTTTTTCGGCTACTTTAACATCGTAGGCGGCTTTGGCAGTCTTGTAGGCAGCTAAATCGGTTTGATATTTTTCGTAAGCGGCATTATAAGTAGCTAATTCTTTCTCATACTGCTCTTGAGCAGCCTTGTTTTCGATTTCTGTACGAACTTTTTCAGCTACTTTAGCATCATAAGCTTCCTTCTCAGCATCATATTTTGCCTTGTCTTTGGTATACTGAGCCATAGCAGCTTCATAGTTCTTCTTAGCAGTTTCATAAACAGCCAACTGTACCTTATAATCAGCTTCTGACTTAGCATTAGCTGCATCGGCAGCTGCTTTTTCTGCGACTTTAGAATCATAAGTTAATTTTTGAGTATTATACTCTTCCAATGCTGCATCATAGGCTTTTTTATCAGCTTGGTACTTAGCTAACCCTTTTTCATAAGCAGCTTGATCAGTATCATACTGTGCTTTAGAAGCAGCGTTTGCTTTATCAGCTGCTGCTTTTTCGGCCACTTTAGCATCGTACTCAGCCTTAGCCTTATCATACTCAGCTACATCTTTTTTGTGGCTTTCTTTTGCTTTCTGATAATCAGAAACAACCGTATTAATCTCTTTTGATTGAGCTTGATTGTCAGCAATAGCACCCTCTAGGGTTGTATGTGTTTGAGGTGCAGTTTCTTCGACTTCTACCCCTTCTTTTACCGCAGAAGCTTTAGCATCCTCAAGACTATCAGTTGTAACAACACTTGTTGTTACAGTGGTATTTCCTTCTTCTTTGACAGAAACAACTTGCTTCTCTGAATAATCAACAGTCGTTGCCGGATTGGCAGCAGTATCTGTTAGCACAGAAGCACTAAGTGGTGTATCAGTAGCAGCTGAAGTTGAAACCTCATCTGCATGTACACCAGTTGCCCCCATCGCAAGAATGGTTGTCCCCAAAAGAACAGAAGCAACTCCAAAGCTATACTTCCTGATTGAAAAACGTTGTGAATCTTTTCTTCCCATATCACAAATTTCCTTCTATATTTTCTTAACACCTAAAGTCTATCACTTTTAAACTTTCTGTCAATAGAATTGTCTTAATATTTTCAAAATTTATACTATTTTTCAATTTGTAAGTGTAATTTAATTGATTCTTTAGTTTAAAAGGACGGCTACCTTAATTTTATATGTTACTTCTTCTGAAAATTAGAATTAAATTGCATTATATAAGCTAAGTATTAAAATTTCGTTAATTATTTTTGCAACTATTTTTGTTATAGAATCAAAAAAGCCCCAAGGGGCTCAAATTTTTATATCATTTGGATAGCTCTGTTACTTGCTTCATTGATTTGATAACAATACCTAAAGACAATCCAAGTGCAGATATCAGAAATCATTGACTTAAGATGTTTTTGACTAAGGACTTCAAATCAGGAACTACTTCTTCCATAAACCATGGATTTTTGGCTTGCCAAATATTATTTCGAGGAG
>ERZ840057.3042-NODE-3042-length-10461-cov-3.399097_pt1 | contig 10461 bp, 8 predicted proteins | sample MGYA00519907_ERZ840057 | MGnify/ENA primary metagenome ERZ840057 (study PRJEB31850, sample SAMEA3708862) | human gut metagenome | biome: human gut; feature: human-associated habitat; material: faeces | place: China | collected 2014 ...
TGACGGCGTATGTGGAGGGGAAGCTTGCGGGGAAGGACTGAAAAAGGCAGAGCATGCTTGTAAAAAAATACAACTACACAAACATTACAGTAATGGTTGTAGAAATGCGCTGCAGTGAACAATATGCAGAGCGACTGTGATGATTTCATACAACAGGAGCAGGCAAAGTCCTGCTCTTCCTCCTTTTTTGTAAAAAACAGAGCACAAATTTTGACATATGAAGACAGTTGAGATGGAAGAACAAAAGCACCAAAGAAAACAACCCCGCACAAAACCCAAAAAACAAGTTTTGTACGGGGTCATTTTATATGGTATTGCGGAATCCTTTTCCGATAATTTCGCTGCTGTTGGTAATCATCATAAACGCCTGGGGCTGTACTTTTTTAATATAGTTTCGCAGCTGCACAGCCTGGCTTCGTTTCATGACGGTCAGTACAATATATTCCTCCTGTCCGCTGTATGTCCCCTCCGCGGTAAACAGCGTCGCACTTCGCCCCAGTTCTGTGTGGATAAAGTCACAGATCGGCGTGGGGTCTTTGCAGACAATGGTGAAGTATTTGCACAGGTTGATATTTTCAATGGCGGTATCAATGACAATGGTTTTCGTAAACAAGCCGCACAGGGAAAACAGACCAGTGGTAATATCGAACACAAAGCAGGCTGAAACGGCAATCAGCAAGTCCACCGCCAGCAAAGCGGTCCCGATATTCATAGAGGTATACTTTTTCAGGATCATGGCGACAATGTCCGTGCCGCCGCTGGAAGCACCCATGTTAAACATGATTGCGGAGCTGATGCCCGGAATGGCAATGGCAAAAATCAGTTCCAGAACCGGCTGGTCAGTCAGCGGTCCGGACATGGGAAACAGCTTTTCTGCCGCAGACAGTGCCACAGACATCAGAACACTGATATACACCGTCTTTACGCCAAAGCCTTTCCCCAGAAACAGAAATCCCAGTACCAGCAGTGCCATATTGATGATAAAATTGTACGTTCCCGCAGACAGCGGTGAAACAGCACTCAGCACCACTGCCAGACCGGTAACACCGCCAAAGGAAAAGTTGTTTGGGAATTTGAAAAGATAGGTTCCTGCGGACATCACCAGTGTTGCCAGCGTCAGAATGGCATATTCCTTGCACACCGATGCCGCCGTTCTCTCAAATCGCTTGGTTTTTTTCTGCATTTGCATCGCCTCCTTGTATGAGAAATCCGTATCAATGACTAAATTGCGGATGTTTACAGATAAATTGTTGGAATACAGCCGCAGTCCAATGTATAATTTTATTATAATCTATTACACCGCAGCTGTCAATACCAATTGATTCAAATTTTCTCCCCGGCAAAAACTCACAGATACTGCCGCAGTTCCTGCTCGTATGGTTCTTTAAAGATGCAGTCGTCAATGGTGATGGTTTTGTTGAAGTGGTCTATGGTGATGTAAATTTCCATATGAATACACATATAACAAAAGGGACACAGACGAGATGTTCGCAATTTGAGATTCACTATTTCAGAATCTTGTATCTCTGCAACACATTGACAAAGCCTTACAATAATCAACTGAAGTGCATCAAAATTATGGCTAATATTAGGATTCGTGCTTTGTGAAGCTAAAATGCTTAATAATCTTCTTTTCACCGATTCATTGCAATATAAAATATTGTATTGCTGCTGCGCAATTGGTGGGATATAATATGGATTTAGAACACGGTATTTTCTATGAAGTATTTCATTTACAACAAATGTAAAGTTATCCCAGAATCCTCTTTTGAAGATCCAATCACATATCGTCATGACTTCATCACTGTATGTGCTCATCATAAAAACAAACTGTATAATGCTATTTGCTTTTCTAATATCATTTAACGTCTGAAACAAACAAGAAAATGATTTTTGCATCACCAACAACATATGTTTTTTGATAGCATTTCTGCATTCTACAATTTCAGGCGAACTATACATTTTTAATTCACAATCAGAAATAAAATCTTCTAAAATTATTTTAGAATGCCATTCTCTTCTGTCTGCTCTTTCTGTTCGCTTTGTATGCTTGCCTTCAGAACTATCAGTCAGTGATTTTACATTCCTGTCCGTATTGTAACTTTTAAAAATTGCAGGAAATGTTTTTTCTACCTTTGTGCCTTTCCAATTATACGTTTCCAGTTTTCCCTCGTATTGCATTCCTTCACAAACTGATTTGAACAACTTACACCATTGGCAGATCGAATTTTGCGCTTTAGAGAAAGAAAAGTTAGGCTCTATCAAATTTTCCATATATTTTATAATCTTTGAAAGCTCGCCCCGGCTTTGAAAAGATTCTTTTCCAGGAATCACAGGATCATATTTCGATGTGATCACTCTCCATAGGTACAACTTTTCTTCATCACTGCCTGAACGCAATAGATCCAAAAATTCTTCAAATGAAACCTCTTTCTTATAGAACTCATTTTCCAGAAGTTCTTCCACTACCCTTTCATCCATGCCACTATAAGATGAATCGATTTCTTTTGTATAGTCAAAATTGATAAAAAGCCTATCATTGATTTCTGCCCTTTTTCTTGCAGTAACCATCATAAGAAAAAATCGTTCCTTCACATTGGTATACGTTTGCAGCTGTGATTTTTCTGTATTTTTCTGTTCCGAAATAAAATGATTTGGGTCAAAAGCAATTTTTTCAACAGCATCTCTTTGCTTTTTGATCTCCGAAAGTTTGTCCTGATAAGCACTGCTTAAACCAACACCAAGATAAGAGATTGCATTCATAAGAGTCCAGTTATTGTATAAGTCATCTACCGTATTCTCAATTTCATCTGCATTTTTCACAGACGCTTGGACATTCGTGTATACCGTTTCAAATGCATCCATAATTTCATTGTCGTAATCATCATAATTATTGTACACATACATCCCTTTCGGGTTTGCGATAATATCCAGAACCTTGCATCGACTCAAAAACTCCCGTTCCGGCAGTTCGGTATTTTTCGCTGAATATCGGTATACGCCAATCTTTTCTGCAACGTAGATCTGTTCCAGCAGCCAGAGCTTGTCCGACTTTTCCTCCGGACTATCTGTTTCTTTGAGTTCCAGATCCAGATTGATCTTATTTTTTATCTGTGGGATCAGTCCACCGGCTTTGTTCTTTTCGACATAATAAAAATGCCGCTTGATCTGTTCTATGGTGCTTGGACTTTCCTCTGCCTCGCCGTATTTGTCAGCGTGTTCCTGCCGATATATATCATAAGAATCCCATATGTCTGCTATGGTATTATAAAGTTCTTCCATCGATGCCATACGGATGCAACCCCTTTTGTTTTACAAGATATCTATATCATACCACATATTCCGGGGAAAGAAAAGAGGATTTGAAAAAAACTGTTCTTTTTTCAGCTGCTTGGCAGCACTATAAATCTCTTTTCCAAAATTTTTTTACCTGGCACACGGCACAGCCCCAATTCCCTCACCCGCATAATTTTTACCTGGCACACGGCACAAGAGCGTCCTCCGAAAAAAAGTCCGGACAATTTTTGTTCCCCTTTTTTCAAAAACGCATCGGAGAAGTTTGATTTTCGCCCAAACAGGAACTTTTCCGACGGCAATTTCAGAAAAGGGGTACAAAAACAAACGGGTTTTGATTTTTTCTGTGCCGTGTGCCAGGTGTTTTTTTGTTTGTTTTACGTTTTCCGCCCCCTCCCCCAGAGCGCCTGCAAAAAAATAAGAGCGTTTTGTCTGCATGAAATTTTCCGATGTGCTATAATGCTTTTTGGAAATACAGAACCGCCTGTGCCGTGTGCCAGGTAAAATGTATTTCAATAAAAAGTTTTTAGGAGGTCACCTATATGAACGGAATGTACGGAATGTCAACCGCAGAACAATTGATCGCCATAAATCACATGCAGGTAGCTGCAAATCATGCTGTGCCAAGCGGGGCAATACCATTTCAGGAGGTTCTCAGAGTATATGGCGAAGATCAAATAACGGGTGTCGGAAGCTGCATAGATTACGAAAAAAGAAAAATAAAAAGAATCGGCAAGCTAAGAATTTACAGCATTTGCCATTGCTATATTGACAAAGACGGACAACAAAAAGAGTTTTTATATGTCTTATATTCCAGTACAGACGACAACACCCATCTTGCAGTCGTTCCTTGTGACAAATTAGCCAGCAAGAACCTGTTGCCTCCATTTGAATCTTGTAAGTGCGCAATATGGACAAAATTCCCAAGTGACCGATTTACCGATATAAAGAGAACCTCCGCAGGATATTGCTCCTGCGGAGGTTTTTGATTTCCCCCATTGTTATTATGAATACACCAGATTGCTCTCTGATTGTGCAGATAGAGAGATTATCCATATATAAGCTTGCGTTTCATTAAGCAAAGATCGAATACATCAAGTCTGTCATCTTCACATAGATCTGCAGCCTTTCAATCTACAAGAATTGTGTCTGGAACAGCCAGAAGCCATTTTTGAAGCATAACTACATCCGAAATATTACAGATTCCATCAGCGTTGACATCACCTTCCAAGGAGCTTCTTCCTATAGCATTGAATTGAAAATCGTTATCTATTGCGTACCTTTCTCCTTCTGAATGAAGGTAGCCGTTTATTGTAAAAGAATAATATTTTTTGTAGTTATTGTAGTAGCCGAAAGCCTCTGAACCTATGCTTTTTACGCTTTTTGGAATCGTGACTTTAGAATATCGCGATATCATGTCATATTCACTTGCTCTTTTTGCACAACAAAACGCTCTGTCTCCAATAGTTTCTACATTATTTCCGAGCGTAACCTTGCTCAGCTTGCATCCAAAAAAAGCCTGATTGCCTATATTCAAGACACTGTCAGGAATATTTACCTCTGTGATATTGCTGCGTCCGCTGAAGGCATCTGCTCCTATACTGATTAGCCCATCAGGAAAAGTAATTGAGAATAAAAACGCATCTCCACCTGTGTACCCGTAATATGCAAAGGCTCCGTCGCCGATGGTTGTCAGGCTTTCTGGCAGCTTGACCTCTGTGAGATCCCAGCAGTCTGTAAAAGTTGATTCTCTGATTTCGGTAACTCCTTCGGGTATATCAATGCCGCTGAGATATTTGCAATTCCAAAACGCCCGCTTGCCGATATATTTTATGCTGTCAGGAAGCGTAATGTTATTCAAAAACGTATTACCGCCGAATACACCGTCAGCTATTCCTATTGTATTATCCTTGACATATACAGTTTCTGTCTCTTTGTCTTGGTTATCACAATACACCAGCCAATTGTCAATGTATTTTGTTGAGTATTGCTGATCTTTGAAAATTGGCGGTTCTATTCCGATCCAAAGGAATGTACTGCTTTTAATATCTGTCACCCCGTCTGGGATATTGATGCTACTGAGACTACTACAACAAGCAAAAGCACCAGCTCCTATGTCATTTACACTATTAGGAAGAGAAACGTTTTTCAATGAAGTACAACACCTGAACGCATCATCACCTATAGTGAGAAGACCGTCCTGCAAAGAAATCTCGTTAAGTGTTGAGCAACTACTAAAAGCATTATCACCAATATCTACTATAGAAGAGGGGAATTCAATATTATTGAGCATCACGCATCCTTCAAAGGCATTATCGCCAATGCTTACCAAGCTGTCAGGAAGCTTTACTGTAGAAAGAATCTTGCAGTTCTTAAAAGCACTATTTCCGACCGATAATACCGGCTGCCCCCCAATTGTGTTTGGAATAACAACTGATTCCGCCTCGGCTGAACAAGCTGTTATTTCGATATAATCATTTCCATTTTCATCGGTATTGATAATATATGACAAAGCTCCATAATTCAAATCACTATCAGCAGCCTCACAAAAATGGTTATTCCTCCGATTAGTCAGTATAGTTAAACTAGATGTGATCATTGCTGTAGCGGCTAAAACAGTAATTACTTTTTTTAGTATCATATAAACCCTCCTCATGAATGTTCAATAATCGAGATTGATTTTACGGCAAACTCTTTTTTGTGGTAACATATCCTATCGTTTTTTCTGATATAATATGATGAGAAATATCATATCACATTTCCTGAAATCGGTAGTTTGATGAAACCAGTCAATTTCACTAAGAATGTATACCAAAACGGTACACTTTCTCTTATTGAAATTATATATGATTGGCGTAAAGTTTGCAATAAGTTTTGAGAAAATCAGCATTTTGCATAAAGTGAGTATATTTGAAATGTGCAATATGCCGATGTTTGGGCAAACAGGAGGGTTACAGAATGGAAAGGTCAAGCACTATTATTACGCTCCGTAAAGATGGGCGGTTCATGGGAAAATTCATTGTGGGCTATGACAGATGGCTCTATTTCTTCAACGGAAAATACTTTGAACCGTGTCCGTCTAACCAAGAACTGCGATGTATTCTCCGTGAGCTGTGTGAGGCAGCTGCTTACCTTTGGAAACGTTTTTCCGTACACGACAAGACCGTAAAGCGATTGCTGAGCCATGTGCAGCAAAACGCTGTCAAAGTGGATTATCCGCCGGATATCAGCAAGTATGTTGTCTTTGAAAACGGCGTCCTGAATCTGGACACCTTAGAGCTGGAAGACTTTACACCGCAGAAATTCTTTACCAGCATGATCCATGCGGACTGGCTTGCGGAAAACAAAGCCTGCCCGGAATACGAAAAGGTCATCAACACCTACACCAATCACGAAACGCCGCTGAACAAGCGAATCAACGAAGTCCTGGGCGTTTGCCTGACCAACGATATGGTCAAGAAGCTGTTCTGCTTTTTGGGTGTGACCAACTCCGGCAAGACCTTTCTGCTGAGCTTTCTGATGCGTCTGTTCAACAACTCAGCAACCGTTACCATGCAGCCAAACGACCTGGGTCGCCAGTTTGCGCCCAGCATGGTCTATGGAAAGTCCCTCTGCTGCTGCATGGATATGGACTCCGCACCGCTGAACACCAAGGCGACCGCCTTCCTCAAAGGCATCTCCGGCGCTGATATGCTCTCAGCGGAATTCAAGGGCGAAAACGGCAGTGTTCCGTTCCAGAGCCGTGCGCACATCATCAACGCCTCCAACTACGACATTACCACGAAGATGCCGGATGCGGCGTTTGATATGCGCAAGCTTGTGATCCCGTTCAAATACAGACTGACCGACAATGCAGAGCCCTTTGAGGTACTGATGGACAAGCTGGAGCGTGAGAAGGCAGCCATTGTGAGAAAGCTGATTCTGGCGTACAAGGCGCTCAAGGACAACCACTACGAATTCAGCGACTCCGAAGAGGGCGAAAGCTATGACAGCTATGTGCCGCCCACGGCAGTCAGCCGCAGCACCAGCAAGTCTCTGGACTTCTTCTTTACGGCTTGTTATGTACGCACCGAGAACGACGATGACTACATTTTCACCGAGGATATGTACGCCGATTACAAGGAATATGCCCTGGATGAGAGCTACGCGTACTGCTTCCCGAACTACGATGCCTTTGCAAAGGCTGTCAGAGCGGAGCTGCAGCTGAAATCCGGCCGCAAACGCAAAGAAAGCGACGCCAACCCCAAGCGCTGCTACCTAGGCATCAAGCGAAAAGCACTGGTGACAGAAGAGCAGGCGGCGGAAGACTGAGTTTCCGCTCCGAAAGCACAAATCACCCAAATTTAAAATGATTTTTTACCCGATGGAAGGTGATCCATCGGGCTTTTTTGATGGTGCAGAAAATGCTGCTTTTTCGTTCCCCAGCGTGAATTTCTGCGAAATTGGCAGATATTCCGACGGGAAATTAACAATATGAACAGAAAAAATTAATTTTCTGGTGTTATTTTTTCGGTTTGTGAGCGTATTTGTCGAGGGATTTGCTTGACACTTGTGGGGGCGTGTGGTATAATTGTTTTATATAGATGTGGGCAGATGTAAGAGGCGTTGGAAAAAGCTTTTTGGTTTGAAAAAACGTAGTATTCTGCCGTGTTTTATGGTGCTTTGCACAATGATAGGCTACAATTGGAGTTTGGAATCTAGAGGCGTTTTGTATTTAGGATTTGGCACACAAATGTCTTTGTAATGTTTTCAGATTTTTTGTAGATGGGTAAAATAGAAAAAGAGGAGTATAATTTTGGAGAATAAGGCTACAATCATAATAGCTACGCATAAGAAGTATCAAATGCCAGCAGATAAAATGTACTTGCCTGTTCATGTTGGAGCAGAAGGGAAAAAGGATTCTGATGGAAATGATCTGGACTTAGGATATGTTAAAGACAATACCGGAGATAATATTTCCCTTAAGAACCCTTCGTTTTGCGAATTAACAGGTCTTTACTGGGCGTGGAAAAATGTTGACTCAGACTATGTTGGCTTGGCGCATTACAGACGCCATTTTTCTCTGAGCAAGAAGTCTAAAGATCCCTTTGATAATATTCTCACATACGATGAACTTGCACCGCTTCTGAGCAAATATAAAGTGCTTGTTCCTAAGAAGCGAAAGTATTATATTGAAACGCTCTATTCTCATTATGCACATACACATTATGCAGAGCATCTTGATGTGACAAAAGAGATTATTGCCGAAAAGTACTCTGATTACACAGATTCCTGCAACAAGGTATACAAGCAGACCTATGGGTATATGTTTAATATGATGATCATGAGAAAAGATCTATTCCAGAACTACTGCGAATGGCTTTTCAATATTCTTTTTGAACTAGAAAAAAGAATTGGAGAATCTTCTAAAGAATTATCATTTTTTCAAGGTCGCTTTTACGGAAGAGTTAGCGAGATAATATTTAATGTCTGGCTCGACTATCAAGTAAAATCAGGTACGATAAGCCAAAAAGATATCAAGGAAATACCCTGTATTTACACTGAAAAAATCGACTGGAATCGGAAAATCAAGTCGTTTATAGGTGCGAAGTTCGGGCATAGGAAGTATGAGGGGAGCTTTTGAACAAGGTTATGCGTATTTTGCATATTGTTAACGATTTATCCAATATTGGTGGAATTCAAAAATGGATTATGAACTATTTCGAATATATTGATCGCAATAAAATCGTTTTTGATTTTGCTTATCACAATAGTTGCGAGCCATTAAACCAATCTTTTGTTGATAAAATTTACAACTTAGGTGGTAATATAATTGAATTGCCTAAAATCTCTGTTTGTTCTCTCCAAGAAAACACCAAGATATTTCGAGAAGTGTTACATCGCGGGGAAAAATATAAAATTGTTCATTGCCACATGGCAAATGCTGCTTTTTTATATTTAAAAGTTGCAAAAGAAGAAAATGTACCCGTTAGAATATTACATAGTCATCAAAATAAAGCAGCTGATCAATTTTCGCATGTAGTCAGAAATATACCATTAATAAAAATGGGGCTGAAATATTCTAATTTAAGATTCGCTTGCTCCAGTTTAGCTGGAGATTGGTTGTTTAAAAATCAAAAATATCAAGTAATTCCTAATGCAATAGATCTTCAAAAATTTAATTATTCTGAGATTAGGCGAAAAAACATTAGGCAAAAAATGAATTGTGAAAATAAATTTGTTATCGGCAGCGTTGGAAGACTATGTGCACAAAAAAATTATTTTTTTGCAATTGATATTTTTTCTAAAATCAAGAAGCTAAAACATAATGCTGTTTTCTGGATAATTGGAATCGGTCCATTGGAACAGAAACTGAAAGCATATGTAGAAGCACTTGATCTTAAAGAGAGCGTTATTTTTCTAGGGAGTAGAAATGATATATCAGATTTCTATCAAGGAATGGATGCTTTCTTCTTGCCATCATTGTATGAAGGCTTAGGTATTGTAAATATTGAAGCACAGGCATCTGGGCTACACTGTGTTGTTTCAGATGCTATGCCAGAAGAAGTTTTCGCCACAAATCTAATAGAAGCACATTCTTTAGAAGCACCAAAAGATGAATGGGTGAATGCTTTTCTCGAAGTAGTTGATTCAAACATCAAAAGAAAAAGTAGTCTATCCTTACTACAACAAGCAAATTTTGATATTAAACAACAAGCTAAAAATTTAGAGAAATATTATCTTGATGCACTTGATGATACAAGGAGAATAGAAAAATGAAGCTATCAACATTTGATGCTCTAAAAAGAATACAAAGTAAGAACGCCGTTCAGTATGTGTGCATGGAGGGCGAAATATTAAAAAAATATCATCAGATCTTACTAGAAATAGCAAGTGATATTATATCTGTATGTGAAAAAGAAAAGATTGTATATCAATTATCTGGAGGAACGGCACTTGGAGCAGTTCGCCATAAGGGTTTTATTCCGTGGGATGATGATCTAGATATTAATATTCTCGGTTCACAGTGCGATGAATTTATAGAAAAATTTGAAAAAGACTTTGGAGATAAATATTGGGTGAACACCGTTAAAACACCTGGGTATTTTTCTATTGTTGGTTCCATAAAAATGAAAGGTACTGTCTCACGTGGATTTGAGGATAGTAATGATGAAAAATGTGGTATCG
>ERZ840057.3050-NODE-3050-length-10435-cov-22.999229_pt1 | contig 10435 bp, 10 predicted proteins | sample MGYA00519907_ERZ840057 | MGnify/ENA primary metagenome ERZ840057 (study PRJEB31850, sample SAMEA3708862) | human gut metagenome | biome: human gut; feature: human-associated habitat; material: faeces | place: China | collected 2014 ...
TACTTCTAAAACTCTTTAAGTCTTTCAACTTTTAGAATCTCAGGGTTCCTTGTTTTTTGTCGTTGTTTAATTTTCAAGGTCCATTGTGCTGTTCTCCGTGATTATCAGAGGGCTTATATAATAACATAAGCTAACGAAATTGTCAAGTGCTTTTTTCAAACTGTTTAATCAAAAACGTTGAATTATCAAGCGTTCTGTTCAATTTTGTTTCCATGTCTCTCGCGACAGCTTTGATATAATATCACAGCGCAACCCAAAAGTCAACACTTATTTTTAAAAAAATCAAATTTTTTTCAAAACGGATTTTATCTGTCAATATTTAGTATATGTCTTTTTGTGACACACAATTTATGTGTATAAAAGTGTCACACATGAAAACAATAATTCCGTAAGCGAGCACTTAAACAGTTAAAAGGTCGGTAAATTATTATGAAGATGAATTCTCCCGGTGCAAAATTCAAAAAGATGTTAGCCGTGTGTCTTGCCGCCGTGCTGCTTTTTGCCATAGGCTCGATAGCGGTATACAAACAGAGTGCAAGCCACAGCACCGAAGTGTTATCAAAAACGGGCTCTCGCGGCGAAGAGGTCAGACAGATACAAACCAAGTTGAAATCTAAGGGAATATACAGCGGATCCGTTGACGGTATTTACGGCACACTTACCAAAGACGCGGTAAAGAAGTTTCAAAAATCCGCTGGTCTTACTGCCGACGGCATTGCGGGCCCGAAAACACTGTCGGCACTCGGAATCGGTTCTGCATCCTCTGGACAATACAGCTCGAGCGACATATATCTGCTTGCAAAGGTGATTGCAGCCGAAGCGAGAGGCGAACCGTATATAGGTCAGGTTGCAGTGGGTGCGGTTGTTCTGAATCGCGTTCAGCACGCGTCTTTTCCGGACTCAATAGCCGGAGTAGTCTATCAGCCGGGAGCATTTTCCTGCGTAAACGACAGCAACTGGAGCACAGAGCCTACGGCACAGTCAAGAAAGGCGGCTCAGGACGCAATAAACGGCTGGGATCCGTCGGGCGGTGCCATATACTACTATAATCCGGCAAAGACTTCAAACAAGTGGATACGCACAAGACCCGTTATACAGACCATAGGCGCACATGTATTTTGCAAATAAGCACGCGAGCTGCTTTTTGCACGTACAAAAAGCAGCTCATAGCCTATCCTATAAATAATTGAACCCAATACCTTACTCCGCTCACCTCATAGCAGCCGAAGCCGGCCTCCGTAAAATCCTCCGAGAGAATATTCTCTTTATGTCCGGGAGAATTCATCCACGCAGTCACCGTCGCCGAAGCAGACCGCGTACCGTAAGCAATGTTTTCACCGCATGTCATATAATTGACCGTAACCGCGGTAAAGCACATTGTGCCGTCGGGTCTTGTATGTGAAAAGCAGTTTTTCCTTGAAATTTCCTCGGCTCTTACCGCAGCATTTTCACACAGAGTATTGTTAAGAGCAATATCGGGTTTTCCGTTCGCGCGACGTTGCTGATTGCACAACTCGAGCATCTCTCGTTCAAACCCCTTTACGACAGTCGGCTCAGGAACGGCTGTCGTCTTAGGCGAAGTCTCTGTCCGAGTTTTTCTTTCCTCTTGCGTAGACTTTACGGACTTTTGCGTTACCTTCGTTTTTTGAGGGTCGGCGGCCGTCGGCGTAGCATTAACCTCTGCCGTTGACTGCTTCTCAAATTCTGTTTCCGTCTCGGTTTCAGAATCCGACTGCACTTCCGTTTCCTGTGCTGCACTCGTACTTACGTCTTGCGTCGAAGGCTCTGTGCCGCCGCTGTTCTCTTTTGCGCATGACGCAAGCGCAAGGCACAAAACAATTACCGTTATAATTTTTTTCATTTTTATCACCGCTTTGATTTTACCACTTTACAATATTTTATACAACAAAAACGGGAAGTGCAAAAACACTTCCCGTTTAGCATAATATATACTGTAATGCCGATCAGCCTGCTATGGCATTGTAGAGCTGAGGTATAAACGTGCCGAGAATCGACGGCATAAACAGCGAGAATACCACAGACGTGACAAGCGTAAGCCCGACGCTCTGCAGATATGAGCCGACATACAGCACGGCGAATATCGGCGCGGCGATTATTTTCACAAAGAGATTTGACTTGCCCTTGCCGTAAATCTGCTCTTTGAGGGTAAGAGCGTCTTCTATCTGCGGGAACAGATTGGTAAGACACGAAATACCGACCCACAGAAATAAGAAGTTCGGGAAATTCGGTACTTTTGAATCGGCACTCATAAAAAATTCACCGAGATAGAAAATATTTACCGAGCCTGCCGCGGTCAGGATAAGCCCTATCAGCAAATTGAAAAGGAACGGGAAGAAGCACACACCGAATGCGGTGCCTCTCTTTTTAATAAGCTCGTGCTCTATATGCCCGCACATCTCATTTGATCTCAAATATCTGCCGTCCTCTATCAGAACATCATACATACGACATGAGAGATGCTCAAAAAAGCCCTGAAGGAACGTACCGACGATGGTTATATATTTTACTGTAAGATATACTGCTCTCATTCTACGTCATAAGCCCCTTTCAAAAGAATATCATCAAGCGTAACGGTACCTGCCTTAAAGCCGGTAACCTTATCGGACAGGCTGTAGCCGCTGCCGTCCAAAAGCGATTCCATGCTGCTGTATGTGGCATCATCGTTTTTCAAAACAGCGCAAAGTGCCAAGGTATCTATAACCTCAAGAGAATTGCCGTTATCGTCATAAGCCTTTTTCGCCGTTTCTAAAGCCGTGTCGTAATCGTCCTTGAGGATATAGCAAAGTGCCTCCTGACGGTAAATCTCATATTTGACCGTGCAGTCATCCGGTGAAGCGTATTCTTCACATTTCGCTATTGCCGCGTCATAATCGCCCTTTATGCGCAGGCTTTCTATTTCAATAAGATCCGGCGACGGGTCCTCGGAATTATTGCTGCGGATTTTATCGCAGATTTCGGTGACGTCCTTGCCGGTTTTTGCGTAAAGATCGCCGAGGGCCGAACCGTAAAGCCAAATATACTGAGGATATTCTTCTTTGATCTTTTCAAGGTATTTGAGCTGTTCGTCGTTATCCTTATTGCAGATTACCGATACATAATATTCATAGTAATATACCATGGCCTTATTATACTGCGTGGCCTTAACGGATGACGTCGTCGCGGACGAAGTATCAGCCGTTGTATCCTCCGTATAAGGCTCGCTCTCAAGCGACACCAAAGCCGCCATAGCGTCGTCATACGGGAAATCCGAAGGATCGTTGACATCATACTTTGTAAGTATTGTATAAGCCTTGCGCACGGTGGCTATAAAATCCGCCGACTCGCCCATTGCTTTTTTAACGCTTCTGAAGTGCGGAAGAGACAGCTCCCAAGAATTTATATTGCCGCTCATAGAGTCAATATCCTGAAGGTAGCCTATGCGGTAATTTGCCATTATTTGGCGCTTATACACAAGCTCGCCCTTTATACCTGCCTTCTCCATTGCAGAAACCGTATCCTCATATGCGGTAACGGCTGAATCCATTTTCTTCTGCGAAACATATTTATCTGCCTTATAGACATCGCTTAAAACGCCCATACGCCCCGCAAATACATAGCCGCTGTAAAAAACAAGCGCAATAACAACAACGACAAAGAATATATTTAAGAAGCTGAACGGATAGTGACGAAGACCGAGATCACATTCTTCACAATACGGCGAATCGGGGTCGGCTTTTGTGCCGCGCCTTTTCTCACCGCAGCATTCGCAAAGCTCGGCTTCCGAAGGCTCCTCGTCATCATTTCGGGTCGAAGCCTCGGGGATATCCTCAAGCTCCTGTATAAGCTCGCCTTTTTCCTCTGCCTCCGCCTTGGTTTTGTCAAGCTCGCGCTGAAATGTAGCAGCAAGCTCTTCCATTTCCTTTTTGACATCCTCGGTATTGCGGTCAAATGTTGAGCCGTAGCTCTCGTCGTTTCCGCCGGATAAAGTCTTGTCTTTATTTTCGTCCAAGGGAAAATCCTCCTTGCAAATTATTACGGCGTTGTACCAAACAAGTACAATACCTCTATATATTAACACTTACTTTATGATATTTCAAACAAAATACGATAAATTCAGTTTTTGTTCACAAATTAAAAAGCGACTCCGTAAAAACGGAGCCGCCGAAGCAATATTCTGCTTTTTATTAAAGGCGCTTAATAACCTCGTCGCCCATACCCGAAGTCGATACCTTTCTAAATCCGTCCTTGTATATATCGGGAGTGCGAACATTTTCGAGTGCTGCGTTTACCGCGTTTTCTATATCCGCCGCAGCGTCGCTCTCATCAAGAGAGTATTTGAGCATCATGGCTGCGGAGAGTATGGTGGCAAGCGGATTTGCGACGCCGAAGCCGGCAATATCCGGCGCAGAGCCGTGTATCGGCTCATAGAGTCCGAATTTTCCGTCCGAGAGCGAAGCGGAAGCGAGCATTCCTATCGAGCCCGATATCATAGACGCTTCGTCCGAGAGAATGTCGCCGAATATGTTTGACGTAACTATAACATCAAACTGCTTTGGATTGCGTACAAGCTGCATAGCGCAATTATCAACATACATATGGTTAAGCTCTACCTCGGGATAGTCCTTTGACATCTCGATAACCGTCTTTCTCCACAGTCTTGATGAATCGAGCACATTTGCCTTGTCAACGCTTGTGAGCTTTTTGCTTCTCTTCATTGCCATTTCAAAAGCGGTTTTCGCAATTCTCTTAATTTCGGAAACGGTGTACTTCTCGGTGTCATAAGCGTATTCCTCGCCGTTTTCGACACCCGTTCCGCGCTCCCCGAAGTAAATTCCGCCGGTAAGCTCGCGAACTATCATTATGTCAAGGTTACCCTCGGTTATGCTGTCTTTAATCGGCGACGCATCTTTTAAGGGGGCAAATATTCTTGCAGGACGGAGATTTGCATAAAGTCCGAGCGCACCGCGTATTCCGAGAAGCCCTGCCTCGGGGCGTTTATTGCCGGGAACGCCGTCCCACTTAGGACCTCCTACCGCTCCCAAAAACACACAATCCGCCTTTTTGCAGGCATCTACGGTTTTCTGCGGAAGCGGCTCACCCGTCTCGTCTATGGCACAGCCGCCCATAAGCTCATAATCATAATTCATCTTAAAGCCGTACTTTTTGCCTGCTGCATCAAGCACTTTTACAGCCTCGTCGACTATTTCGGGGCCGATACCGTCGCCCTTTAATACTACAATATTATGTTCTCTCATATTACTTCCATATCCTTTCCTGCCGCTCACGGCACGTTTTGCCGAATAAAGCGAACATATAAAACGCCGAATTGTGTTTAGAAAAAATGCCTTTGCCGCAAAAGCTTATTGTTTTTTCTCAAATATCGGCTGCTGCGGCTCGCGCACAACATTCGGCTGACAACGGTTTATGGCACACAAAATACCCTTTATTGAAGCATAGTTTATGTTGTGTGAAATGCCTATGCCGAAAACGGCCTTGCCGTCGGGAGCTTCAAGCTCGATATAGGAACAGGCCTTGGCGTCCGCACCGATTGAAATTGCGTGTTCCGCATAGTTCTTGAATTTGTATCCCGTGATTCCCACGTGCGACAGAGCGTTAAAGAACGCCTCTATGGGGCCGGAACCGACGCCCTCGATAGATACCGGCTCGTTTCCGTTATATTTTATGGTACCCGTAAAATGCACCCTGGTGTGAGACTCGCTCTCAAGCTTTTCTTCGCTGAATTTATGGTTGAGAAGCTTATAAGGTCCGCAGACATTGCGATATTCTTCACAGAACAGCTCAAATACCTCATCGGCTCTGAGTTCCTTACCCTTTTCATCACAGGCCTTTTGAACGACCGCTCCGAATTCGGGGTGCATGGCCTTAGGCATCGCAAATCCGTATTCCTGCATAATATACGCGGCACCGCCCTTGCCGGACTGACTGTTTATACGGATTATCGGCTCGTAATCCCTGCCGACATCTGCCGGGTCTATTGGGAGATAAGGAACCTCCCACTTGTCGGGATTATTCTCACGCATAAACGCCTTACCCTTGTTTATGGCATCCTGATGAGAGCCTGAAAAGGCGGTAAAAACAAGCTCACCGGCATACGGCTGGCGAGGCCCTACCTTCATATTTGTGGCGTCCTCATATACCTCTTTAATATGGTTGATGTCGTGAAAGTCCAGCTTGCAATCGACATTTTGCGTATACATATTGAGAGCAAGCGTAACTATATCCACATTGCCGGTTCTCTCACCGTTGCCGAAAAGAGTTCCCTCTATACGCTCGGCACCTGCAAGAAGACCGAGCTCGGCAGCTGCGACCGCAGTACCGCGGTCATTGTGAGGATGAAGGCTGATTACGGCGCTGTCACGGTCTTTAAGGTGACGGCAGAAATATTCTATCTGATCGGCATAACCGTTCGGCGTGCTGCCCTCAACGGTTGAAGGAAGGTTGAGTATGACCTTGTTTTCGGGCGTTGCGCCGAGCTCCTCCAAAACTCTTTGGCATATTTCAACTGCGTTATCCATTTCGGTACCGGTAAAGCTCTCCGGCGAATATTCATAGCGTATGTTTATGTCGGACGTTTCCATAAGCTCATCCGACAGCTTTTTAATAAGTCTTGCGCCGTTTACCGCAATATCGATAATGCCCGGCATATCCTTTTTAAATACGACCTTGCGCTGAAGAGTCGATGTGGAATTGTAAAAGTGTATTATAACGTTCTTTGCGCCCTTTACAGCCTCGAAGGTCTTTTTGATAAGATGCTCGCGGCTCTGCACAAGCACCTGAATTGTCACATCGTCCGGAATATAATTCCCGTCTATAAGCGTGCGGAGAATTTCATATTCCGTCTCCGATGCGGAAGGAAAGCCGACCTCGATTTCCTTTATGCCGATGTCTACAAGCGTTTTGAACATCTCAAGCTTCTGCTCAAGGTTCATGGGGTCTATAAGAGCCTGATTTCCGTCGCGGAGATCCACAGAGCACCAAACAGGCGCCTCTTTTATGGTCTTGGACGGCCAAGTTCTGTCCGGAATGTCGATAGGTTCAAAAGGAATGTACTTGTTTGTTTTCATAATTATTTCTCCTATGAAGTACTCCAATCATATAGCTTGCTTTGCAAAGACTGACAGCACAGCGAAAAATACAAAAAATAAAGCGCAGTCTTTACAAAACAAAAAATCGCCCTTATCTCTGAAGAAGATAGGGGCGAAGTAAAAACCACGCTGTACCACCCTAATTCGGCAGCCGAGGCTGCCCTCTGCGGTCTCCAACAAGACCTGACATATAACGGTGTCTGCCGTCACAGCCTATGACTTCAGCTATGAAACTCCGGAACGAGTTATACACGGATACTTGGTACTGCCTTTCACCACACGGCAGCTCTCTGAAACTCACGGTAACCGTCTTGTTTCCTTCACAGTTTTTAAAGGCGATCTTTTCGATTGTGCTTTATATTATAATTACAGTTAAAAAATTTGTCAAGCGTTTGTTATTTATCTTTTTTCGGATTTTTAACTCCGGTTATCTGCGGAACGTTACCGAGAATAGCTGCCACAACGGTTGTTATGATTATTTCCGGAACCATATAAAGGCCGTTATAGAATACCGAATAAACTATCGACAGAGCCGTACCGGAATATTTGCCGAGTATGCTCTCTCCTATCTTATAGAAGCCCTCCTGAGAGAAGAACCATTCGGCCCATGCTCCGTAGAATATCGCACCCGATATAATATGAACAATATACCTTAAGAGCAGGGCGACAAATACGCCGAGTGCAAGCTCCAATGCCGGTTTTTTGAATTTGCCCTTAAACATACCGCCGACGCCGAGTATGGTATAAGCGAGCACATAGTCAAGAAGGCAAACGCATATTGCCTGCCAAACAGCCATTTGGTCTTCACCAGGCAGGAACATAGCCGAAACCACCTTAGCACCCATTATCATCTGCAAAAGTGAATAGGTAAAGCCGCTGAGCAACCCCCATTTCACACCGTATCTGTAAGAAATGAGAACTACCGGGAACATACTTGCAAGTGTTATTGTTCCTCCGAACGGAAGCTCAAGTCCCAAAAGCTTTGAAACGAGTTCCAATACCACAGCTATTGCAAGAAGCAATGCGCTTTCTGTGAGTCTTTTTGTAGAATTTCTTTTTTCCACAATATCAATCCCTCTCAAAAAAATTAAGCCTTACGATATGAAAATACCGTAAGGCTGAGATTATACTACCTACGACGGCATTATCCGTATCAGGTTAAAGGGTCAAAGGAGCATTTATCCTTAATCTCAGCCGGCTTTTGCGCCGACACCCCCGATATTAAACTATCGCAATAAAGCTGCACACGCTAGGTACAACTAAGCTTTAAAAATATTATAATTCAGCGACGGAAACTTGTCAATAATTCAGGACAGACCAAAGCGTGAAAAAGTAAAAAAATAAAAACGGCAAGCATCAAATGATACTTACCGTTTATTTGGAGGCGACACCCAGATTTGAACTGGGGAATCAGGGTTTTGCAGACCCATGCCTTACCACTTGGCTATGTCGCCTTATTTCTGTGTCATTGGATTTAGGAAAAAAGGACGCTTAATATTTTTAAGCGTCCTTTTTGGAGCGGATGACGAGGCTCGAACTCGCTACCTCCACCTTGGCAAGGTGGCGCTCTACCGGATGAGCTACACCCGCATCTCAAATGCAGGTGTTATTATAGCAGAAAACTCGGAAAAGTCAAGACCTGTGTGCCAAATCGCGCGCAATTTTTTCATCCTGTTCCGCATCCGCAGCGGGCGTCTCCGCGTCCGGCGCGTCGTCTGCGGGCGGGGCGTCGGGCGTGGTTTCCTCCGGAGATGTATCGTCTGTCGATTCCTCCGGCTGTGTCTCCGCAGGGATCTCCGGCTCGGGCTTCGGGCACCGGCGGGAAACACAGGGAACGCGGGATAAACCGGCTCCGCATATGGGTCATTTACCCCTATCTTAGTATCATTTCACCCGCGCATGGGAGCCTGTATTTGGATTATTTTTGTTTAAAAGATTCGACGTCATGAGATCAAAAGCCTTTAAAATGTATCTGAAACCGGGTATGGAAGAGGAGTACCGCAGACGGCATGAAAAGATATGGCCGGAGCTGGAACGGCAGTTGAGGCAGGAAGGCATATACGACTATTCGATCTTCCTGGATCGGGACACCAACACGCTGGTAGGCGTGCAGAAGAACAGAGGGGAAACCGGATCCCAGCAGATGGGCGCCAACGAGCTGGTGCGCAGGTGGTGGGATTATATGGCGGATATAATCGACGTCAACCCGGACAACTCGCCCGTCTCGGTCGATCTGCCGGAAGTATTTTACATGGAATAGCCGCCGGAATTACTCGGAGCCGGACGGCACGTCGCAGCACGCAACCCGGTATTCGGACGGAGGGCATCCGACGTATTTCCTGAAGATCGCTGAAAAATAGGCCGCATCCTCGTACTTGAGGTAAAACGCGATCTCCTTGATGCTCAGGGGTGAGTTCAGTAACATCAACTTTGCCTTTTGCAGCTTCAGCTGGGTGATATAATGCGCAGGCGAGACGTTGGTATACTCCTTGAACGTCTTGCGAAACCACGAATAACTCATGTTGATCTTGTCGGCCACCTGCTCGGGCGTGATGTCGGTCAGCATATTCTCGCGCATAATGCTACGGGCCTGGTCGATTTTCTCGGCCACCGCATCGTTGGAAGAGTAATCGTTGCTGTCGTAGTAGATCACGTAGGCCAGGATACTGTTCGCAATCGACGCCAGCACCTGTTGGCAGCCGGTCTTTTCCTTGAAGGCGATCTCCAGCGCCTCCTTATACCGGTCGATAATGTGCTCCCGGAAACCGATAGGATGGATGACCTTGTTACGGACGAAAAAGCCGTTGTTATAACGGCTGTCGATATGCGCCCCGCGGAAACCGATCCAATATTCCTGCCAGCCGCTCTTCTTGTCGGGGTAATAGCTGTGCCACGTATAGGGCGGAATGATGAGCATGGTTCCGCCTTTGATCTCGACGCGCTTTTCCGGCGACTCGTGGTACCAGCCCCGCCCTTTCGATATGTAAATCAGCTGGTAATTGTCCAACACGCGTCCATTCCGCGTATTAAAGTAGTAATCAGCAGGATGTCCTGCTGCAGGGGGGGGGTAATAGCTGTAATCGGGTTCGATATAGTACTCCCCGACGTTGTCAACGGTTATTCCCCAGGACTTATCCTGGTCACTGCATACCATGTATTTGAACGATGCCTGTTGTTGCGACATATCCGTATATTTTTATCGCAGATCCCGATTTTAAAATGTTAAAATCCCAGATAAAGGTAAACATTTTTTCAGAATAGTGGGCTATCTGAAATAACAGAATCTTTTGCAAAAGCCAGACCACGCTCATTTCAGATAATACAGTTAT
>ERZ840057.3057-NODE-3057-length-10415-cov-4.579633_pt1 | contig 10415 bp, 4 predicted proteins | sample MGYA00519907_ERZ840057 | MGnify/ENA primary metagenome ERZ840057 (study PRJEB31850, sample SAMEA3708862) | human gut metagenome | biome: human gut; feature: human-associated habitat; material: faeces | place: China | collected 2014 ...
CTTCTATTGCTTACAATTTGCGATTGTGACATATCTATTTGTGCTGAAAAATTTATAAGATTGTTATTCACAAATTTTTGATAACTTTGTGCTTTTTTGTATAATGCTTTTCCATTTTGAGTTTCTTCTTTTGAACTTATTATACTAAAATCTTTTGCTTCCCAGTATGCAGTTTGAATATCACTTAGATTGTATCTATCTCTTATTGAGTTTGTTACACCGCTATATGCATTTTCCATAGCAGTTAATATGTATGCAATATTAGCACCTCCTCTGCCAATAGATGTATTTGTGTATTTTTTTGTATTACCTTCTTGTTGATATCCATTTTCTGCTCTATCTTCTGTTTCCATTATTGCAACTTTTGGTCCTAATATAGGGTCAAAATTCCAATAAGACACATCTTGTAATCCCATATTGGTTGAACCATCAGATGTTAGTTCTGGTTTCTCCCAATTTGTTAATTTTGTTAATATCTTAAGGGTAATTACATTACGAGTTAAACTTTCTGCTCTACTATAATCATACCCCGATGCGCTTGATTCACTTGTAGAATTTGCTTTGGTTATTAGTATTGGTTTTAAAAGGTCAAATTTATACAATTCATTGTTATATATTGATGGTCCTTGAAGTTGAGTATACCCTATTACAGGAGTACATCCTTCATATTTTAAGCCATACGCACCTTTTAAATTTTTAAAAAATTCGGCCCAGTTATAACTATTAAAATACTCTTTTGCTCTTTTTTCGCATAATTCCTTCATTTTATTCAAGAAATCTGCATATGATGCTCCAACATCTGAATTAACATATGGGGTTGGATAGTATTTTGTTGCATCGTATTCTCCAAATCTTACAGATTTACTTGAATCTGCTCCATACATTGTTGAGCCACTTACTTCTGTTGACCAATTTGTATATGGAAATTCTGTATCTGCATCTCCAGAAAAAGTCCTTTTTTGAAGTATATTAGGTAATAGACTACCACTATCAGAAAAAGCTCCCTTTTGAGGCATTCCACTACTAGTGTTTCCCTGCCATGTTCCATATGCAAATACTTTCTTTTCAGCAAAGAACAACGTCAATACTAAAACAATCAAGATAATACTAGCTGTTTTTATAATCTTTTTGTTATCCGTTTTAATGTTTTCTCTCATTCGCTCTTTGCCTCCTTTACTTTAATACTTTTTTTCTTATTACATATACACCTGTTGCAATTATTATTAATACAACCATTGTTAATGTTACATATATAACTGTTTGTCCTGTTTTCACTCCTACAATAACATTTGCTATTGAATAATCGTCTTCGTTGCTTGCCTTATTTCCTGGTGTGGAATCTATATCTAATAATCCGTAATTATTTGACGCTTCATATATTTCTGCCGAATTACTAAATACTCCAAAATCATCATTGTTCATATTTTTAGTTAATATTAGAGTTACCGTTTTACTCTCACCAGGATTTATAACTGTATTTGCCAAACTAGAATTATATACGGTTCCATTTGCTCCTTCATACCAGTCTTTATTTAATTCAGAATTGAATTTTAATTCTTCTGGTAAATAATCTGCTAATTTCTTAACATATCCTGCAATTCCACCCTCATTTGTAATTGTGAATTTATATTCAACAACCATTGATGATGTATTTGCATATTTAGATTCAAAATCTAATTTTGCAAGTTTACTATTGTAAACATGTTCTTTTGTATTTTTTCCGTTGTTTACTGTTATTGCTTGTACAACTTTATCTAGTTTCAAATCAAATTTAGCATCTTCGACTATACCCAAATCAATATTGAATTGATTTGTATCTGCTAATACTATTTCCTCTGTAACAGCTGCTATTTGATCTTTTCCTTCATAGTTAACTGTTTTATCTATAGCGTCTGAATTTTGTTCATCACTTACTCCAGATTTTTTATATGTTGTAGGGCTATAATTTGCTGAATCATAGAAGAATATTACACTGTATTTGCCTTGTGGTACATTGTTAAACATGTATGAACCGTCTGTTCCAGTTGTTGTTATGCATTGTTCATTGTTTGAATTCATTGCAATATTGCTTGTATTATTATTTAATAATAATACTTTAACTCCTGAAACTCTTTGTTCATTTGCATCTTTTACACCATCTTTATTTGCATCAACCCATACAGTTCCTATTACTTTTCTTGTTTCCTTATTTGTATCATCTGGATCTACGTTTACATCTGTTTTTTCAAAATGTTTAACTATGTGTGATACTGAATTTGTTTCTACTTCTCCAATATCCTCATTTTTAAACTTCGCTTTATTTGATATTTCTGTATCATTGTCTATTGAGTTTGCTACTACATGTACATTTATTGTTACTTTTTGACCTGCAGATAAGTAGAATTTTGTATTTATACTTCCATCACTATTTATATCAAAACTACTATCAATTGTGCCATCTTCATATACAATCTCTAAATATTTAAATGTTACTTCTGTAGGTAATGCGTCTGTAAATTCTACATCATTTAAATATATGTCTGATAAATTTTGTATAGTAAATGTGTATGCAAAATCTTCTCCTGCTGATATTGTTGTTCCAGTAGGAATATTGGCTGTTTGTGCAACATTAATTCCTGGTTTATTTATTGTAACTGATATATCATCAATGTTCTCTGTTTCTGTATTGTCAGCTTTTATATTACTTGTAATAGTTACCTCTTTTTTGTAAACTTCATTTGCTAGTTTTCCAACTTTTGTGTTTATAATTAAGGTTTTGCCTCTCTCTCCATCTACATCTCCGACTTTTACAGCTACTTTTCTGCCGCTTACTTTGACATTTGCTGTTGAAGTAATATCGTCTTCTTCAAATGTATCTTCATTAAATCTTGTTAATTTTATAGAGTCATACTCTAGCTCATCTGGCAATGTGATTGTAACAACTGTATTTTTTCTGCTATTATCAATACTTTCATCTTCAAGCTCATAATTATATTGAGACGATCTTAGTGCGATTTGGAAAGAATATGTTTCTCCTTCTTTGAGACTCTTATATTTTGAACCGATTTGTGTGTCGAAATATACTTTTTCAATTATATTTGATACAGTATTTGTTTCTACTGATATCCTATCACTATATCCAACTGTTGCTTTTAATTCAATTTTCTTTGTTTCATCACTTTGAGCTCTAAATTTAAGAGTCTTTTTTAACGTTGAATTAGCCGTAATTTTTCCTAAATTAATTTTTAATACTTCAGAATCAACATCATTATCTTCATATTGTTGCAATTCACTAATCAAATTTTCATATTTTGTTAGATCAATTACTTCATTTTCTGGTAAATTCAATAATTCCTCATATCTAGACTCATCATATTCTTCATCTTCTGGAACTTTATATGTATAGTCATCTCCATCTTGTGGAATAAAGCTTAATTCAGGTGGCAATTTTATTTCTACTGTTGTGTTTTCTGCATCTACTACACCAGTATTATTTATTGTTAATTCATATTCAAGTATTTCTCCAGATTTTACACTTGCACCTTCGCCTATTGTTGATGTTAGTTTTGCATCTAATTTAGCAATACTTCCTGTTGTTAAACCTATTTTTGTTGCTATTGCTTTATCTGTAATTGTTCCAGATGTTTTATTATTGTTGAAGAATACTCCATAATTTTCATATACTTCTTGATCATAATCTAAGTTTGCAGGTAATGTTGCTTTATATGTAAATGTGAATGTGTCTCCACCGTTCATTGCATAATCTTCATTTAACACTATCATGTAAGATTTTATTTTTGTATAATCTGTTACACTTGTTGTCCATCCATTTTGTGAATTAGATAGGTCTGTTGTTGCCTCCCCATTTTCTGAATAATATATTGTAACTTTTGAAGCATCTACTCCTGTTACTGTTATTCCAGATGCAAGTGGCATTGTAATATTTGAGCCTAAACTTAATGATGTGGATACATCTTTGTTATCTTTAAATGGTGTTCTTCCTAATACAACAACATGGTCTAGTGTGTTTTCATAATTGTTTATTACATTCATTGTGTATGTAACTTCTTTTTGTTCTGCTTTTGTTGGTATTAAGGCTTTTTGAGATTCTCCATTAATAACTTCTATTTTTTCATCTCCATTGTATCCTGTCATTGAGTTTGTTGTTACAACTCCTGAAGGAGCAATGTATTTAACGTCTGTTGCTACATTTGTTACTGTTGAATCTCCATTTGTTATTTCCGCTGTTATTTGTGTATTTGTTGTTGGTGTTAATGTATTTAATGTAATGTCTGTTGTTAATACAACTGTTGCACCCTTGGCAGCAACATTATTATATTTTGTTTGTGTTCCTTTTAATTTTAATTCTAGTGTTTTTGTACCGTCACCATTTTCATAAAACATTATAGAATCTTCATCAATTTCAAGCTCATCATCGAAGTATACATTCCAATCTTTCACATCTAAAGTTTCTATATTTGCTGGAAATTTTATTTTTATTGTTGGGGTTGTATACATTGTGTCATCTGCGCTGTCATTTTCTAGTGTAACTTTAATTTCTACATTTTCATTTTTTACTATTGTAGATAATCTATTGTTACTTGTTGTTATGCTTGCTTTTTGTGTTGGTTCTGTTAAATCAACATTTTTTGTACTTTCTGTACTAACAATATCTATATCAGAATTTTTTGCTGTTCCTGTTACTTGAGTTTTTATTTGTGTAAAACTTCTTAATTGGCTTGTACTGTATTCAATATTTTTAGCTAAAGCTTTTGTTATTTCGAATATAACATTTCCTTCTGCTTGTGGTTTTGATGTTTTTATTGTTATACTGTTTGTATTAAATGGTACTAAGTTTACTACTATTTTATTGTCTTTTACTTCTGTATCTTTGTTTATTGTTGCAAGTGTTGTTCCTGCTTCATTTAGAATAGTAATTTCACCATTTTCCCCAAACACTTTGTTAAATTCTTGTTTTGATATTGCTAGTGTTTTGTTGTAAGCATAATTTACTCCACCAACTGTTGTTGATTGTTCGCTTCCATTTGCAGTTACAAATTGGTCAACATCTTGTTTTAATACTATTGCATCTATTACATCTGCATATGAAACATGGGCTGTATACTGTGCCACATATTCTGTTTCCTTTTTATTTTCGTCTGCAGCATTTTTGTTATTATATATGTAACCTTTGCTTATGCTTTGTGTTGCATTAGATGTAAATTCTACTATATCTCCTATTTTTTTAGTTTGATCTTCGTATCCATCTACATGTGCACTTACTTTGTTTACTCCACTTTTTACATATAAGTTCATACTTGAGCTTGCATCATATGTAACTCTTGTAACTGAATCTTTTACAGCTTCGTATACATCTGATGAATATATGTATGTTACTATAAATTCATCTGCTGTATTTTTAGCCCATTGGATTTTTCCATTTACAGCATTATTATTTACTGTAATTGTTATTTTTCCTGTTGTGCTATCATATGACCAGTTATTCTTAGAGAAGTTATCTCCGTTTGCATCTCCATTTGTTGCATTTGTAGAGTTTGCAACTACTGTAACTGTTTCTGGGTATTTATTATTAATTTTTGGAGCATTGACTTCTATGTTTGTATTCTTTATTGGCAACACACTGTTTTCAACATATGATGTAATTTTGCCTTGAGTGATTAGCTTGCTTACATTGTTTGCTGAATATGGAATGTATTTTGTAATTTCATAATCCAACTTAGCTTTTGCAGTTGATGCTGTCCAGCTTGTGTGAACTACTATATCTTTCTTAACTGCAACTTCTTCACCTTTAGCATTTACATATGTTCCAGTAAATTTTATTGTATTATCTCTGTCAAACATATCTTCACTTATTTCATCTTTTTTGTCTAATGCTATGTTTATTGTTTCTGTTACATTCTCGCCATTGTTTATTTGGTTAAAGCTTATTTTTTTGTTTTCTGCATCTACTGCTTGAATGCTATCAGATTCTTCTGTTTTTGCAATTTTAAAGTTTGTGTCTGAGAAGTCTACTACTGCATCTTTTATATATCCAGCCTTTTTTACGTTTAATGCAATATTTAATTTCGTATCCTCTGCATTAACATCTGCTGAAACAGTATGTTTTCCTCCATCATAATAAACATCAAACTCTACATTCTCATTTGTAGTTGATGTTCCTTGATTTTCTAATGCTTTTGCACTTAAAAAATTGTCTGCCGCATAGCTTACAACTGCTGCTGAATTGGCATACAATATTGTTGTAGTTAATAGCATCGCAATTACTTTAATTAATTTTTGTTGCATCTTTGCTCCTCCTTAAAAAATTCACTATAATTAATTATACTCTATTTTTGCTTATTTTTCAATGTTTTTTTAACATTTTCTTTATATTGCATACAAAATTCTGTGTTTTTTGTTCAGAATTCCTTAAAATTCTAAAATAAGTTAACAATTCTGTCGACGCTACTACATTATTTACGGATCTGTCCATTGCCATAAATGATAAACTTGGTTGTTGTCAGTGCATCTAATCCCATTGGTCCTCTGGCATGAATCTTCTGGGTACTGATTCCAATCTCCGCTCCAAATCCAAATTCAAATCCATCCGTAAATCTTGTGGATGCATTCACGTAAACAGCTGCTGCATCGATCTGATTTAAGAATTCCTGAGCATTCTGGTAGGAATCTGTGATGATCGCTTCGGAATGTCCCGTATTATAATGATTGATATGTGCCACTGCCTCGTCAAAGCTATCAACAGTTTTGACAGAGATGATAGAATCTAAGTATTCTGTTCCCCAGTCTTCTTCTGTTGCTGGGATGACCTGATCATTTAAGGCACAAACTCTCTCATCTCCACGGATCTGGACACCTTTTTCTAATAAAGCTTCAATGATGGCTGGACCATGACTTTCTAAGATGTTTTTATGTAAGACTAAAGATTCGCATGTATTGCATGTTCCAAGTCTCTGTGTCTTTGCGTTGATGATGATGTTCACTGCCATATCTTTTTGTGCAAATTCATCAACATATACATGACAGTTTCCTGTTCCTGTCTCAATAACTGGAACTGTGGAATTCTTTACAACGCTCTTGATCAGTCCTGCACCACCTCTAGGGATCAGAACATCTAAGTAATCGTTTAACTGCATCATCTTTGTTGCTGTTTCATGACTTGTATCTGTTAAAAGCTGAATGCTGTATTTTGGCATGTGACATGACTCTAATGCACTCTGAATCACGTTTGTGATCGCAAGATTTGAGTTGAGCGCATCGCTTCCACCGCGCAGAAGGCATGCATTTCCTGTTTTAAAGCATAATGCAAAAGCATCGGCTGTTACATTTGGACGGGATTCGTAGATGATTCCAACAACTCCTAATGGTACTGTCTTCCTTCCGATCAATAGTCCGTTTGGTGTTTTCTGCATATGTTCTACGGAACCGATTGGATCGTGAAGTTCAGCTACCTGACGAAGTCCTTCTGCCATTGCTTCGATACGGTCAGGATTTAGGGATAAGCGATCGATCAATGCTTCACTCATCTCATTTTCTCTGGCTGCTTCTACATCTTTATAGTTTTCGCTTAAGATGTATTCCTGACTCTGTAACAGACATTTGGCGGCTTCTCTTAATACTTCATTCTTATCTTCAATTCCTGCTTTTCCAAGAATGAATGATGCTTCTTTTGCCTGTTTTCCTAGTTGTTCTAACATTATGAATGCCTCCTTTTCGGTATGTTTTGCATCTTTATAAATCTGTTTTATCTAATCTGCTCTAGTTTAATCCTTTTGGTTTTAACGGAGTGATGGATCCATCTTCATTCTTGATGCTTACGTTATTAAGTTGTGCTCTTAAGTTAGCACGGACAGACTGAATATATTCGTGTCTTAACTTTCTCTGTTCTTCCTTCTGTTCTGGTGTTAATCCAATGGATTTATCTAGATTGTATAATTCATTAATTCTCTGAATATCTTTTTCTTTCATTTGTAATATTTCCTTTCTATATAATATATGATTCCTTACGCCTTAAAGTATGGGCGTTCTGTTAAGTATTTCTTAAAATCAAAGTCTGGACGTTTGTGTGCTAAGAATAATGTTCCAACTTCTTCTCCTGCAACGACTTTATTGACATTATTTAGATCATCACTATTCACAATGACCATATCTGCTCCTGCATCTGTTACGATATTGGCTGCTGCGATCTTTGTCTCCATTCCTCCGGTTCCGACTTTCGTTACAGCTCCTTTTGCCATTTTCCCAATCTTTTCATCTAAGACTGGTACTTCAGAGATCAATTTTGCCATTGGATTCTTGTGCGGATCATCGGTATAAAGTCCGTCAATATCTGTTAAGAGAATTAAAAGATCTCCTTCTACAACAGCAGTTACGACTGCAGATAAAGTATCGTTGTCACCAAACTCAATTTCTTCTGTAGACACGGTATCATTTTCATTTACAATTGGGATCACGCCAAGTTTTAGTAATTCTTCAAAGGTATTCTTGGCATTATATCTTCTCTCATCATTGAGCATTGTTTCTTTTGTGATCAAGATCTGTGCAGATCCTTGATTGTATTCTGCAAATAACTTCTGATAGATCATCATTAACTGTCCCTGTCCTACGGCGGAACATGCCTGTTTCATTGGAAGGGATGTCGGACGTTTTTCTAATCCTAAGGCTTTAAATCCGACACCGATTGCTCCGGATGATACTAAGATCACATCTTTTCCGCTGTTATGTAAATCTGTTAAGACACGGACTAATTTCTCTAAACGGAATAAATTAATGTTTCCTGTTGCTTTGTGAATCAAAGAAGATGTCCCTACTTTGATGACGATTCTCTGTTTATCTTTTAGTTTTTCACGATTATTCATTTTCATTCACTCCTTGAAAGGTATTTTACACTGTAACGAGGGCTTGTGCAACCTTAATTCCATCCATTGCTGCAGAAGTGATACCTCCGGCAAAGCCTGCTCCCTCTCCGCATGGATAGATTCCTTTAATATTGCTCTCGAATCCTTGATCTCTTTCAATCCTTAACGGGGAAGATGTTCTTGCTTCGATTCCGCAAAGAACGGTATCTTCTCTGTTAAATCCTTTGATCTTTGTATCAAAATATTCCATTCCTTCGCAAATTGCTTCACTAACTGGTTCTGGAAGGCAGTTTCTCAAGTTTCCAAAGCTTGTCTTTCCTTTGGTATTCGGTATGATCTCACCAAAAGATTCTGTGATCTTTCCTTCTCTGAAATCTTTTAATGTCTGTACCGGAATCTCTCCTTTCCCTTCATGAAACGCTTTTGCTTCCCATTTTTGTTGGAATCTTACACCTGCTAATGCATCATCTCCGTCAAAATCATCGGGTGTAACACTTGCGATGATCGCGCTGTTAGAATTCTTTGCTGCTCTATCATGATTACTCATTCCATTAACAGTTAATCGTTCTGGTTCTGAAGATGCGTTGACAACAAAACCTCCTGGACACATGCAGAAAGAATATACACTTCTTCCATTGTCTGCATGATAGGTCAGTTTGTAAGATGCTGCTGGAAGATTGTATTTATCTGCACCTTCTCCGTACTGGGAATGATCGATCATCTCACGCGGATGTTCCACACGAAGTCCGATCGCAAATGCTTTTGGATGCATCTCTAAATTCCGGTCTGATAATACCTTAAATGTATCTCTGGCACTGTGTCCTGGTGCTAAGATTGCTGCTTCTGTTTTAAGTTCTTCTTCGTCATTGATGATCAGTCCGGTTAATCTTCTATCTTTGATCACAAAATCCGTCACTTTTGCCTCAAAACGGATATCTCCGCCAAGTGATTTGATCTCTTCTCGGATTCCTGCAACAACATTTCTTAAAAGATCGGTTCCAATATGAGGTTTATTTTCATATAAGATTTCTTCTGGTGCCCCATGTTTTACGAAAGTTTCTAAGACGAATCTATTCCTTCCGAATTTGTCTTTTACTAAGGTATTTAGTTTTCCGTCTGAAAATGTTCCTGCTCCTCCTTCTCCAAATTGGACATTGGATTCAGAATTCAACTCGCCAGTTTCCCAGAAATGCTCGACATCTTTCATACGGTTTGTGACGTCTTTTCCTCGTTCTAAGACGATCGGATGTAATCCGGCTCTTGCAAGCATCAGTGCTGCAAACAGACCTGCCGGTCCCATTCCGATCACAACTGGCGGATACTTAAATTCTCTCTGATTTTTCGGAAATTCAAATACCTTTTCTTTAACCGCCATGATATTGCGGTTTTTATTCTTTTTTAGGAATTTCTCTTCCTGATTCTTGCTTAATGTCACATCGACTGCATATACATAAGATAATTCTTCTTTTTTCCTTGCATCGATGGATCGTTTTACGATCTTGTATTGTTTATATTCTGTGTTATGTAACGCTTTTTTTATCTTTTTTTCAAATGCTGCTT
>ERZ840057.3064-NODE-3064-length-10367-cov-3.294899_pt1 | contig 10367 bp, 7 predicted proteins | sample MGYA00519907_ERZ840057 | MGnify/ENA primary metagenome ERZ840057 (study PRJEB31850, sample SAMEA3708862) | human gut metagenome | biome: human gut; feature: human-associated habitat; material: faeces | place: China | collected 2014 ...
AAATTGTCAATATGTTTTTACTAAATATTTTACTAAATTTACTTTTGTGTTATTCTCTGCTATAATGAACTAAACTAACATTTATTCAGAAAGGATTTTATCTCCATGGCAACAATCAAAGATATTGCACAGAAAGCATCTGTTTCTGCAGCAACTGTATCAAGAATTTTAAACCAAGACGATACCCTGAGTGTAACCGACGAAACAAAACAGCGCGTTTTAAAGGTTGCCCAGGAATTAAATTATACAAAGCATCTAAAAAATACCGTTGAAAAATCGATTTCTATCGGTATCTTTCAATGGTATTCTGTCTTTCAGGAACTGGAAGATCCTTATTATCAGGCAATCCGTGTCGGTATTGAAAAATATTGTGCAGACCATAACATTCATGTTGTTCGTGCTTTCCAAAGCGATTGCAATTATCCTGACACTCTCAAGGATCTTCAGGGGCTGATCTGTATTGGTAAATTTAATAAACCTCAGATCAAATCTTTTCAAAAACTTAATCCTAATACGATTTTTGTTGATATGAAAACACCAAAGATATATTGTGATACGATCAATCTTGATTTCCAACAGGCAGTTACTGAAGCGCTGGATTATTTGTATGACCTCGGCCATCGAAAGATTGCTTATCTTGGCGGAAAAGAAGTTCTCGCTGATAACAGTGTATATTTTGAAGAACGTAAAGATACCTTCATCAACTACTGCCAGAAACATTCCATTAACCATGAATCTTTTATTTATGAGGGGGATTATTCTGCTGAATCTGGATATAACATGACAAAACAGATGATCTCTGACGGTGATCTTCCAACCGCTATTTTCTCTGCCAGTGATCCTCTTGCGATTGGTGCAATGCGTGCTTTATATGAGAATGGTTATAAAATTCCGGATGATATATCCATCATTGGTTTTGATGATATCAGCGTTGCAAGTTTTTCAAACCCGCCTCTGACAACAATTCATACCCCAGCTGAATTTATGGGGGAATATGCTGCTCATTATATTTTACTTCGGACAAAAGAAGATTCTCTGGAGCAGCAGACTCCGATTCGTCTGACACTTCCATGTAATCTTATTGTTCGTAACTCTTGTGCTGCTCCGCGCAAACAGTCATAATATTTAGTAATATTTTTACTTGTTTTTTCTAAGCATAGAAAAAAACTGCATGCTAACCGCATGCAGTTTTTCCCAAGAAGGAGTAAAAAGTTAATAGGTAAAATTTATTTATGAAAATGGATTCTCAGTCTTATAAAGCATATTCTTTGGCTGATTAAATCCAATCTCATCGACATCAACACCAATGTATTTGAATACTTCATATAAAGTTTTTCCAAAATAACCAAAAGCAACAGCTCCATGGTGTGGGAAATTCTTTTCGATCAGTACATGGCGGTAAAATCTTCCCATTTCTGGGATAGCAAATACACCAATAGATCCGAAAGATCTTGTTGCTACTGGAAGGATTTCTCCTTGTGCAACGTACGCTCTTAATTTTGTATCTGCTGTACTTTGTAAACGGAAGAATGTAATATCTCCTGGCGCGATATCACCTTCTAATGTTCCCTGTGTCACTTCTTCCGGTAATGTTCTTGCCATGATCTTCTGATATTTCATCTCACAGAAAGATAATTTAGATTTTGCTGTGTTTCCACAATGGAATCCCATAAATGTATCTTTTTGTGTATAGTCATAATTATCTTTAATTTCTTCATTATACATATCTGCTGGTACGGAGTTGTTGATATCTAATAATGTCACAGCATCCTGACTTACAACCGTTCCAATAAATTCGCTTAATGCACCATAGATATCTACTTCACAGGATACTGGAATTCCCTGTGCTGCCAAACGACTGTTTACATAACATGGTACAAATCCAAACTGAGTCTGGAATGCTGGCCAGCATTTTCCGGCAATTGTTACATATTTTCTGTAACCTTTATGATCCCTGATCCAGTCTTTTAATGTCAGTTCATACTGTGCAAGCTTGGAAAGAATCTCTGGTTTTTTATTTCCTGCACCCAGTTCTTCTTCCATTTCTTTTATGATTGCAGGAATTCTTTCATCCCCTTCATGCTGATTAAATGCTTCAAATAAATCTAATTCTGAGTTTTCTTCAATTTCGATTCCAAGATCATATAATGGTTTGATTGGTGCATTACATGCAAGGAAGTTCAGTGGTCTTGGTCCAAAACTTATGATCTTCAATTCACTTAATGCTTTTACTGTTCTTGCGATTGGCAAAAATTCATGGATCATATCTGCACATTCTTCTGCTGTTCCTACTGGATATTCAGGAATATATGCTTTTATATTTCTTAATTTCAGATTATAACTTGCATTTAACATTCCACAATATGCATCTCCTCTTCCATCTAAGAGGTTATCACCACTTTCCTCAGCTGCTGCCACAAACATCTTTGGTCCATCAAAGTGTTTTGCAAGAAGTGTTTCTGAGATTTCTGGTCCAAAGTTTCCAAGATAAACAACTAATGCATCACATCCTGCTTTTTTAATATCTTCTAATGCCTGTACCATGTGAATCTCACTCTCCACGATACAGACTGGACATTCATAAATGTCCTCAGGATCATATTTTTCTTTATATGCTTTTATCAATGCTTCTCTTCTTGTAACTGATAAACTTTCTGGGAAGCAGTCACGACTGACTGCTACGATCCCGATCTTTGTTTTTGGCATATTATTCATATTGTTTTCCTCCTTTAATACATCAACCAAATATAACTATCTACTTTTCATTACCTTGTGCAAGACGCTTCTCACGAATTGATTTAAATACACTCTGTAAGATTACGAAGAAGCAAAGAAGTAATGCGATCACGATTCTTGTCCACCAGGATGATAATGTTCCCTGGAATGTAATGATCGTTTCAATGATACCCTTGATCAGTGATCCAAATAGTGATCCTACGACAGTTCCAACACCTCCTGTTAAAAGTGTTCCACCAATAACTGCTGCTGCGATCGCATCCATCTCAAATCCTCTGGCCTGCTCTACGAATCCACCACAAGAGTTTAAGCAGAAAGCAAATCCAGCTAATGATGCTAAAAATCCATTTAACACATAAACTTTTAATTTTGTAACTTTAGGATTTAATCCCATTAATAATGCAGACTGTTCATTTCCACCTACTGCAAATACGGCACGTCCAAATTTTGTGTATCGAAGGATCACAAAGGAAATCGCTACAACCAATAATGCAATGACAACACTTAGGTAGATATAAGGATGCATTGCAACTCCTCGGTTGTTGTAATATGTAATAAATCCAAAATAAATTCGATAGTTTGCAAGGCTTAAAAATGTTGGATTTTCAATACTGATCATATCGGAACTGATCAATGCTGTAAGACCTCTGGCAAAGAACATTCCTCCAAGTGTTACGATGAATGGCTGTATTTTTAAATAAGCTACTAAAAATCCTTGAACCAATCCGAAGATCACACCAAATACTAATACCAGAATAATTGCAACGACTGCGCTCATATGCTTCACTTCCATCATCCATGCAAGCATCATACAAACAACACCGATGACGGAACCGATCGAAATATCGATTCCTCCTGTGATCAGTACAAATGTCATACCAACGGCTGCAATGATCAATCCAGCATTACTAATGAACAAGTTTAAAAACACCTGTGGGCTTGTAAAGTTTCGATCTCCGTAAAGGATCGCACCTGCAATATAGAGCACGAAGAATAATACGATCGTAACTGCAAGCAAAAATCCATTTCCTCTAAGTTTATTTTTAATTTTCTCTACCATTGCCATTATGCCACCTTCTCTCCAGCAGTTTTTGCTGCACGTTTTGCTTTAATACGATTTAAGTATTTCTTAAATTCTGGAGACTGTAATGTCACGATTATGATAACCACGATCGCTTTATAAAGTGGAAGCTGATCTCCAGTTACTTTCATTGCATATAATGTTGTAGATAATGCCTGGATCGTGATCGCTCCAATAACACTTCCTGCGACTGAGAATTTACCACCTGCAAGAGAGTTTCCTCCAAGTGCTACTGCTAAGATCGCATCTAATTCCATCAAGTTTCCTACGTTATTTGCATCAATGGATGTGATTCTTGATGTTGCGATCATTCCTGCGATTCCTGCACAAAGTCCGCAGGCTGCATATGTGATAAAGATGATCTTTGTAGAATTCAGTCCAAACAAACGACTGGCTCTTGGGTTGATACCTACACTTTCAATATACAATTTTGTTGCTGTCTTATTTAAGAATAATGTTGCTAAAATGACTACGATGATCGCTACCAGAATCGGTGTTGGAACTGGAATATGTGGCAGAAATCCTCCTAAATACTTAAAGCTGTCCACTTTGACATATAAGTTATTTCCACCTGTAATCAACTGTGCCATTCCTCGTCCTGCGGTAAATAAGATCAAGGTTGCTACCATTGGCTGGATCTTCATATTCGCAACTAAGAATCCGTTCCACATACCACATAATACAGATACCACAAGCCCGATCAGGATTGCTGCGATCCAAGGAATTGCATATGTTTCTCCACTTCCAAGAAGATAAACAGATACAGCTCCTGATAATGCCATGATCGCTCCAACAGAGATATCAGTTCCTGCACTGGATGCTACACAAAGTGTCATACCAACTGCTAAAATGATCAATTCACTGGATCGGTTGAAAATATCAACCAGATATCCATATAACACACCATTTTTAATTGAGATTTCAAAAAATGATGGGGATTTTATAAGGTTAAATAATAATACAAGTGCCAAACATACAATTGGCCAGAAGAGGCGATATGATGTCATCTTTTTTAATTTATCCATAATTATTTGTCACCTCCTGCGATTGCTTTCATTACATTTTCCTGTGATAATTCACTTTCTTCCAATTCTCCGACTTTCTCACCATCTCGTAAGATTCCCATGTGAGTCACGGTACGAAGCATTTCTTCTACTTCGGATGAAATAAATACAACAGACATTCCTTCATTTGCAAGTTTTACGACTAATTTCTGAATCTCTGTCTTTGTTCCAACATCAATACCTCTGGTTGGTTCATCAAGAATCAGGAAATCTGGTTCTGTCATCAGCCATCTTCCGAGGATTACTTTCTGCTGATTACCACCACTTAATGATTTGATCGGTGTTTCTCTGCTTGCTGTCTTAACCTGCAGCATCTTAATATACTTATCTGTCAACTCTTCCTGTTCTTTTCTGCTCATCAATTTGAACATTCCTCGTTTTGCCTGAAGTGCCAAGATCATGTTTTCTCTTACAGAAAGATCTGCAATGATTCCTTCTACTTTACGATCTTCCGGACAATATGCCATTCCTTTATGCATTGCATCAATTGGTGCTTTGACATCTAATTTTTCTCCTTTGACATATAATTCTCCTCCATCTGGTTTATCTGCTCCATAAATCGCTCTTACAAGTTCGGAACGTCCAGATCCTAATAATCCAGATAATCCAACAACTTCTCCTTTATGGATCTTAATGTCAAATGGTTTGATCGTTCCTTTATGATAAAGACCTTTTGCTTCGATCACAACTTCGTCGCTTTGTTTCTTTGATGATGTTCCACTTCCTTTGATGTCTGCCAGATCATCAAATTCTTTTCCCATCATTGTTGCAACTAATTTAAATCTTGGAAGCTCTTCTGTCTTATATTCGCCTACAAAATGTCCATTTCTAAGTACTGTAATCCTGTCACAGACTGCATAGACCTGTTCCAAAAAGTGTGTTACGAATACGATCGCTGTTCCGCGTTTCTTTAGCATATTCATAACCTTAAATAATTTCTCAACTTCTCCTTCATCAAGACTTGATGTTGGTTCATCAAGGATCAATACTTTTGACTGAATGTCAACTGCTCTTGCGATCGCCACCATCTGCTGAATCGCTACGGAATAGTTTTCCAATTCCTGTGTGGCATCAATTTCTAATTCCAGATTATCAAGGATCTTCTGTGCCTGTGTATTCATCGTCTTCCAGTCGATCCTCCCCATTTTCATTGGTTCTCTTCCGATAAAGATATTTTCTGCTACCGTTAGATTCGGACACAGGTTTACTTCCTGATAAACAGTGCTGATTCCATTGTTTCCCGCTTCTTGAGGGGATGTGTTAATAATACTTTTTCCATCCATGATGATCTCACCTGTCTCAAATTCCTCAACTCCTGTAAGAACTTTGATCAGTGTAGATTTTCCTGCACCATTTTCTCCCATTAAGGCATGAATCTCTCCTTCTCTCAATGTAAGCTGTGCATCGGACAGTGCTTTCACTCCCGGGAATGTTTTATTAATATGTCGCATGGATAGAACTGTCTTCTTTTCATCACTCATGACAATTCTCCTTTCTTTTCATGATTTTTGAGCCGATTTTAATGAAAATGCCCTGATTTTTGGTATAAAAATTACAGGATAAGTCAGATTGTCCTGACCCAGAGCCTGCAATCTTTATTTGTAGTGCGATTGTTAATAGTTACATGTGTGTACTTAAGGGGATTTTCAACAATGTTTATTAATATGCACGTTTGTTAATAACTTCTTTTGTAGTATTATCTTTTGTAAATACCTGCTCATCTACATACTGGATCTTATCTACTTTTTCACCTTTCATGATCTTCTTAGCTAATTCAGCTACACGAGGTCCATGAAGTGGGTTACATTCAAATTCAGCATTGATCTCTCCAGACTGAACTTTCTTTAATGCTGCTTTGATCGCATCGAAAGAAATGATCGTTACGTCTTTACCAGGTGTTTTTCCTGCTGCTTTTAATGCATCGATTGCTCCGAATGCCATGTTATCATTCTGTGCTACTACAACATCAATGTCTTTGTTCTGTTTTAAGAAAGATTCCATAACTTCCTGACCTTTTGCCTGTGTAAATTCTCCTGTCTGAGAAGCAATGATCTTGAAGTTTTTCTGATCTTTGATTCCTTCTTTAAATCCTTTTGTACGTCCGATTTCTGCAGAAGAACCAATCGTTCCCTGTAATACAGCGATGTTTACGTCACCTTTTTCTTTTCCCTTTTCTTTAATTAACCATTCAGCCGCTTTCACACCTTCTTTTTTGAAGTCTGATCCAACCCATGCTGTAATCAGTGAATCATCAGAAGTTTTGATCTGACGGTCAACTGTGATAACTGGAATGTCAGCTTTCTTTGCTTCTTTTAAAACTGTTTCCCAACCTGTTTCTGTTACAGGTGCGATTGCGATCACATCAACACCCTGTGTGATAAATTCTCTGACCGCTTTTGTCTGATTTTCCTGTTTCTGCTGAGCATCTGCAAATGATAATTTAAATCCGTTCTTTGCTGTTAATTCAGATTTCATAGACTTTGTATTCGCTACACGCCAATCACTCTCAGCTCCAACCTGTGAAAATCCGATGTTGATCTCTGAAGTTTCCTTCTTTGAAGAACCACTGTCTTTCTTGTTTCCTCCACCACAACCAGTAAGCATTGTTCCGATCATCATTGTTGCAAGTAAACCTACAGCCACCTTCTTAATACTTCTTCTCATTATGATTTCCTCCTTTTTCTTTTTTGATTTTTTCGTTTTCCTTAATTACAAGTTATATTTTACTTGAAATTGTATTTCTTTCAATGCAATTTCTTTTGCATTTGGTGGATTATTTTATGAAATTTTTATCTTGTCTGTTTAAAGTTTGATTTTTTTTGATAATGGTTTGAATTTTTTTGATTTTTGATTATTTTTTCTCTGCTTGTCTAGTCTTCGGTACAACTACGATCACCTTAGTTCCAATATCTGGTTCACTTTCAAGGATCAACCCATATTCTTCTCCATAATATAATTTAATCCGCCGATTTACATTTGCAATTCCAAACCCTGTTGTCCTGTTTACCCATATATCTTCATACATTTCTTTATTGATCTGAACTACCTGCTCAGGCTGCATACCAACTCCATTATCTTCAACGATCAGGAATATATTATTTTCATCATCTACACTGGAAATCTTTATCATTCCTTTTTCTCTTTGTTTTTTCAATCCATGATATAATGCATTTTCTACTAATGGCTGTAAAGTGATCTTTACAATATCATTTTTCTTGATCTCATCTGGGACATCAATAGAATATTCCATAATATCCCCGTATCTTAATTGTTGTATCTTTAAATAATTTTCAACATGCTCTAATTCTTCCCTGATCGATATCTTATCTTCTCCGTGACTTAAACTTGTACGGAAAAAGCCAGACAAGGCAGCTACCATTTCTACCACTTTGTCATCCTGATGATCAATGGCAAGCCACATGATCGTGTCCAATGTATTATAAAGGAAATGTGGATTAATTTGCTCTTGTAGTAACTGCAGCTCTTTTTTTCGAAGATTTTGTTGTTCTACTTTTACATCTTCGATCAATCTCTCTACCTTTTGTGCCATATGTTCGAAATTATTTGTTAAGATCTGCAGCTCTTCTGTTGTATTTTGAGGTCCATGTACATCAAAATTTCCCTGCGCCACTTCCTTTGTCATCTCACATAATTGTCTGACTGGATAACTAATGCTTTGCGAAATCAATTTCGATAATTTCCATGTTATCAGAGACAAAAACAGCACAGCGATCAATGTGATCGTGATCGTATGCATGATTTCTTTTTCCAGTTTTACACGCATACTCTCCATATTCCCAATCTCATAGTAAATGTATTCGGATACTTTTTCTTTAATGATCTCTGTAAATACATTCACATTTAATCTTAATCTCTGATTATTTTCCATATAATCGTTTTTTAGATCTGAGTGTTCAATTTCTTCAATGGAAATCTTCAGATTATCCAACAGTTTTCCTATCTGTCTCGTTCTTAATTTACTTTCATCTGTTACAGCATTTTTATTCAGTTCCTTTACCAGCTCCTTCGCTTCCTTAATCTCCTCATATGGTTTCATCGCATCAAAACTCTCTGCACCGATAACAATACGATACATTTTATAATCCATATCTTCTGAAAATGAGAAATTAAACTTGCTAGCTACTGATACGTTTTTTACCGCCTCATTATAGCTTTCATTAAAATTTATCATGATAACAAGAAGCGTGATAATCCCCACTAACGCAGGAATTATCACGACCATCCTTAACCATTTTAGTTTTTTTTCTATTGAGAACTGCCGAAATCGAGCAATAGATTCTCTCACATATTTTTTCATTACATCCTCCTTGATCTATATTCACTCGGAGTACATCCTTGCGTTTTTTTAAACAGGTAGCTAAAGTAATGTGGATCCTTATATCCCACTTCATAGCTGATCTGTGATGCCTTCATATCTGTAAAACAAAGCATTTCTTTTGCTTTATCCATTCTGACTGATGTCAAAAATTCCACAAAAGATTCCCCTGTTTCTTGTTTAAACGTTGTACTAAAATGACTGCTGCTTAATCCAACCTGATCTGCAACATCACTCAACGATAATGTTTCTTCTTGATAATTTTTCACAATAAATTCTTTTGCCTCCGTTATCAATGAAGAATGTTTCTTCCCTAATCTTTTATTTCGCATTCTGATCGCTTGTCTGATAAGTTCTTCGATATACTCCGCTGCTTTCTCTCCTGTTGAAACTGCAGCGATCTGTTGTTTGTAATCCTTAAACGTGCGATCGATATTTGCTTTCTCAACTCCCATTTTCTCAACGAATTTCATAACACCTACCTGTATATTGATCAGCATATACTGACAAAACATAAAGGAATCCATATTAGATTTTCCTAATGTCTTGGTATAATCCTCTACAAATAAATGTACAGCTTCTTCTTTTCCATTTTTCAAAAACTCTTCCAGCGATTCTGAATTTACTTTGGTAAAATCTACTTGCTGCAGATCTTCTGCTCTTTCTATCTTTTCATTATCTAATTTATCAAAAAACACCGCTTCATTCCCAGAAGACTGATACTGGTATGCAAAAGCCTTGCTTGCACTATCGTAAGATTCCGAAAGGTTATGTAATCGTTCCACTGCACGTCCAATCCCTGCAAACCATTGTAGTTCTTTCTCTTTTTTCATACGCTTTGTCAATGCTGCAACATAATCTTTTGCCACTTGTATGGTTTCCTCTTTATTCTGTGCCTTGATCATTAAAATATAGCCCTCTGTTACACGGTGAAAAACAATCATATTTTCAAACTGGCTACTTACTTCTTCTACGATCGCATCTTCTTTGGTACGAAGATCATATACTGCCTCTGTATCATTCTCATTCTTTGAAAATATTTTAAATAACATAAAATTGTATGCCGGTGCCATAAGATCTATTCCAAGTTCATTCCCTTGTTCCATTAATTTAGATACAGATATCTTTCCACGGATCAGATTCCCGAAAA
>ERZ840057.3066-NODE-3066-length-10354-cov-10.701913_pt1 | contig 10354 bp, 6 predicted proteins | sample MGYA00519907_ERZ840057 | MGnify/ENA primary metagenome ERZ840057 (study PRJEB31850, sample SAMEA3708862) | human gut metagenome | biome: human gut; feature: human-associated habitat; material: faeces | place: China | collected 2014 ...
TTATTTACTGCCAGAGCCGCTTAGGCGTGGAGAATTTTTAACGAACTATTGTTATAATGGGAAAGTGTTTGTTTTCTCCTTTTATCCGGAATTTACGGCAAGGAGTTGGGTGAAAAATAGAATGTTATTATTTAATTTGTACGATTATATCGTAGAAGTGATAGAAGAGCGAAAATTGAATATAATTAAATGGTATTTATTATGAAATCTATAATGGTAGCAGCATTGTGCTTAGCTGGTAGTTTGCAATTGATGGCTCAGGAACCTTTGCAAGACTGGGCAGGTTTGGAGAGATATCAAGAGGATAATAAAATGGTGCAGGGACCGGTAAAGGCTGTTTTTATGGGAAATTCAATTACTGACGGTTGGCCGGTTGCAGATCCGGATTTCTTTACTCAGAACGGATATGTAGGTAGAGGGATAAGCGGGCAGGTTTCTGCACAGATGTTGATGCGTTTCCGTCAGGATGTGATTGCATTGAATCCGCAGGTCGTTGTGATTCTGGCAGGGACAAACGATATTGCTCGTAATGATTATGCAATGACTCTTGAGCAAACGTTCGATAATGTAGTCTCTATGGTACAGTTGGCACAGGCCAATCAAATTAAGGTAGTGCTATGTTCTACTTTGCCTGCTTTTCAGTTTGGATGGCGTCCGGAACTGAAACCAGCAGAAGATATAAAGAAACTGAATGCGAAGTTTAAGGAATTTGCCGATGCACAGGGTATTCCTTTTGTCGACTATCATTCGGCAATGAAAGATGAGCGCGATGGATTACCTTTAAAATATTCGGAAGATGGGGTACATCCTACCGTAGAGGGGTATAAGGTGATGGAAGGTCTTGTTCAGAAAGCTTTGAAAAAAGTAATTCGATAATTGTTGCGATAAAGGGTATGGATACGATGGAACTGATTATGTTGGGTACAGGGAATGCTGCTGTCACCCGCTGTTATAATACATGTTTTGCCATTCGCATGGGCGAAAGGGTGTTGCTGGTTGATGCCGGAGGAGGAAATGGAATCTTGGTTCAGATGGAGAAGGCAGGCTTGTCGCTGGCAGATGTGAAAGATATGTTCATTACTCACGCACATACCGATCATATCTTGGGAGCGGTATGGGTTATCCGGATGATAGCTCAGCAAATGCAGAAGGGCAAGTATGAGGGAGAGTTTCGGGTATATGGACACGATAAAGTGATAGATGTACTGTCGTGGATTTGCCGTGCGACACTTCCGGCTAAGATTGTAGCTTGTATAGAGAAGAACGTTCGTTTCTGCGAGGTAAAAGACGGTGAGCGTTGGGAAGTGGCAGGAGCAAGTATGCAGTGTTTTGATATCTTGTCTACTAAAGAAAAGCAGTTTGGCTTCCGTCTTGAACTTCCCGGAGGAAAATCATTGGTCTGTCTTGGGGATGAGCCTTATAAAGAACAGAACCGTTCTTATGTAGAGCATGCAGATTGGTTGCTTTGTGAGGCTTTTTGTCTGTATGCTGATAGAGACGAGTTTAAGCCTTATGAGAAACATCATAGTACAGCTTTGGATGCAGGAAGACTGGCTGCACGATTGGGAGTGAAGAATTTGTTGCTGTATCATACAGAAGACAAGACTTTGTCTGTGCGTAAAGAAAAATATACACAGGAGGCTGCTCAGGAGTTTAAGGGCAATGTATATGTACCAGACGATTTGGAGAAGATAGTTCTATAGCCTTTTCTGTCTTGTATTGAAAGTACAGACTGAAACTGAAGGACAGAAAGAAAGGGAGTAAAGCAAGTGTGATATATTGTTTTACTCCCTTGTTTATTTTTGAAAGAAAGTATTTACTTCATTCCTTTCATGGTAAGCTGGATACGTTTACGCTCTCGGTCTATACTTAGTACCTTTACCCGTACATGCTGGTGAATGCTGACTACCGATGTCGGATCGCTTACAAACTGGTCGGATAATTGAGAGATGTGTACCAGTCCGTTTTCCTTGATTCCGATGTCTACAAAACAGCCAAAATTTGTGATATTAGTGACTATACCCGGCAACTCCATTCCTTCTTGCAAGTCGTCAATGGTACGTACGTTCTTGTCGAATTCGAAAACCTGTATTTTCTGTCGTGGGTCTCGTCCGGGTTTATCGAGTTCCTGCATGATGTCGGTCAGTGTAGGAATACCTACAGTATCGCTTACATAGTCTTCTATCCGGATGCGTTCACGAAGTCCTTTGTCTCGTATCAAATCGGCTACTGTACAGTGTAAGTCTTTTGCCATCTGTTCTACAATTGCATAACTTTCCGGATGAACCGCAGAATTATCCAACGGATTTTCTGCTTGTGGGATGCGTAAGAATCCTGCACATTGTTCGAAGGCTTTGGCTCCCATACGAGGAACTTTCATCAACTCACGGCGCGAACGGAATGCACCGTTCTCTGTGCGATAGTCTACAATGTTTTGTGCCAGGGTAGCTCCCAATCCCGATACATATGTGAGCAGATGCTTGCTGGCTGTATTGACATTAATCCCTACCAGGTTTACGCAACTTTCTACGGTCTGGTCTAAGGCTGCTTTGAGTTGTGTCTGGTCTACATCGTGCTGATATTGTCCAACACCAATGGATTTGGCATCTATCTTGACCAATTCAGCCAATGGGTCAATCAGCCGTCGGCCGATAGAGACTGCGCCACGTACAGTTACATCATAATCAGGGAATTCTTCCCGTGCTGTTTTGGAAGCCGAATAAATGGAAGCTCCGTCTTCGCTTACAACAAAGACTTGTACTTCCCGGTCGTAGCGTTGTGAGGTGACAAACTGTTCTGTTTCCCGGCTGGCAGTTCCGTTACCAATGGCAATGGCTTCTATCTTGTATTGTTCTACTAGTTTTACCAGTTTGCGAGCGGCCAGACTGTATTCCGATTTAGGTGGATGGGGATAGATGGCTTCGTTATGAAGCAAACTTCCCTGTGCATCCAGACATACAATTTTGCATCCGGTACGGAATCCCGGATCGATTCCCATCACTCGTTTCTGTCCTAAAGGAGGAGCCAAAAGCAGTTGACGCAGGTTGCCGGCAAATACACGGATGGCTTCTTCATCTGCCTTTTCTTTACTTAATGCGGCATACTCTGTTTCGATAGAGGGTTTAAGCAGACGCTTATATGCGTCGCGTACAGCTTCTGCTACCTGACGGGCACATTCATTGTTGCTACGTACGAATTGACGTTCCAGACGTGTATTGCATTCTTCTTCGTCCGCCGGTGAGATGCTGACCTTCAGAATACCTTCCGATTCTCCCCGGCGGATGGCAAGCAAACGGTGTGATGTACAACGCTTCAACGGTTCGCTGAAATCGAAGTAATCGCGATATTTGGCTGCACTTTCCTCTGTCTCTTTACCTTTTACTACCTTGGCTGTAATGACAGCCTGGCGACTGAACTGATTGCGCATCAGGTTACGTGCCCGTTCGTCTTCGTTTACCTGTTCGGCAATGATGTCGCGAGCTCCTTTCAGTGCTTCTTCTTCGTCTTTTACATCTCCTTTTACAAAGGTACGTACCCGTGCGGAGAGATTATTTTCTCGTTGCATCATCAACAGCATAGCCAGAGGCTCCAGTCCCTTTTGTCGGGCAGCTTCGGCACGGGTTTTTCTCTTGGGTTTATAAGGCAGATAGATGTCTTCCAGTTCGGTGCTGTCCCAACAGTCGGCAATGCGACGGCGTAACTCATCGGTCAGTTTACCCTGTTCTTCAATAGTAGACAGGATAGTTTCCTTTCGTTTGGCCAGTTCGCAGAGCTTTTCGTAGCGAGTATGGATATCGCTTATCTGTACTTCATCCAGTCCTCCGGTTGCTTCCTTGCGGTAGCGGCTGATGAAGGGGATGGTAGCCCCTCCAGTCAGCAGTTTTAATGTATTTTCAATACGGTGTATAGGCAGCTTCAATTCTGCTGCAATGAGTTGGCTGAATTGTTCCATTAATATTATTCTTTCACAATATCTTTAAGTTTAATACTTTGGAAAGTCATGTGTGCGACACTACTTTCATAAAGAATACCAATTGTTTCTTTATCCACCATTGTCAGGCAAGAGTATGCCCAGTTCTCTCCTTCATCCAATAACAGTTGGTGTTCCGGACTCCAGGTATATCCTCCGTCAAGGCTGATTTTGATGGTTATATTTCTTCGTGCGTTGGTCATGTTTGGATTGGAGAAAATAAGAATATCTTTTCCCAATACATTATCCTTAGCTTTTACACTGATGAGGCTTGCCATACATACCGGCTCTATCAGAGCCGTACGCGATGATTCATGCTCTTTCCAGGTTTTTCCTAAGTCGGTAGTCGTATAAACAGCTCTGCTTCCTCCACGGTTATCTCTCATGTTCAGCATAAGTGTACCGGGACTCACTTCAACTACTTGTGCCTCTGTGGTATTGGTACGTGCATGCTGATGGATGTGCCATGTCTCTCCCCGGTCTTTGCTATACATGATACCGGCATTAGGAATACGGTCTTCACCGATATACTGGATAGGGAAGACTAAGGTACCATCGTCCATTGTGATTCCTCTTCCCGGACCTTGCAGCAAAAAGTACCATTCCGGCTTCTTTACCTGTTCTGTGATATTGATAGGTTTCGACCATGTTTTTCCATCGTCTGTACTTTTAGCCATAACCAATTGGGCAGTATGATTCAGATCCATTCCCGGATGTGAACTCCACCATGCACGCTGATTACCCATGCCGTGTGTCCATGCTGCAACAATCCAGATGGTATTGGTTTTTGTATCGACTAAGATAGACGGGTCGCCCACACCGTTTTGTGCAGCTGGCAGACCTCCATATTCTCCGAAGGACAAAGGCAGACGCATCTTTTCCCAGGTCTTTCCGCCATCGGTACTTCTACTTAATCCCACATCGATATGTTCTTGCAAATCGACACTGCTGTTGTAACGTACATCGTATACCCCAAGCAATGTGCCTTTGTTTGTTGTAACCAGCCCGGGGATACGGAAAGCAGCCGAACCATCATCGCCGGCATGGCGGACTCCAACTCCCAAACGGCGTATTACATCTTTTTGTTCCACGCTTTTGCAAGGGATAATTTTTCCATCTGCCTTTACCTGACTGATATCTGCCATAATTTTAGTATGCAGTGAAGCCGAAGGCTGCATCTCTATACTTACCCAGAAGAAATTGTATCCAGGGAAAAGCTTTTGTTCTCCTTCCAGTACTACTGTATTTTTCTTAGGCGATACAGTTGACTTCAGAATAGAATACGAAGGATTCGCGCTCAAGGTCTGTCCAGGTTTATGGCTGGAAATATATTCTACTGGAGCAAAACGTTTTTGTTCTCTGTCTTGTGAAGCGTCTGTTCCTGCATAATACAGTTTCACCGCTTTAATTTCGGAGAGAGGTACGTTTTTGTCGAAAGTAATCTCCATATTGTTCAAGGTACGTGTTTCCTTTGCATCTAAACGCATATAGAAAAGTACATTGTCCTGTCTTTCTATCAGAATAGGAATCTGAGGCTCTTTTATATAAAGAGTGTCTTCTGCTTTCATTTCGGAGATAGCCAGTATTCCGAAAAATAATACTAACAGTTTTTTCATGGGTTGTTTTTTTAAGTTTGTTTCAGGTTGGGATAATAAATAAAGTGCAATTTATCAAGAAAATTTCAAACTAGCAAGGCTGATTACTGTAAATATGGTACACCATTAAAACTCTTTTCAGTTGCCAGCTTGGATTAAAATACTTACTTTAGCAAATCATCATTTTTATATTAACCATGAAAATAAAGAATTGTTTTGTCTGTATGATGGCATTTTTAGGTATTGGATATACCCCTGTTTCTGCATCATCCGAAAAAGAAGTGACATTGAAACTTATAGAAACCAGTGATGTACATGGATGTTATTATCCTTATGATTTCATTCGCCGCCATTCTGTGCAGGGAAGTCTGGCGCGTGTCAGTGCATTGGTAGGAGAGATGCGGAAGACATATGGAGACCGTCTGATTCTGATGGATAACGGAGATATTCTGCAAGGACAACCGGTAGCCTATTATTATAATTATATAGATACCACTTCGGTGCATGTGGTAGCAGATATGCTGAACTATATGCATTATGATGTGGCTACAATGGGAAACCATGACATTGAAGCCGGACATGCCGTGTACGACCGATGGGTGAGCCAGTGTAAATTCCCTGTACTGGGAGCAAATATTATGGATGTGAAAACCGGAAAGACTTATCTTCCTCCTTACAAGGTAATTGAGAGAGAAGGGGTAAAGGTGGTGGTGCTGGGAATGATCACTCCTGCTATTCCTTCATGGTTGCCCGAGCAGTTGTGGAGTGGGTTACGGTTTGAAGATATGGAAACATCTGCCCGTAAGTGGGTAAAGTGGATACAGGAAAAAGAAAAGCCTGATGTCTTGATTGGCCTTTTCCATGCCGGACCGGAAGGAAATAAGTTGGATGATGTAGTAGAAAATGGTTCGGGAGATGTAGCCCGTCGGGTACCGGGGTTTGATGTGGTGTTTATGGGACATGACCATGTACGTACTTGTCAGAAGATTATTAATGAAGCAGGCGATTCTGTATTGTTGGTCGATCCGGCTAATATGGCGAAGGTTGTAGCCGATGTGACGGTAAAAGTCGTGAAAAAAGACGGCAAGGTAATACGGAAATCTGTTGAGGGCAAGTTGGCTTCTGTAGACCGTTATGCTCCCGATGAGGCTTTCTTGAAAACATTCGAAAAGCAGTATCAGGCTACGGCCGATTTTGTATCGCGTAAAATAGGACGTATCAATAAGACAATTACCACAAAAGATGCCTATTTTGGCCCTTCTGCCTTTATCGATTTGATTCATCAGTTGCAACTCGACATCACAGGAGCAGATGTCTCGTTCTGTGCACCACTTTCGTTTGCGGCTGAGATTAAGGAAGGTGATATTTATGTGAGTGATATGTTCAATTTGTATAAATACGAGAACATGCTTTACACCATGACGCTGACCGGAAAGGAAATAAAAGATTTCTTGGAAATGTCGTATGCCATTTGGACGAATCAGATGAAATCGCCCGACGACCATCTGATGCTGCTGAACGAGAAAGATAAAGGTTTTGGACGCTTCAAGAATCCAAGTTTCAACTTCGATTCGGCTGCAGGTATTCTTTATACGGTAGATGTCACCAAACCGCAAGGAGAAAAAATCAACATTCGTAGTATGGCCGATGGAACACCTTTCCGCATGGACAAAATGTACAAGGTAGCAGTCAATTCCTATCGTGGCAACGGAGGAGGTGACCTGTTGACTAAAGGAGCGGGTATTCCTAAGCAAGACTTGGCAAAACGTATTGTATTTGCTACGGAAAAAGACCTTCGTTACTACTTGATGAAACGTATTGAAGAAGTAAAAATACTCGATCCTCGCCCGCTGAATCAATGGAAATTTATTCCGGAGAAATGGGTAGAACCGGCTGCTAAGAGAGATTATCGCTTGCTGTTTGGGGAAGACCGATAAAAGACTGAATGCACTAAAAAACGTGACTTGTATCGAGAGCTTACGATACAAGTCACGTTTGCTGATGATACAAGTATCGTTGCCTCTCGATACAAGTCACGTAATATCACGTGTCGGTTATACTCTTAAAGTATCCGATGGCTTATTTTAAGTCGACTACTGTAATGCCGGCTCCTCCAAACTGCACATGCTCGTCCTGGAAGTGTGCTACTCCCGGTGCGGTACTCAGATACTGACGGATAAGCGTACGTAAGATACCGGTTCCGGTTCCATGCAGGATACGTACACGACTCATACCGACCAGGATGGCATCGTCTATGAAATAAGTGACTGCCTGTATTGCTTCGTCTCCCCGCATTCCCCGTACGTCGATGTCTTGTTTGAAGTTTAGTTTCTTTTCGTACATCTGTTCCTGAGTTGCACTGCTCACAAATGTAGTTTTTGTTTGCAAAGCCGATTGTTTGGGAGCTTCCGTGCGTTCCAGACGCTCTGTCTTTACATTGGTCTTCATCAGACCAAACATTACCACTGCATTTTTCCCGTTTATCTCAAGTACTTGTCCCACGCTGGTTTGTCCTTTGATGCGGACATGCATACCGACTTCAATAGGGAGAACCTTCGGAGCAACAGGCTGTGCAGCCGGTGCATTCTGCTGCTTGGCTTTTTTATCCTTCTTCCGTTCCTGTTTTTCACGCAACTTTTCCATTTTGCGGGCAATCTTTTCCTCCATTGCAGCCTTGTCTATTTCCTCCACCTGCTGACGGAAGTCTACCAGTTCCTGACGTGCCAGACGAGTACGTTCCTTTTCTGCTTGTGCCTCTTTGATGGTACGGATGGTATTTTCAATCTTTGCGTTCGATTCCTGCAACAAACGTTCGGCATCCTCTTTGGCTTTCCGTAGGATTTCCTTCCGGCTCCGTTCCAGTTCTTCTATCTCGCGTTCGTAGCGTGCAATGGTATCTTCCATATGCTTTTCCCGCTTGCGGATATTCTGGCGTTTGGTTTCCCAGTAACGCTTGTCGCGTACAATGTCCTGCAAATACTTGTCGCTCTGTATATATTCACTGCCTACAATTTCCGAAGCATCGGCAATAACCTCTTCCGGTAAGCCGATTTTACGTGCAATTTCTACAGCAAACGAACTTCCCGGATTACCAATCTGCAGTTGGAACAAGGCACGCATTTCGTGTCTGTCGTATAGCATAGCTCCATTGACTACCCCTTCATGTTCCTCTGCAAAATGTTTCAGATTCTGGTAGTGAGTGGTAATGACGCCGAATGTCTCTCGTGCATTGAAGCGCTTTAATACAGCCTCTGCGATAGCGCCGCCGATTTGTGGCTCTGTACCTCCACCAAATTCATCAATCAGAATCAGACTTTGTCCGTTGCAGTATTTCATCATATTCTTCATGTTGGTAAGGTGCGAAGAATACGTACTCAAATCGTCTTCGATACTTTGCTCGTCGCCGATGTCAATAAAAATATGGCTGAATATACCTGCATGACTCCGTTCGTGCATTGACACAGGTAAACCACACTGGAGCATATATTGCAGGAGACCGACTGTTTTCAGACAGACAGATTTACCTCCGGCGTTCGGACCAGAAATAAGCAGGATGCGCTGTTCGGGTGTGAGTTCGATATCCAGAGGAACTACCTTTTTATTATGTTTGGCAAGCGACATTTGAAGCAACGGATGTATCGCTTCCATCCAGTCTACTACCTGTCGGTTTTCAAAAGAAGGTTTGCAGGCTTTGATGTCGATACTGAATAAAGCCTTTGCCCGGATAAAGTCGATTTCTGCCAAGAACTCATAAGAGCCAAGCAAAGCCGGAACCTGTGGGCGTACGATGGAAGAAAACTCGGTGAGAATTCGTATAATTTCCCGTCGTTCTTCTCCCTCCAGTTCGCGGATGCGGTTGTTGGCTTCCACCACTTCTGCCGGTTCTATAAAGACAGTCTTTCCGGTAGCCGATTCATCGTGTACGATACCTCGTATTTTGCGTTTCATGCCCGGTGCTACAGGTATTACCAGACGGCCGTCTCGCATGGTGGGAGTTACATCCTTATCTACATATCCCTCCGATTGTGCAGAGCGGAGAATACTGTTCAGACTTCGTGAAATGCTGCTGGTTGTAGCAGACAGTTCGCGGCGGATACGCAATAGTTCTGCCGATGCGTTGTCTTTTATTTTTCCGAACTTATCCAATATATTATTGATGCGTGTGATAAGTTGCGGAAAGACCATAATGTCTCCGGCCAATTCGTGGAGTGCAGGATAAGGAGAGTTTTCACCGGATGTTTCGTCGTCTTCATCGGTTTGCTGAAGAAAACGTACAATGTCCCGGATAGTTTCCAAGGAACGGCGCAGGTCGAACAATTCCTGTTCGTCCATATACATACCTTCTACGCGTATGCGTTTGAGGGAAGGGCGAACATCGAAGAAATACTGATCTGGAAATTCATCTTCTTCCTGAATGATACGGATAAACTCTGTTACTTGTTCCAGACGGCGATTGATTTCATTATAGTCATCGGAAAATGCCATTTTTTCTGTCCGTTCTTCACCCAGTGTACTCAGGCACTTTCCTTTTAATAATTGTCGGATTTGATCGAATCCTATTTTCTGCTCAAAATTCTGAGGGTATATCATGCTTTTATTTGGTAAATCATGCTTGTTTTCGGGTACAAAGGTACGATAATGAAAAAAAATAATCAAAAAAGCTCCAAAATATTTGCAGGTTTAAAAATAATGCGTACCTTTGCATCGCTTTTGAAAAACAAAGCAACTCTCAAAAAGAGTTTTGGAGAGGTGGCAGAGTGGTCGATTGCGGCGGTCTTGAAAACCGTTG
>ERZ840057.3069-NODE-3069-length-10336-cov-18.747884_pt1 | contig 10336 bp, 9 predicted proteins | sample MGYA00519907_ERZ840057 | MGnify/ENA primary metagenome ERZ840057 (study PRJEB31850, sample SAMEA3708862) | human gut metagenome | biome: human gut; feature: human-associated habitat; material: faeces | place: China | collected 2014 ...
CCTCCACATTCTTGCCCAGCTCACTGGGGTCGATGTCGATCTGGATGATGGTGGCGTTCTTGGCAAAGGTCTTGGGGTTCAGGGCCACGCGGTCAGAAAAGCGGGTGCCCAGTGCGATCAGCACGTCACAATCCGCAACCGCCCGGTTGGAGGTGTAGCAGCCGTGCATTCCGACCATGCCGATGTTCATCGGGTCGCCGTAGGGCACAACGCCTGCAGCCATCAGAGTATAGGTGGCGGGGATCTCCGCCTTGTGGATCAGGTCACGCAGGGGCTGGCAGGAAGCCGCGCTCCGCACGCCGCCGCCAAAATAGACCAGCGGGCGCTTGGCCGCGTTGATGATATCGGCGGCCCACTTGACCTGCTGTTCGTCGTAGGTGGTCACGGTGCGGATCTGCTCCGGCTGCTTGGGAGTGAACTCACAGACAGCAGCGGTGACATCCTTTGGGATATCCACCAGCACCGGGCCCTTGCGGCCGCTCTGCGCAATGCGGAACGCCGCACGCATGGTGTCGGCCAGCTCTTCTACCTTGCGCACCGTGAAGTTGTGCTTGGTGATGGGCATCGTGATGCCCTCGATATACGCCTCCTGAAAGCTGTCCTTGCCCAGACCGGGGGTCGGCACATTGCCGGTAAAGGCGACCATGGGCACGGAGTCCATGTAGGCAGTGGCAATGCCGGTGACCAGGTTGGTGGCACCCGGGCCGCTGGTGGCCAGCACCACGCCGGTGCGGCCCGTTGCGCGGGCATAGCCATCGGCCGCATGAGAAGCGCCCTGCTCGTGGGCGGTCAGTACATGGTGGATGCGGTCAGAATTCTTATACAGCTCGTCGTACAGGTTCAGCACAGCACCGCCGGGGTAGCCGAAGATGGTGTCCACGCCCTGTTCGCAGAGAACTTCAACAAAAATTTGCGAACCATTTAACTGCATGGTAAGTTGCTCCTGTTCCTTTTCCTCTTACACTCTCAACAAAATTTCCCTCAGACACGTTACTTTTCGCATCTTGCATTCCAATTTGAACGTTGGGTCAATTATACTATAAATCGGGCCGTTGTCAATCGACGATTTGTAAAGTGAATCAGCCGAAAGATGAAGATAATTGAACACACCCTTGCTAAGCGCCTTTTCCAAGAGTATAATCAATTCTACACTGTTATAAAAATAAACAGCCTTCTGACCGGCCTGCCAATGGCTCCCCCTTTGGGGGAGCTGGCGCGGCGCGCCTGAGAGGGCAAGGCCGTTAAAAAGAGAGGATTTTCCTATGCAACTTCGTGAATGGAACGCCCGGCTCCACGGGCTTGTTGTTTTCCGTGCCCTGCTGGGCGACCCCGTTGTGGCAAAGCTGGCGGCGCTGACCGACCGGCTGGAAGCTGCCGACGATACCATCGCCCCCCTGTGCGATGCTGTGGCCGCCTTTGAAGCTGCCCTGTTTGCCCACACCACCAATCTGGGCGATTATCTTTCCAACGCCGTGCTGGAGACCGAGACCGTCTGTGTGCGGCAGGCCGCTGCGGGCCAGCTCTCCCCTGTGATGGAGGCCGCCCTGAACAGTGAGCTGAACTTTTTGCAGAAGCTCTGCGGCCTGACGCTGGACGCGCTGCTGGAAGCTGCCGACCGGCAGAACCGGGAGCTGGCGTTCCTGCCCCGCTGGGAGGCAAGGCAGCTCGACCTGACCGCCGCCTACAACCAGCGGATGCGGGAAGCCGGGAAGAAGGGCTACGGCATGTTCGCCAAGCACCATGTGTTCACGGTGGAGAACGGCCAGCTGGTGCCCGTGAAGTACCCCGACCCCCAGAAGCTCAGCGAACTGCCCGGCTACGAGAAGGAGCGGGAAAAGGTCATTGCCAACACCCGCGCCCTGCTGGCCGGTTCCCCTGCCAACAACGTTCTGCTCTACGGCGATGCCGGCACCGGCAAATCCAGCACGGTCAAGGCCATTGCCAACGAGTATGCCGCCGACGGCCTGCGGCTGGTGGAGGTCAAGAAGAACCAGCTCTACCAGATCCCCGACCTGATGGATCAGCTGGCGGCCAACCCCCTCAAGTTCATCCTCTTCATCGATGACCTGAGCTTCTCCTCCAACGACGATAACTTTGCCGCCCTGAAAGCCATCCTCGAGGGCAGCGTGGGCGGCCGGGCCCGGAACATTGCGGTGTACGCCACCTCCAACCGCCGCCACCTCATCAAGGAGACCCTGACCGACCGCACCGGCGACGACATCCACGAAGCCGACACCCGGCAGGAGCTGATGAGCCTTTCCGCCCGGTTCGGCCTGACGGTCACCTTCCAGCGGCCGGAAAAGGCACGGTTCGAGACCATTCTGGAGGAGCTGGCAAAGCAGCACAACATCCAGATGCCCACCGAGCAGCTGCTGCTCAAGGCCGAGGCCTTCGCTCTGCGTGCCGGCGGCCGCAGCCCCCGGGTGGCCAAGCAGTTCATCGAGCAATGCGAGGCCGGTGTGCAGAAGTAAACGCACCAGTTTTAAACGTTATCAAAAAGCGGGACACCAAAGCATCCGCAGATGCTCCGGCGTCCCGTTTTTCCTATCTTTATTCGCTCAGTCCCGCACGGCGATGCACTCGATCTCCAGCTTTGCGCCCTTGGGGATGGCTGCCACCTGCACGCAGCTGCGGGCGGGGAACGGCTCGGCAAAGGCCTTGGCGTACTCTGCGTTCACTGCGGCAAAATCGTTGATGTCGGCCAGAAAGATCACCGTCTTGACCACGTTGTTCATGGAAAGCCCCGCCTCGGCCAGAATCGCCTTCAGATTGGCAAGGCTCTGGGCGGCCTGCTGCTCCACGGTATCAGCCATGGTGCCGGTGGCGGGGTCTACCGGGAGCTGACCGGAAACAAACACCATGTTGCCCAGATCCAGTGCCTGACTGTAAGGGCCGATGGCGGCAGGTGCGTTGGTGGTAGATACGACTTTCATAGTAGCAGTTCTCCTTTGTTATAAAATCACAATTTAGAATGGCCTCCGCTTCGCTCTGGCCATAAATAGCGGAATCATTCTTTTTTATTTTGCGTTTGTCGTGCCCTGCGGGGCACGACAAACGCATTTTTCACCGAAGGGGTCGACATGAAGCGGCATCTCAATCGCTGCCGTTTCGACCATGGCCTTTCTCGTGAAAAGGCAATCCAGAAAAGCCCGCAGGCTTTTCTGGATTGCAAATATAAAAATAAAATTTCCGCTGAATATAGCCAGAGCGAACGCGTCGGCTATTCCAAATCGTCCAATTATCTTTATTATACTCTTTCGCTGACCAGCTGGAAACCGGCCTTGGTCAGCTCAGTGCGGATCTGCTCGATCTGGTCGGCATCGCGGGTCTCCAGCGTCAGCTTGAGGAAGCAGCTGGAGATGGGCATATTGGGGTCGGAGCCGTCATGCTGCACCGACACCACATTGCTGCCGCAGCGGGATACCACCTCGGCCACCTTTTTCAGCTGGCCGGGCTTGTCCTCCAGCGCGATGGTCAGGTTTGCCTTGCGGCCGCTCATCACAAGACCGCGGGTGATGACGCGGTTCAGGATGTTCACATCAATGTTGCCGCCGGAGATGACGCAGGCCACCTTTTTGCCCTCCACCGGCAGCTTGTGGAACAGCACTGCCGCCACCGGCACAGCACCTGCACCCTCAGCCACCAGCTTCTGGTTCTCCATCAGGGAGAGAATGGCCGCCGCCGTCTCGTCCTCGGTCACGGTAACGATATCGTCCACATACTGCTCGCATAGCTGATAGGTCAGCTCGCCCGGGGTCTTGACCTGAATACCGTCCGCAAAGGTGGAAGCAGATTTCAGGGTCTGGTACTTGTGCTCGTGCAGGCTGCGGTACATACTGGGGGCACCCTCGGCCTGTACGCCGTACACCTTGACCTCCGGGCGCAGGGTCTTGATGGCAAAGGCAATACCGGAAATCAGTCCGCCGCCGCCCACCGGCACCACCACAGCATCCACATCCGGCAGCTGGTCAAGGATCTCCAAGCCGATGGTACCCTGCCCGGCGATGACCTGCTCGTCATCGTAGGGGTGGATAAAGGTCATGTCGTACTCCTTTTGCAGCTGCACGGCCTTGTCGTGGGCTTCGTCGTAGGTGCCGGGCACAAGGCAGACCTCCGCGCCCAGATTTTTGGTGTTTTCCACCTTCATCAGGGGTGCGCCGTCCGGCATACAGACGATGCTGCGGATGCCGCGCCGGGTAGCGGCCAGCGCCACGCCCTGCGCATGGTTGCCCGCAGAGCAGGCAATCACGCCCTTGGCGCTCTCCTCCTCAGAAAGCTGGCTGATTTTATAGTAAGCGCCCCGCACCTTAAAGCTGCCGGTGGCCTGCAGGTTCTCGGTCTTAAGGTACAGCTGGCAGTCCTTGGACAGCTTGGGGGCTTCGATGAGGTCGGTCTTGCGCGCTACATCCTTCAGCACAAAGGCGGCGTGGTAGATCTTATCCAGAGTCAGCATGACAGATACTTCCTTTATTTTTCGTGATGTCATCCAGTATAAGTTACAAAAATTGTTTTGTCAAATGAATTTCATTCACGACAAAAGACGTAAAAAAGAGAAAGACAATGGTAAAACCACTGCCTTTCTCTTTTTATTCTCATTATCGCCCACGGCCACCGCCGCCGCCATGGCTGGAACCACCGCCCATGCCACCGAAGCCGCCGCCAAAGCTGCCGCCGCCGAAACCGCCGCGCCCGGCACCGCCCCCGAAGGAGCCGCCGCCCATGCCGCCAAAGCCGCCGTAGAAGCCGCCCGGCGGGGGCGGGTTATGCGGGCCGCGCCGCCGTCCACGGGGAGGCCGGGGCCCGCCGAAGCACCACAGCCAGCCGCAGGGGCTGGCAAAAACATAGGCCACCGACCGGATGATGACAATAAGCAGCACAACGCTGACCACAAGGGTCAGGATGTCGGTCAGAGTGCTGCCGCCGCTGCTCTGCCCGCCCTGATAGCCGGGCTGCACGGTGCCGCCGTTCTCATAGCTTCCATTGTCCAGATTTACGCCATAAATGCTCGCAATGGTGTCGGCCACATTATTTGCACAGGTGATTACCGCATCGCTATAATCACGGTTTGCAAAATCACTTTCCATGGTCTGGGCGATGGCGCTGGCCTGCTTTGCCAGCGTGGTGTTGCGGAAGCCATCGCCGTAGGTCAGGTAGTAGTCGCCGTCCGCGTACTGCGCCGACTCCATCACCAGCAGGATCAGAACACCATTATTGTTCGTGGCATTGCCGATTCCCCAAGCGTTAAATGCTTCTGTGGCATAATCTTCCGTAGAAAGATTACCTGTGTACTGCACAGTCAAAACACCAATTTGTGCGCCTTTACAGTTCGTCTCCAATTTTGCATTCAATTCTTCAATCGTCTGCGTTACTTGGCTATTCAGCGCATTGGCATCGTCCACCACGCACTGATCCTTGGGCAGGCTGGGCAGCTGGGCGGCAAAGGCCGCCGGGCACAGCACTGCCGCACTGACCACCACGGCCAGCACCAGTGCGCTGATGCGTTTTGCAAAGTTTTTCATGCGAAGGGCTCAACCTCCTTCACGCCGGACAAAGCGCCCAGCACACTGGCCGGGAAGCCGCCGACTTCATTCTGATATTCATACACCGCCGTATTGTACTGCAAGGTACCAATGATGGTGGCCGCACTGTTGAATTGGCCGTACTGCCCCTGCACCGCGCCCATCTTCATGGGGTCATCGGCCTGCTCCTGCAACTTTGCATACAGCTGGTCGATGGCAGCGCCCAGTGCCTGATCGGCCTGATACAGCGCGTGCATCGTGCTGCCCTGATAATAGGGCAGCGAGGTCAGCGTCTGGCTTTTGCCGCCGTTCTGCACCGCCTGCAGGCAAGCGGAGAAATCGTTCAGCGCAGTCTGTGCAGCCAGCACCTCGGCGCTGTCTGCACCAAGAGTATTGGAGGCGGTGGTCAGGATATTCGCCGCCGTATTCTCCCGGGTGGTCAGCTCCTCGCTCAGGTTATAACCGTTGTCGGCGGCGACCCCTGCGGTGAACCACTGACGGGCAGTGTTGTACTTGCCGCGCAGCTTGGCGCTGCCAAAGCCGAAAAAAGCGGCCAGCATCACCACCACGCTCAAGGCCAGCGCCGCCGCCCGGGTGGACAACGCTGCGGGCAGCTTTGCTTCCAGTGCGGCCAGCTTCTGCTGGCGCGGGGTCAGCGTTACGGCCTGCTCCGGCTTTGCTTTTTCGCGGTAGCTGCCCGCGTCAAAGCCGCCGGGAGCGGTTTGTTTGTTCTGAGAAAAATCAGCGTTTGCCATTTCAGCTCCGGATCTCCATCATTTTGGTTTTCAGTTCGTCCTCGATGCGGGTCAGCTCCTGCTCGGCGGCGGCGCGCTTTGCACGACCCTCGCTCTGGATCTTGTTCAGCTCGTCCAGCGTCTCGATCAGGCTCTTGTTGGTCTGCTGCAGGGTCTCGATATCCACGATGCCGCGCTGGCTCTCCTTGGCGGTCTCGATGGTGCCCAGCTTCAGTGCCTCGGCGTTCTTCTTCAGCAGGTCGTTGGTCATGTTGGTCACGGCGCGCTCTGCCTGCATGGCCTGCTGGCTGTGTGCCAGACCCAGTGCCAGCACCATCTGGTTCTTCCACAGCGGGATGGTATTCACGATGGTGGACTGGATCTTTTCTGCCATCATGGTGTTGTTGTTTTGCAGCAGACGGATCTGGGGGCCCATCTGCAGGCTGATATTGCGGGTCAGTTCCAGATCATACAGCTTTTTCTCAAAACGCTCGCACTGATCGGCAAGGTCGCGGGCAGCCTGTGCGTCCTCCGGCAGACCGGAGACCTTGGCCTTGTCCATGGCCTGCTGCAATTCGTTGGCACGCACGTCGGCCAGCTTTTTCTTGCCGGCAAGGATATACATACTCAGCTCCTTGAAGTAGGCCATGTTCAGCTCATACATCTTGTCCAGCATGGCGATATCCTTGAGCAGCTGCACCTGATGGGCTTCCAGCATGGACTGGATCTTTTCCACGTTAGTCTCGGTCTTGTCGTACTTGGTCTTGAGGGCATCCAGCTGGCTGGTTTTCTTCTTGAAGAAGCTCATGATGCCCTTCTGCTGCTCCTCGTTGGCGTCAAAACTCTTCAGCTCGCCGATGAGGTCGGTGATCATATCGCCCACCTCGCCCAGATCCTTGGTGGACACCTTGGAGAGGGCTGCTTCGGAGAAATCGCCGATCTTCTTCTGGCAGGCAGAGCCGTATTGCAGCACCTGCTGGCTGTTGGTGATATCGATCTTCTGGGCAAACTGATCCACCATGGCCTGCTCCTCGGGGGTCAGGTTCACCTGTGCTTCCGGGGCAGGGGCAGCGGCGGGCTTTTCCTCCTGCGGCACAGCGGCGGGAGTGGGGTCCAGCGTCAGGGTGGGCACTGCGGGGGCATCCAGATCAAAATTCAGGGTATTGTCAGCCATAAGTGATTCCTTCCTTTCAAAATCCCGAGGGGATATTCTGATTTTACTTGCTCAGACCCTGCCCTTTCAGCATATTCTGCAAAACGGTCAGGTCTGCGGACAGGTCCATGCTCTCTGCCGCGTACAGGGCATCCAGCTGGTTTTCAAAAGCGGCGGCAATGGAGGCAGCGTTGTGCTCCACCTCGGCGCGGATGGCGGCGGCGTTCTCGCCCCGCACACCCTGCTTTGCAAGCTTTGCATACTGCTGCAAAACGTTTACGGCGTCCGGCAGATAGTAGTTGGCAAATCGGCGCACCTGCTTTGCCTTGGCGGGGTTTGCTTCCACGGTTTCCACGATGGAGCGTCCTGCCTTTTCCATGCGGGTCATGGCGGCAGACAGCTGCGGGTCGGGCAGTGTCTCGTTCAGCGCGTGCAGGGTGTCCAGCTTCTGCTGGATATCGGTCAGCATCTGATCCACATCCTCCACACCGGTGTGGAAGGGTACTTCCCGCTCCACCACCCGGGGCGGGCAGGTCTTTTGTGCCACACCAAAAGCCACGGCGGCACCGCCCAGCGCCACCAGCAGCGCCCATAATTTGTATACCGGCAGCACTGCGCACAGCACCACGAACACCAGCGCCATGGCGTAAAAAGGCAGCACGCTGGGCTTTTGGGTGCGGATGATCTTGCTCATGGTCATTTCTCCTTGTCCGGGGCAGTGCGCCCCTTATGATATCCATAATACAACGTCCGCAAAAAAACGCAAGTATCCCGCAAAAGAATTTACAGCCTTGTCATCATTTTACGATCCAGTCTGCCAGCGCAGCGCCCCAAAGTGCTTCCACCCGGGCGGGGCTGCACGCGGCGTTGGCGGGGCTTGTACTGGGCAGGCGGACAGCCGGGATGCCGGTAAGCGGCTGCTGATATTTTGTATAGATACGGTAGGCTGTGGCGCCGTTGCAGAACACCGCCCGGATGGGCGCCTTGCGCAGCAGCCCGGCGATATCGTTGGGCACCACATCCCGGATAGAAGCATCCGACGCGCCAGTGATGGTGCAGCTTTCCAGCGTATCCCACAGCGCCAGCCCGTGGCGCAAAAGCAGCTGCTTTTTGGCGGCGATATCCTCCCGCACGGGCAGCGGCTCCCCGGTCAGCGCCGCCAGCAGCGGCCAGAACCGGTTTTGCGGGTGGCCGTAGTAAAAGGCCATCTCCCGGCTTTTGGGGCTGGGCCATGTGCCCAAGATCAGTGCCCGGCTGCGGTCATCATACACCGGCGCAAAGCTCATAAGCTGCCGCCTGCACTTTCAATATTGCCCCATGCAGAGCCAAAGTCCTTGCCGGAGGGCTCCGCACGGGGGCCGTTGAACCACAGCTCCTCGATCAGCGCCGCCACGCCGTCCTCCCGCACGTCCCCGATGATCCGGTCGGCAGCGGCCTTGGCGTCCGGGGTGCCGTTTGCCATGCAGGCACTCAGGCCCGCGACTTTCAGCATCCCCACATCGTTGGCAGAATCGCCCACAGCCACGGCATCCGCCAGCGTAAGCCCCATCTGTGCACACAGGTCGGCAAGCCCTACGCCCTTATCCATGCCGCCGCGCACGATATCGTAGTAACAGTAGCCGTCCGCGTTCTGCGCGCCCGTCTGCATCCAGTGCAGGCCAAGGTAGCCGTATTTTTCGTGGAAGCGCTTCACTTCCTGCGGCGGCATGGCGGCAAAGGCGGCGTGGGGCATATCCACCAGATGCCTGTCCTGATCCTCGCCGTCCACGCAGTCCAGCCCGGGGCTGTTCATCATCTGATAGCCGGTGTGCAGATACTCGTACTCACAGTAGGCGTAATAGGCATCCCGGAAGTTGAATTGCAGCGGGTAGTTATAATCCTCACAAAAATCCACCAGCACATACATCTCCTCGCTGGTAAGCGGATGCTCGGCTATTACGTTGCCCTGCCTGTCCACCACGCAGGCACCGTTGCAGGTAATGGCGTAGTCGAACCGGATGCCGCCCAACTGGTTTTTATCCCGGATGGCCGGGTAAGAGCGGCCGGTGCTGAGCACGAACTTGCCCCCGGCAGCCTGCAGCTTTTTTACCGCCTTTACCACCGCCGGGCGGGGCTTTGCCTCGCCAAAGGGCATCAGCGTGTTGTCGTAATCGCTTGCCAGAATCTTATATTGCATGGTCATCTCTCCTGTGTGCATCGTTTTCTCCCAGTATAACACATTTCAAAGTCCAGCGGGAGAGGGGGAAAAGAAAAATGGGACAGCAGAATACCCGCAGGCATCCCACTGTCCCGAAATTCAAAATATCTTTCCTTATCAGGCAAACACCGCCACGACCACCTGCATGGCTACGCCCACAAAGGCACCGGCGGCCCATGTCAGGCCGGTGATGAAGAGGTTCTGCTTCCACGAGGGGTTGGCGCGCCACAGCACAGCCAAGCCCACACCCGCACCGGTGCACAGCCCCGCCACAAGGCTGGAAAAGCGCAGCGCACCTTCCACATACAGCTGGGTCAGCAGCACGCTGGCGGCACAGTTGGGGATCAAGCCCACCAGAGCCGCCACCACCGGCTGGAAGAAGCCCATGCCGCCCAGCATCTCGGCGAACACGTCCTCGCCCACGCCTTCCACGATCATGCCGAACACCAGACTGAAGGCGAATATGAACACAAAGATCTCCAGCGTGTGGCGCAGCGCCGCCTGCCAGATGGGCTTTTCGTTGCCCTCGGCATCGCTGTGCTCCTCGTGGCAGTCCACCTCGTCCGCATGGCCGGTGTAGCCGCCCCGCAGCCCCTTGGGCAGCACGCCCCGCAGCACAAAGTCCAGCACAAAGCCCACCACGATGGCGTACAGCACCTTGATGACCATCAGGACGGCCAGCTTATCCCAGTAGGCGGGCATGGACACCAGCAGGGGAATAGCCTCGTCGCTG
>ERZ840057.3076-NODE-3076-length-10309-cov-4.060269_pt1 | contig 10309 bp, 8 predicted proteins | sample MGYA00519907_ERZ840057 | MGnify/ENA primary metagenome ERZ840057 (study PRJEB31850, sample SAMEA3708862) | human gut metagenome | biome: human gut; feature: human-associated habitat; material: faeces | place: China | collected 2014 ...
TTCAAAGAAGGATAACCTGATTTATTCTCAACAGACTTTATACAGATAAAAGGCAATAATAACTCAATAGTACGTTTATCCATTCCTTCTACCAGTTGTAATTCATAGACAGTCTGCATCTGTCCATGCACATACACATACGCCAAAAGATGTTCTATTTGAAATGCAGTCAGGAAAGGAAATTCTTCTAATTGCCGCTTGGTAGCAACATTGATATTAATCGGTTCCTGCAGACGCCTGGAAAGTTCTTCCAGTTCGTCTTCCCAGTTTCTTTCTTCCCCATCCATGGAAAGCTGTTCCAGATTTTCTTCCCACAGGGATACAGTCGTATTTTGAGCTACAAGCATAGGAGTTATTAACAGCATACTTATAAAAACTCCTACCTTGATTATCGTCATTGATAATGAGCTATTTTCAAATTTATGGACAGCGAAGTTACCTTAAATTAGTTAATTGAACAAGGAAAAACAAAAGCAATGCAACAACATTACACAGAATGGTGTACTTTTGCGACATGAACATACGGCTTAATATAGTAATACTCATTGTGTTTCTCTTATCAGGAAGCCTCATTTGCCATGCCCAGCAAACCTCCAAAGAGAATGGAACGAAAAGTGTCTTCCTTACTCCTATGTGCGTTTATGAAGGTGACACCATTCCATACGTCAAACTGCCTACCGTCTACATTTTCAAACCGCTTAAATTCAAGAACAGGCGTGAAATGGCAAAGTACTACAAACTCATCCGCGATGTAAAGAAAGTACTTCCCATTTCCAAAGAAATCAACCGGGCAATTATCGAAACTTATGAATACTTGCAAACCATACCTACCGAAAAAGGACGGCAAAAGCATCTGAAAGCTGTGGAAAAAGGGCTGAAGGAACAGTACACTCCCCGAATGAAAAAGCTCTCCTTCTCTCAAGGAAAACTGTTGATTAAATTAGTGGACAGACAAACCCATTCCACTTCTTATGAATTGGTCAAAGCATTTATGGGACCTTTCAAAGCCGGATTCTATCAAACCTTTGCAGCATTGTTCGGTGCCAGTCTGAAAAAACAATATGATCCTACCGGAGACGATGCACTTACGGAAAGGGTGATTTTAATGGTAGAAAGCGGACAACTTTAATAACCTTCATACACAGTTTTCACCACTTATCCACAACCTGTTAAGAACATAGTTACTAACTGACAAACTAAAAGTCATAAACCACTTATTTACAAACCATTAATTCTGTTAATAACAAAATAAACAATTGTTTATTTCTCTGTCTGAAAACAGGTTGAAAAACAGTATTCCAACCACTTATTAACACCCATGTCATTTCAATTTATTGAATAAATCCCAAATAACAATACCTGCTGTGACCGATACATTCAAAGAATGTTTCGTGCCGTATTGTGGAATTTCAATGCAGCCATGAGAATGGTCAATAACTTCTTGTTGAACACCTTTTACTTCATTCCCCATTACTATGGCGTACTTCCTACTTTTATCTAAAGTCAACTCATTCAGCATGATACTGCCTTCGGCTTGTTCTACGGAATAAACCGTATAGCCCTCGTTCTTGAGGTTATCAACAGCTTCGACAGTGTTATTAACATACTTCCAGTCAACAGTAAATTCAGCTCCCAAAGCCGTTTTATGCATTTCAGGATGGGGTGGAGTAGCTGTAATGCCACACAAATAAATACATTCGATGCGAAAAGCGTCCGAAGTACGAAATACGGAACCTATATTATGCAAACTGCGAATATTATCCAATACAACTACCAACGGCAATTTCTCCGCTTCCTTAAACTCCTCTGTACTAATACGATTGAGTTCGGTTATTTTCAGTTTTCTATTCATGCTCATATGCTTTATGTCAATCTGTGTAATATGTAATAACTCACACTGCGCAAAGATACTTCTTTCCGTTCACATCCCTGTTAATAACCGTTGAAAAGGTGTCAATAGTACAGGGAAAGATTTTTAAAAATAATACTTGCATTATTCAAAGTAACACATATTACATGAGTATAACGAACAAACCAAAAAAGTTAGCCTAAATTTTCAAAGGCTATATAAACACATTTTTAAGCACTCTTTCACTAATAAATCTCTCTAAAGTTATTAACTTTGCGGTTTATCAACAAGGTGTTAATGAAGTGAAGTTATGAGAGAGTAGGGGACTTATTATCAAGCGGTATAACCCTTATTTCATACGTTAATAACCGGAGTATAAAGTTTTACCTCATACTAATAACTTCATGGACAAGAAAAATCGTATTAACTTGTCCACATTATTAACAGCCTATCATCACTATCAAAGGATTTTTAAAGAAGAAAGAGAAATTAAAAAATATAATTATGGATAATCTTATAGAAGCTATCAAGCAGCTGAAGAAGGAGAAGAACGCAATCATTCTGGGCCATTACTACCAGAAAGGTGAAATACAGGATATAGCCGATTACGTGGGCGACAGTCTGGCTTTGGCGCAATGGGCAGCCCGGACGGAAGCGGACATTATCGTGATGTGCGGCGTTCACTTCATGGGAGAAACGGCAAAGGTGCTCTGTCCCGATAAGAAGGTGCTGGTGCCCGACATGGCGGCAGGCTGTTCGCTGGCGGACAGTTGTCCGGCGGACAAGTTCGGTCAGTTTGTCAAAGAGCATCCCGGATATACGGTCATATCCTACGTGAACACAACGGCTGCGGTGAAGGCGGTGACCGATGTGGTGGTGACTTCTACCAATGCAAAGCAGATTGTGGAAAGCTTCCCCAAAGATGAGAAAATAATCTTTGGCCCGGACCGGAATCTGGGTAATTATATCAACTCCATCACCGGAAGAAATATGTTATTATGGGACGGCGCATGCCATGTACACGAGGAATTCTCGGTTGAAAAGATTGTTGAAATGAAACAGCAGTATCCCGATGCGGTGGTACTGGCCCATCCCGAATGCAAGAGTACAGTCTTGAAATTGGCTGATGTGGTAGGCTCTACGGCAGCTTTGCTGAAGTACGCAGTGGCACATCCCGAAAAGAGCTACATTGTAGCTACCGAAAGCGGTATCCTGCACGAGATGCAGAAACAATGCCCGCAGACAACATTTATTCCGGCTCCTCCCAACGACAGCACTTGTGCCTGCAATGAATGCAGTTACATGCGGCTGAATACACTGGAAAAGCTTTATGATTGTTTGAAAAACGAATCACCGGAAATAAAGGTGGATGCTGAGATTGCAGAAAAAGCAGTGAAACCGATTAAGAGGATGTTGGAAATATCGGCTCAACTGGGGTTATAATGTGCTGATATGCCAATGTGCCAATGACCTTTCGGCGTGACAGCGCAGCCAATTAGCACATTGGCACATTAGCATATCAGCACATTAAAAACATTATCTCATTAAGAACTTACACAACTTGTTAGTGGCCAATGCCCGGTGACTGATTTTATTCTTCAGTTCATTCCCCATTTCTGCAAAAGTCTGCGTATATCCTTCGGGAATGAATATGGGATCGTAACCGAAGCCTGAAGCGCCTTTTCTGTTTTTCGTGATTTCTCCTTTCACGATGCCTTCAAACAGATGTTCCTTTCCGTCGATGATAAGTACAAATACGGTACGGAATTGCGCTTTCCGGTTCTCGATGCCCTCCATATCTTTCAGCAACTTCTTCATGTTTGCTTCCGAATTGTGTGCATCGCCGGCATAACGGGCGGAATATACACCCGGTGCCCCACCAAGGGCCTCCACTTCCAAACCGGTATCATCGGCAAAACAATCCAGATGATAGTTATCGAAGATATATCTTGCTTTCAGCAAAGCATTTCCTTCAAGTGTGTCTGCAGTTTCCGGAATGTCAGTATCGCATTTGATATCCTTCATGCTGAGAAGTTCGACCTTCTCTCCCAAAATGGCAGTCACTTCTTCCAGTTTGTGTGAATTGTTGGTGGCAAATACAAATTTCTTTCTCATATTATGTTCTCCTTATACTTGTGGCTTATACAAGTCCCTATTTCACTTTCAACCGGTCGAAACCTTCTCCGTATACACCGATGACGGAACTTTGGGAAATGAAAGCGTTCGGGTCTATATCTTTCACCATCCGGAATATTTCTACCGATTGGCGTTTGTAGGCAAGGACGACCAGTACCTTCACGTTGTGTTTACTGTACCAGCCGATACCGTCGAGTACCGTTACACCGCGATGGGTTTCTTTGGTGATGCGGTCGGCAATCTTTTCATATTCTTTGGAGAAAATAAAGAACTGGACGGATTGCCGGGCACTGTTGACTATGTAATCCAGTACAAATCCGATAACAAACAAAGTTACAAAACCAAATATCACACGTCGCCAGTCATGGAATACCACATAACAGGAACTGATGATGATGAAGTCGCAAGCCATAATCATGCGTCCCAGCGTGACATCCTTGTATTTATGGATGATGGCTGCAATGATGTCCGTACCTCCCGTGCTGCCGTTGCAGTTGAACACGATACCCAGTCCGGCACCGCACATTGCCGCACCTATCAGGCAAGCCATGAAGTCTTGTCCTTCGCCCAGCAGTTGGGGAGGGACGCCGTCCGAACCGTTCACCAGCAACTGGAAAAACCATAAGAAGAAAGTGAGTCCGAAGATGGCAAACGTAGTCTTGATACTGAACTTCGGTCCGAGTATCTTGATGGCAAAAGTCATCAGTACGGCATTGATGATGAAGTATGACCACTGGATGGGAAATCCGGTGGCATAATAGATGATGGCACCGATACCGGTAGTACCTCCGGTCGTAATCTGATAGGGAATGAGGAATGCCGCCCATCCCAGTGCATAGCTGATGAGTCCCAGAGTGATGAAGATATAATCCTTCAGCTCTCTCGTCACTTCCGCTTTGGTTGGTTTTGTAATTTGCATATCTGTTATTTGACAACGATGTTCACAATCTTCTTCGGCACTACGATTACTTTGACGATGGACTTGCCTTCCATCCATTTTTCAGAACGTTCGTCGGCCAATACAGCAGTCTGGATGGCATCCGATGCCGCATCTGCCGGGAACTCCATGTTGAACCGTGCTTTTCCGTTGAAGGAAACGGTGTAGTTGACCGTATTTTCCACCAAGTATTCTTCGTTGCATACCGGCCACTTGGCATCGCATACGGAGCCTGCATTGCCCAGTGTCTCCCACAACTCTTCGCATACATGCGGAGCAAAGGGAGCCAGAACGATGATAAACTGGTTCAGGATTTCCTTCTTGCTGCACTTCATTCCGAACAACTCGTTTACACAAATCATAAAGGCACTGATACTTGTGTTGTAAGAGAATTGCTCGATGTCTCCTGTCACTTTCTTAATCAGTTTATGGAGGGATTTCAGTTCTTCCTTGGTGGCAGGTTCATCCGTTACCAGATAATTGTCGTTGCGGTCGTAGAACAGTGACCAGAACTTCTTGATGAAGCGGTGCACACCGTCTATTCCGTTTGTATCCCACGGCTTTGATTGTTCTACCGGGCCGAGGAACATTTCGTACATGCGGAGAGTGTCGGCACCGTATTTGTCGACAATCATGTCGGGATTGACCACATTGAACATGGATTTACTCATCTTTTCCACAGCCCATCCACAGATGTACTTGCCGTCTTCCAGAATAAACTCGGCAGTTTCGTATTCTGGACGCCATGCCTTGAAAGCTTCAAGGTCCAGAACATCATTGGATACGATATTCACATCTACGTGGAGTGGGGTAGTGTCGTACTGGTCTTTCAGATTTAGGGACACGAATGTATTGGTATCTTTGATGCGATAGACGAAATTGCTCCGTCCTTGAATCATACCTTGGTTCACCAGCTTTTGGAACGGTTCTTCGGCTACGGAAATACCGAGGTCGTACAGGAACTTATTCCAGAAACGGGAGTATATCAAGTGACCGGTGGCATGTTCGGTACCGCCTACGTAAAGGTCTACATTGTGCCAGTACTCATCCGTTTTCTTGTCTACAAGTGCCTGGTTGTTGTGTGGGTCCATGTAGCGCAGATAATAGGCGCTTGAACCGGCAAATCCGGGCATAGTATTGAGTTCCAGCGGGAAGACGGTGATGTTGTCTATCTTTTCGTTTTCTACGACGCATTTGTTTACGGTATTCCAAGCCCATTTTGCGGCATGTCCCAATGGAGGTTCACCGGTTTCGGTAGGCAGGAATTTGGCTACTTCGGGCAGTTCCAAGGGCAGGGCGCTCTCGTCAATCATGTAAGGCATGTTGTCCTTGTAGTAAACCGGGAACGGCTCGCCCCAATAGCGCTGGCGTGAGAAGATGGCATCGCGCAGACGGAAGTTCACCTTTACACGTCCCAAGTTATGCTCTTTCACATATTTCTTGGTAGCGGCAATCGCTTCCTTGATGGTCAGCCCGTTCAGTGAGAGGTCGCAATAGGGAGTAACGCCTTCGCGTGGAGAGTTGCATACAATGCCTTCCTTGGCATCGAAGCTCTCTTCGCTTACATCGCAGCCTTCTACCAACGGACGAATTTCGAGACCGAAGTGCTTGGCAAAAGCATAGTCACGGCTGTCGTGCGCAGGCACAGCCATGATGGCACCCGTACCGTATCCTGCAAGTACATAGTCGCTTATCCAGATGGGAACTGCCTCACCGGTAAAGGGATTGATGGCATAGCTTCCGGAGAATACACCGGTAACGCTACGGTCGGCAATACGTTCGCGTTCGGTACGTTTCTTGGTGCGTTCCAGATAAGCGTTTACTTCATCTTTCTGTGTGTCGGTGGTAAGTTGCTGTACCAGTTCGCTTTCGGGAGCCAATACCATGAAGGTGACGCCGAACATGGTATCTGCACGGGTGGTGAAGATAGTGAATTCCAAATCGCTGTCTTTTACCTTGAATTCTATTTCAGCGCCTTCGCTGCGTCCTATCCAGTTCTTTTGGGTTTCTTTCAGGGATTCGGTCCAGTCGATGGTATCGAGTCCGTCCAGCAAGCGTTGTGCATAGGCAGATACACGGAGACACCATTGACGCATCTTCTTTTGAATGACGGGGAAGCCGCCTCGTTCGCTTACGCCGTCCACCACTTCATCGTTGGCAAGTACGGTTCCCAGCTGAGGGCACCAGTTTACCATCGTCTCGCCCAGATAGGCTATACGGTAGTTCATCAGGATTTCCTGTTGTTCCTTTTCGCTCTTGGCATTCCACTCTGCGGCGGTGAAACTCAGTTCTTCGCTGCAAGCCACGTTTATTCCTTCGGTACCGGTTTGGCTGAATGCTTCAATCAGTTCCTGGATGGGACGTGCCTGCTTTTCATCGTTGCAGTAGTAGCTGTTGAACATCTTTTGGAATGCCCATTGGGTCCAATGGTAATATTCCGGTTCGCAGGTACGGATTTCGCGGTTCCAGTCGAAAGAGAAACCTATCTTATCCAACTGTTCACGGTATCGGTTGATATTGTTGACGGTCGTAATTGCAGGGTGCTGTCCCGTTTGTATGGCATATTGTTCTGCTGGAAGTCCGTAAGCGTCATATCCCATGGGATTCAGTACATTGAAACCTTGCAGTCGTTTGTAGCGGGCGTAAATATCCGAAGCAATATATCCCAGCGGATGACCTACATGCAATCCCGCACCGGAGGGGTAGGGGAACATGTTCAGTACATAGAATTTTTTCTTCGTTTCGTCTTCCGTCACTTGGTAGGTTTTGTTTTCCACCCACCTTTTCTGCCATTTCTTTTCAATTTCCCTGAAATTGTATTCCATAGTGGTACTTATTAATATTTTGTTGAAAACATTGTTTATTCAATGGTTAAAACCGGTTAGTATTCGGTTAATATCGGTGCAAAGTTACGGGTTTATTTTCAGATTTGTAGCGAAGTAACATAAAAAACAATGGCAAAGACTTGATAATTCACTTTTTATTACTTACATTTGTGATGTGCTTTTAAAACTAATTTTTTGTTTGTAATACAAATAATAGCTAAATTAATTCAATAGGATATTTACTAAAAGATTTTTAGGATATAGCGAAGGATGAAGTCTGGGAAGATTTCATCCTTTGTGTTTTTTGTCTGTGTATTCGGCAGATTGTTGTTTATTATTCTGCCGATAAATGAGAGTTCGTTCAATAGGCTTCTAATAAGGGGTTTAAAGATTTACTAAAACTCGAAGGAAGATTTACTAAATCTTTCCTCCCGTTTTAGTAAATCTTCCTTCGAGTTTTAGTAAATCCTCCCTGAACATTATTTATGGTTGGTTTCATTGTATTGAAAAAAGAAAGTACGTATATTTGTGCGACTTGTCGGAAGTGTATGAACGCAATGAAAAATTATACTTATCATCTTGTTGCCGTCCTTACGGTAGGTATTTGGGGGCTGACCTTTATTTCAACGAAAGTATTGATTGGGCACGGTCTTTCTCCACAGGAAATATTCTTGCTTCGTTTCCTGATAGCTTATATGGGCATTTGGCTTATTTCTCCCCGAAAACTGTTTGCCGACAATTGGAAAGATGAATTTTGGATGTTTTTAGGAGGCATGACAGGCGGTTCATTCTACTTTTTTACAGAAAATACAGCTTTGGAGATTACATTGGCGACGAATGTGTCGTTTATTGTCTGTACGGCTCCGTTACTCACCACCATTCTTTCTTTGTGGGTTTATAAAAAGGAAAAAGCTACCCGTGGATTGATGGCTGGTTCTTTGCTGGCATTGGTTGGTGTGGCATTGGTGGTTTATAATGGTAGTTTTGTATTGAAGATTTCTCCTTTAGGTGATTTCCTTACTTTGCTTGCAGCTTTTTCCTGGGCATTCTATAGTTTAATAATGAGGAAAATGTCCAACCGTTATGGTATAACTTTCATTACCCGTAAGATATTTTTTTATGGAGTATTGACTATTCTTCCTGCATTTCTGATTCATCCCTGGAATTTCGATATTGTCCGTCTTCTCGAGCCGGCTATTCTGTTCAATTTACTTTTCCTGGGTGTATTGGCTTCCTTGATTTGCTTTGTAGTCTGGAATGTAATATTGAAACAATTAGGAACAATAAGAGCTTCCAACTATATTTATCTGAATCCTCTCTTCACTCTGGTAGGTTCTGCTTTTCTGCTTGGCGAACAGCTTACTATAGTTGCTTTGATGGGGGCGGTGCTGATATTGGGGGGAGTTTATTGGGCAGGAAAGAAATAAATACAAGATAAATGGGGTTGTGTCTCACGACACAGCCCCATTATTAATGTGATTTAGCAAAATTCTTTTTATGGATTACATTTGAGTTCAGCAGACATTAAATAAGTATTATATGGTAGCCACATAGACATAATGAAATAAAGTATATTTCCTTTGAGTGATATGGGGTGAATATAAGAACCATACAATTGTGAATATTGCCAGCCATCGACTAGTTTTTGTGGTTTACTCCATTCCCCTATAATATGATCTGCTGTTCGGAATGAGATATCATAGCGTGTACTATTGAAATAGAGCAATATCCATTTTTTAAATTCTGGATGATAAGCGATGGAAAGTTCTCCAGATATATCATTGAATAATGGAGTGGCTGCAGTTTCATTTCCTTTAATCCATCCACTTCCATTCCAAAATTCGTATTCTGTTTGATTTTCAATATTTTCTTCTAAAAAACGAGCAAGATGAGGCTTATTGTCACGTCCAGTAATTGTACCCACCATATAAATATATCCGTCTTTTTTGAAATAGCTTACTTGACCAAAATTACTTGTTGAACCAAATTTTACATTTTGGCAACGTGTCCAAGTAATTCCATTGTCTGAAGATTTGTAAAGACTTGAAAAGTTAGTTATCCATCCTGCCCAATTACGAATATTCATGTAATGAACATAATCTATGCCATTGGCACGAATGGCTGCTGTGGGAATAGAAGTCCAATCTCCATTACCACTTCCATCTTTACCTCCATAACATATTTCACGAGCATTTTTACCACTTTCATCCATAGTAGCACCATTAATGGTGAGCCCATCAGAAAGATCTTGATCGTCAGAGAAAAGCAAAACATTACTTCTCCAGTTACTCCCATTGGGTCCTGGATTTACAAAATTTGGATAAAAGTCACTACCGAATGTATCGCCGAAAAAAAGTCCATAATGTCCGGGTTGTAATTCCCAAACAATACCTAAATCTGTACCACCTACATTGTATAATTCATTAGTACGATTATTTACTTCAAATTCTACAATAGGTAATCCGTTTGTGCCATTTATTTCAGCACCAGTAATACGGGATACACATTTTAAATTTGAAAATTTTAATTCTCTAGAATAATTGACGATACCTTTATTGACTA
>ERZ840057.3077-NODE-3077-length-10291-cov-3.400352_pt1 | contig 10291 bp, 8 predicted proteins | sample MGYA00519907_ERZ840057 | MGnify/ENA primary metagenome ERZ840057 (study PRJEB31850, sample SAMEA3708862) | human gut metagenome | biome: human gut; feature: human-associated habitat; material: faeces | place: China | collected 2014 ...
GAATTACTTAGAAAAAATAACAAGGTAGCTTTCGAAATGGACTGTGGACATGAATTTATTTTAAATGATGAAAAGATGAGTTGCACTATGGCATACGAAAGTGTAATGGGATGCGGTCAGATTCAGTTTGTTGAAGATGAGGATAAGTTTGCGGCACTTAAGATAATTATGAAGCAGTATCATTCAGAAGATTTTGAATTTGGGACAAAAGTAATTCCGGTAACAACAGTATTTAAAATGGTTGCAGAGGAAATGACAGGAAAAAGAAGAAAGAACAATACCAAAAGAAATAATAGAAAGCAAGCTTAGAAAGCAATAATAAAAAGCAAGATTAAAAAGTAATATTAAAAACAAGGCTAAAAAGTATAACAGTAATAACAAGTTTAGAAAATCAATCCAAAGAAAGAGGAACACAATGAACATTCTATCATTAGAAAACATAACACATTCATATACAGAAAGAAAATTATTTGACGAGGCAAGTTTTTACCTTCACGAAGGGGAGAAGGTAGGAATTATAGGAATTAATGGGACAGGGAAGTCCACTTTGCTTAAGATTATGGCAGGTCTTGAAATCCCGGATGAAGGACAGGTAATTAAGGCAGCCAATATGATGATTCATTATTTGCCACAGAATCCTATTTTTAATGAAGAAGACACGGTGCTTGAAAGTGTTCAGAATATGATTCACCATCATGCCAATGAAGATGAATTGGTTAAGGCTAAAGCGATGATGACAAGACTTGGAATTACTGATTTTGAGCAGAAAACTTCAGAACTTTCAGGTGGACAGAGAAAGAGACTGGCGTTGGTTTCTGTATTGATTACACCTTGTGATATTTTGATTTTGGACGAGCCTACTAACCATTTGGATAGCGAAATGGCAGAATGGCTTGAAAATCAGTTGCGCGGTTTTAGGGGGGCGCTTGTTATGGTAACTCATGACAGATATTTTCTAGACAGCGTAACTAACAGGATTATCGAGCTTGATAAAGGAAAAATCTATAGTTACAACGAAAAATATTCAGGATTTTTGGAGAGAAAAGCTGAGCGTGAGGCAAGTGCCAAGGCAAGCGAGAGAAAGCGTCAGAGCATTCTTCGAAAAGAAATTGAATGGATGCAGCGTGGGGCAAGAGCAAGGTCTACTAAGCAGAAAGCACACATTCAAAGATATGAAAATCTAAAGAACCAAAAAGGGATTGTTCAGGACGAAAAAATTGAGTTAAGTAGCATTAAGTCAAGAATGGGCAAGACGACTATTGAACTTGAAAATATTTCAAAGGCATATGACTGCAAAGTTTTGATAAATGATTTTTCTTATAATTTTCTAAAGGGCGACCGAGTAGGTTTTGTGGGCAAAAATGGTTGTGGAAAAACTACCTTAATGAAGATTATTGATGGAAGAATTGAGCCTGACAGCGGTAGTGTAAACATTGGACAGACTATCAAAATAGGTTATTATACACAGGAGCTTGAAAATAACAAAGAGGCAGGAATTGCTTATATGAATCCTGATGATAGGGTTATTGATTATATAAAAAATACTGCCGAGTTTGTAAGAACAGAGGAAGGGCTTGTGTCAGCCTCGGTTATGCTTGAAAGATTTCTTTTTGAACCGTCACAGCAGTATAGTAAGATTGAAAAATTGTCAGGTGGGGAAAAACGTCGCTTAAATCTTTTGCGTGTGCTTATGGAAGCCCCAAATGTGCTTATACTTGATGAGCCAACTAACGATTTGGACATTGAAACAATGACAATTCTTGAAGATTATTTGGATAGTTTTGATGGAATTGTAATTACCGTATCCCACGACAGATATTTTCTAGACAGAGTTGTCAGAAGAATTTTTTCCTTTGAGGAAAATGGGGTAATCGACCAGTACGAAGGTGGTTACACAGATTACATAAATCGAAAGAAGGAAAAGGGACTGCTTGAAGAAAATGCTTTGTTAAAAACAAAAAGTAGCAGTGCAGGAAAGTCAGATTCAGACAAAACCGAAAAAGAGGAATACAAAATAAGAAACAAAAAGCTTAAGTTTTCTTACAATGAACAAAGAGAATACGAGACAATTGAGGACGATATTGCAAAATTAGAAGAGAAGATTGAAAAGCTTGACGGTGAAATAGTCAAGAATGCAACTAATTCAGTTAAGCTTAGGGAACTTATGGAAAGTAAGGAAGAAACGGAAACACTTCTTATGGAAAAAATGGACCGTTGGGAGTATTTGGAAGATTTGGCAAAGAAAATTGAGGAACAATAAAGATAATATCTGAGTTTATCCTAGCAATACCTACCACGGTGGTATTATATATAAAAATCTACTAATCTGGTAGAAAAAATCAAAATCAGGGTTGACATCCAAACCATAAGATGTTACTCTAGAGAAGTAAATTAAATAATTTTAAATAGTATGTAACTTTAAGTAGGCATTAACTATACACACATCTCAAAGGGGGTCGTGTATCTGTTATACCTACTTTTTTTGTGTTTAAAAGAGCTGCAACTTATAACAAAAATAGTCGTAAATGTATGATACATGCCCAAATGAACCAAAATATTATTAGTGTTTGAAAGGAGAAAAAATGAAAGACAAAATTTTTGGTGTTTTACAACGTGTAGGAAGATCATTTATGCTTCCAATAGCTATCCTTCCTGTAGCAGGTTTGTTACTTGGACTTGGTAGCTCTTTTACAAATGAAACAATGCTTAAAGCATACGGATTATTAGGTATTATGGGACCTGGAACAGTATTTAATGCAATATTTCAGGTAATGAGTGATGCGGGAAATATAGTTTTTACTAACCTGCCGATTATTTTTGCAATGGGTGTTGCAATAGGTATGGCAAAAAAAGAAAAGGAAGTTGCAGCACTTGCAGCAGCTATAGCTTTCTTCATTATGCACGCATCAATTGGTGCCATGATTACAATTAACGGTGGCGCAGAAAAAATGCTTGAAGGTGCCACAACAGATGTTGTAGGTATTACTTCATTACAGATGGGTGTGTTTGGTGGTATTATTGTTGGTCTTGGTGTTGCAGCACTTCATAACAAATTTTACAAAATCGAATTGCCACAGGTATTATCATTCTTTGGCGGAACAAGATTTGTTCCAATTATTTGTTCATTAGTTTTCACATTAGTTGGTATTTTAATGTTCTTTATCTGGCCGGTTATCCAGAGCGGAATTTACTCTGTTGGAGATTTAGTACTTAATTCAGGTTACGCAGGAACATGGGTATACGGATTTATGGAAAGACTTCTTATTCCATTTGGTCTTCATCACGTATTTTATCTTCCATTCTGGCAGACAGGCGTTGGCGGAACAATGGAAGTTGGAGGTCAGTTAATTGAAGGTGCACAGAATATTTTCTTTGCACAGCTTGCAGATCCATCAGTTACAAAATTTGCAGTTTCAGCAACAAGATTTATGTCAGGTAAGTTTCCACTTATGATTTTCGGACTTCCTGGAGCAGCACTTGCAATGTATAGAACAGCAAAGCCTGAAAAGAAGAAAGCAGTAGCAGGTCTTCTTTTGTCAGCAGCTTTAACATCAATGATTACAGGTATTACAGAACCATTGGAATTTACATTCCTTTTCGTTGCACCATTACTTTATGGTATTCACTGCGTATTTGCAGGACTTGCATATATGTTAATGCATGTATTTAAAGTAGGTGTAGGTATGACATTCTCAGGCGGTCTTATTGATATGTTCCTGTTTGGAATAATGCAGGGAAATGGAAAGACTAACTGGATTTGGATTGTTATTGTAGGTATTGTTTACTTTATCGTATATTATTTCTTATTTAGCTTCTTAATTAAAAAATTAGATTTGAAGACACCTGGTAGGGATGACAGTGAGGAAGTCAAACTTTATAGAAGAAGCGATGTTGAAGCTAAGAAAAATGGCAAGTCAGAAAACGGAGAAAATAGTGATGTTGACGAATTATCAGAAATGATTACTAACGGCTTAGGCGGAAAGAAAAATATTTCTGATGTTGACTGCTGTGCAACAAGACTTAGATGTACAGTTTTTAAAGCTGAATTGATTAATGACGGAATGCTTAAGGCAACAGGAGCGTCAGGTGTAGTACACAAGGGTAACGGTGTTCAGGTAATTTATGGACCAAAAGTAACAGTAATTAAGTCTAACTTAGAAGATTATCTGGAAACAGCTCCAAATATAGAGTATAATGGTAGCAATAGTCAGTCAGACGAAGTTGAAAACAAGACTGAGGATGGAAATAATCAGAAGGAGCAAGAGACAAAAATAGTAAAATCAATTATTATCTCAAGCCCTATTACAGGTATAGCCGCAGATTTAGGTACAGCGCCGGATGAAGCTTTTGCAAGCAGAATGATGGGAGACGGTGCAGTTGTAACTCCAACAGATTCAGTTGTTAAGGCACCTGCTGATGGTGAAATTGTATTTGTTTTTGATACTAAGCACGCAGTAGGATTTACAACAGAAGATGGTATTAGTATGATTATCCATGTTGGTATTGACACAGTAAAACTTAACGGCGAAGGCTTTGATGTAATGGTAGAAGCAGGACAGAAAGTTAAGAAGGGTGATCCTATTATGAAACTTGATTTGGATTATTTATCTGCCAATGCACCATCATTGGCATCACCTGTAATGTGTACAGAGCTTAGCGACAATCAAAAAATCAGATTACTTAAGGAAGGCGATATACAGGCAGGGGAATCACTTTTTGCTATTGATATTTACGAATAATGTCACAGAGTAATTAGGATATGTATAGAGTAAAAAAAGCGTTAAACCACAATGCGGTTGTGGCAATTGATGCAGAAAAATGTCAGGAATTTTTGATTTTGGGAAAAGGCATCGGGTTCGGTAAGAAAGTTACTGAGTATGTTGAACCAAGAGAGGAAGACACTGTATATTCAATGAAAGAATGTACGGAAAGAGGAGAGGCAGAAGACATTGTTAATGAAGTTTCTCCAGTTTGTTTAGAAATTGCAGATGCAGTTTTAAACAAGGCGGAAGAAGAATTTGGAAATATTGATAGAAGAATACTTTTTCCATTGGCAGACCATATTGAGTTTGCAGTCAAAAGAATAAAGAACAATGAGCAAATAAGCAATCCGTTAACACCGGATATAAGAGTTCTTTTTCATTCAGAATACAAAGTGGCAGAGGAAATAAAACCGCTGCTTCTCGAAAAGATGGGTGTTGAAATAGATGAACATGAGGTGGGATATATTGCACTTCACATTCATTCAGCCATTGATACAGAGAACGTATCCCAGTCAATGATAATAGCTCAGGGCGTACGTGAATGTATTTCAATGGTAGAAGCTGAAACAGGAAGAAAAATAAATGTTTTATCTATTTCATACAACCGTCTAATGAATCACATTAAATATATGATAGCAAGAGCCCTTAAAGGTGAAAAAATCAAGCTTAATCTGAACGACTATATGGAAAACAAATTTCCACAGGAATTTCAGATGGCAATCACCATATGTGACAATATAGGCCATTTGCTTAAGTTGTCCTTTGATGAGTCGGAGATAGGATATCTTGCAATGCACATCCAAAGGGTAACAAGCGGAGAGCTTGATTAAAAGTTGTGAAAGAAAAATAAAGAGAGTAAAACTAGTCAGATTAACCATAGTTGATTTGACTAGTTTTTTTGTGGGTGTGGAAGTGGTTTGTTTTGCAATTGCGGGAAAAGATTGTTTGTTTTGTCTTGATTCGCAGCCGATTACGTGTAGTAGAGCGAAAACGCTGTGGCACACGTAAAATATTGAAATATTTGTCTTGATTCGCAACCGATTACGTGTAGTAGAGCGAAAATGCTGTGTGACAAGTAATTTATTGAAATTAAGCTTGTATTTTTGCATGGGATTACGTGTCGATGAACGAAAATGTTATATGACACGTAATTCTCCAAAAGTTCATTGATATTTTATGAATAATTACGTGTCAGCGAAAGAAAATAGTGTATGATACGTAATTCTCCCAATTAAGCCTGTCCACAGAGCAAAAAAATCAAGTTTACCGCATTAGAAAATCATAACAAATAATCTAAAAACCTCATATGGTTATGAAAATAAAGAATAAATTATATGAATCTATGTTAAAAGTCATAACACGCTTATGAAAATATTAAGGAAGTCATGATTTTGACATAAATCCACTTGACTTCTAACTACCACGGGACTATACTACATTATATCAGTAATGTAGTATAGTTGATTAAAGATATTATACAAGGAGGTACATCATTGAAAATTGATGAAAACAGTATGATTCCAATCTATGTGCAAATTGCTGATTCCATTGAAGATGACATACTATCAGGAAAATTGAAGGAGAACGATACATGTTACTCACAATTAGTTTTGGCGAAGGAGCTTAAAGTCAATCCGGCTACTGCGGCGAAAGGAATTAATCTTTTGGTTAGCAGAGGGATTCTTATAAAGCACAGAGGCCAGGCAATGACAGTTGCAGGCGATGCCATAAGTATGATTTCAGAAAGGAAGAGGCATAGTGAAGTGGAACAGATAGCAGAACAATTAATTAAACTAAGTAAGAAATTATCAATTACAAAAGAGGAGTTACTTAAACTAATAGCAGAACAATACGATAAGAAGTAAATAAGACAAAAAAGCTAAACATAAAGTTAAACAATCAAAAAAATTAAATACTAAGCTAAAAAGAAAAACAGACACATAATTAAATACAAAGCTAAGTACAAAAGCCAGAAAAAACAAACAAAAAAGAAGTAATTCACAACAAGTAGTTGTAACAACAATTTTAGTCAGGAGGGAAGTGCAGCAATGCATAATGAAAACATGGAAGAGATTAAAAGCATAAGCATGCAGAATGTAACTTTCTCATACAAGGGAAAGAAAAGATATGTTTTTGAAGATTTTTCTGTAGATATTGAGCCAAATCACATTACGGGAATAATTGGTAGAAACGGACAGGGAAAAACAACATTAATGAATTTAATAGCCGGCAAGTTTGAACCGGATGAAGGAATAATTGAAATAGACGGAAAGAATCCGGCAACTGATATAGGGACAGCTAAGCGTATTATTTATGTGGCAGGGGTAATGAGTTACAGCGAAATTAAGTTAAAAAAGATAATCGAAGAGTATAGGTTGATGTATGAAAAATTTGATGAAGAGTTTGCTTATAAGTTAATGGAATTATTTGGTTTAAATAAAAAAGCAAAAATTAAAAATCTGTCAAAAGGTCAGGAAACAATTTTTAATTTTTGTTGTGGAATGGCAACAAGAGCAGACATAACAATACTTGATGAGCCGGTTTCGGGAGTTGATGCAATAAGCAGAAACAAAATATATGAAATTATTTTAAGAGACTACATAGAACATCCAAGAACAATATTAATTTCAAGTCATATGTTAGGTGAAATGGAAAAGATTTTGTCACATATGATAATGATAGGAAACAACGATGTACTTTTTGCAGGAGATATTGAAGAACTGAAAGACAGCGTTTACAGGGTAGACGGCGAACTTGCAAATATTGAAAAATATTGTGAAGAAAAGAAAGTTTTATATAAGAAAAATCAGACATTGGGAGCTATGGCAGTTATCGAAGGCAGACTTAACAAAGAGGAAGCAGAGAAAGCCGATGAATTGGAACTTGCCACAAGCAAGCTTTCAGGGGAAGAAATTTATATGTATAAGACAGATTTGAAAAACGCAAATCAGATGGAGGCATTATGGGAAAAGAAGAACTAAATAATATTAAAAAAATGTATTTGCTAAGAATGCACACAAATAAAAAATATGCAATAATAGTATTTTGGGTTGCCATTGTATTTGCATTAGTAGATATATTGTCAATGGTTATAAATTTTTCAACAGACAAAGATGTATTTTATCTGAATCTTAACCGCAATAGCGGTGCATTGTTTTGTATAGTAATTTTGGTATTGGTTATCACATCCTTTAATATTGGTGAATACAAAAACAATTATATGGTATTTCCACAGAACAGTGTTACAAGATATGTATCAGCATATTTGGCCGATGTAACAACCTTTGGAATTGCGTCATTGTTTCAGGTAATGAACCAGTTGATTTTGTTTGGTGCGGTATCACTAGTTTCATTATTTAATAAAAACATAAAACTAATAAATGTTTTTTCAATGAAAACTGTTTTTGCTGAGCTTGTATATTTATTGGGATGTTTTTTACTTATTACAGCAATTATCAAATTATTTGCAGTTATTTATAGAAAAAGCATGGCAGTATTTGGCGTTATTACAATTGCACTAATTGTAGGAGATTTAAGCTATAGGAATATTTTGCAGAACATTGCAGCTTATGCCAAGGAAAATAACAAATTATTCCTATGTGAAAAAGCTATAGATTTAGTTTCAGCTATAGCTGGATTTTATAAAAGAGAATATAATATGGGATTATTTTTCTTAAAAATCGTAGTGACTCTTGTAATAGCATTCTTCATAGGATTTATTATTGAAAAGAAAATCCGTGATAGCAAGTCATTGACTTTTGGCGGAAATCAAAGAGCAATATTAATAAGAATAATGGCAGTTTGCGGTTTTACAATGGCAATAGCAGGGGTTACTATGTATTCTGGCAGTAACGTAATATCTAAAACAGCTACTGAAAAGAAAACATATCCGTTACAAATAAAAGAAGGTGACAAGTACCCGCAGACAATTTCAACTTCTTATGATATGAGTGCAGTTGGAGTAGGAAACATTGATATAAGTAAAAGCAAAAATCCAAGAATTGTAATTGAAAGGATGGAATTAGATTCAAAGAGCAAAAATAAATATATTAAAGATGTGTTTAAGGATTGCCAGATAAGTGCAGAAGTTAAAGATGGAAAAATTCAAGTTACAAGCAGTGCAAAAGATAACAAATTTGTTTACATATCAAATATGTATCAGGAAAAAAAACCACGTAAGAAGATTTTTAAACAAAGATCAGACAGCGGATTCAATTATGGGTACGGATATTGAAAACATGGCTAACAGTTATATGACAGAATATTTTGTTACGCTGTATGTTCCAAAGGCAAACATAGTCAAAGATGATGAAGACTACAATATGAAATTGTTTGTTAATGGAAGAGATATGAGTGATAACTTGGGATATTTTGATGAAGAATAAAAGCAAATATAAATGCAAATTTAGAAGATAAAGGAGATTATTCTCCTTTATTTTTTTTATAATATATGTTATTCTATCTTTAGATTTTGCACTTATGAATAATACTATAAGTATTATCACAAATTTGGCGTGCATATATGATAGAGGAGATAAAGATGAACAGAGTTTTATTAAAGTTAAGCGGGGAAGCCTTAGCAGGTGATAAAAAAACTGGTTTTGATGAAGATACTTGTGTAGCTGTTGCAAAACAGGTTAAGACTATAGTAGATAAGGGAGTTCAGGTAGCTATCGTTATCGGTGGCGGAAATTTCTGGAGAGGACGTACAAGCAATAAGATTGACAGAACAAAGGCTGACGGAATCGGTATGATGGCAACAATTATGAACTGCATGTATGTATCAGAAATTTTCAGAACAGAAGGAATGGATACTAATGTATATACACCTTTTGCATGTGGAACATGGACTAAGTTATTTTCAAAGGATGAGGCAGTAGCAGACCTTAATGCAGGAAAGGTTGTTTTCTTTGCAGGTGGTACAGGACATCCTTATTTCTCAACAGATATGACTATGGTTCTTAGAGCCATTGAAATTGAAGCTGACTGCATTCTTGGTGCAAAAGCAATTGACGGTGTTTATGACAGTGATCCTGCTGTTAACCCTGATGCTAAGAAGTACGATGAACTTTCAATCAGCAAGATTGTTGATGATAGATTAGGTGTTATTGACTTGGCTGCAAGTGTTCTTGCAATGGAAAACACAATGCCAATGTTATTGTTTGGTCTCAACGAAGAAGACAGTATTAATAAAGCAGTTTCAGGCGAAAAGATTGGTACAAGAATTACAGTAGAATAAGAATATTGCAGATTAAGATATTTAAGAAAAAACTTTTAAGGAGATTATTTATTATGGAAGAATTATTAATGACTTACGAAGAAAAAATGGAGAAGTCTTTAAAAAATTTGGATGACGAATTTGGAGCAATTAGAGCAGGTAGAGCTAATCCAAGAGTGTTAGACAGAATTACAGTTGATTACTACGGAGCACCTACACCACTTCAGCAGGTAGGTAACATATCCGTACCGGAAGCAAGAGTAATTGCCATTAAGCCATTTGATCCTTCAATTTTAGGTGATATTGAACA
>ERZ840057.3082-NODE-3082-length-10280-cov-3.331051_pt1 | contig 10280 bp, 9 predicted proteins | sample MGYA00519907_ERZ840057 | MGnify/ENA primary metagenome ERZ840057 (study PRJEB31850, sample SAMEA3708862) | human gut metagenome | biome: human gut; feature: human-associated habitat; material: faeces | place: China | collected 2014 ...
CTCGCCGCCGCAGGTGATTTTGCGGACCAGGCCCTGGGCATTGAGGACATACACGTCGCTGCCGCCGATGTCGTAGGCGGCGGCCAGGCTGCCGGTTCCGGTCACTGTACAGGAGGTCCACTTTACAGTCTCGTTGCAGACCACCTGGCCGTCCTCCTGCATCACCAGCAGCTGGCTGTTGGTGACGATAGCCAGGCTGCCGTCCAGAGAGGCAAAGCAGCTGGTGCGGTCGGCGGCGTAGTGGTACAGCTGGGCGCAGCCGGTCTCGTCCTTTTTGGCCCGGGCATAGGTCACGCTGCGGCGCAGCCCGTCGAAGGCGGTGGTATCCGTCAGGGCGGCGATGAGCACCACCGCCAGCAGCACCACGGCCACCGCCGCAAACCATATGGGCTTCAGCTCCGGCCGCTTCCGGCGCTGCACCCGGCGGGGCGCCTCCTCCTGGAGGTTGCCCTGGTCAAATTCCATCCGGTCCATTGAGTCTTTCATCTTCATACCACACCCTTGTCAGGTACAGACCTCCCGGCGGGGCGGTGGGCCCGGCCAGGGTACGGTTGCCGCTGTCCAGGATCACAGGGATCTCCTCCGGCGTCAGCTTCCCCTCCGCCGCGTAGAGCACCGTGCCGGTGATGGCCCGTACCATATTATACAAAAATCCATTCCCTTTGACAAGCAGAATCACGGTATTCCCCTGCTTTTCTATGGTAATGTCGTAGATTGTACGAATTGTATTCTGCTTTTCTGTGCAGTTTGTACAAAACGTTGCAAAGTCGTGTGTCCCGATAAAATGCTGTGCCGCCTCCTGCATCAGAGGAATGTCCAGCTTGCGGCGATAGAGCAGTTCCAGATCTGTTGTAAAGGGATTCTTGCTTTCGCTGTTGTGGATCCGGTACATATATTCTTTTGCCTTACAGCTGAACCGGGCGTGAAAGTCCGCCGGCATCTCCTCCACCCGATAAATGGAAATATCCTCCGGCAGATAGCCGCAGGCACCACGGATAAAGTTGCGCTCTGGCAGCTGCTTTTCCGTCTGCATGGTAAAGCAGTATTCTTTTGCGTGTACCCCGGTGTCTGTCCGGGAACAGCCCTGAATGGTGACCGGTTCATTGAAAAGCTTGGAAAGCGCTGTTTCCACCACTTCCTGCACCGTGATTCCATTGGGCTGACGCTGGAATCCGTGATAGTTTGTCCCACGGAATCCCATGGTCACTTTCAAATTTCTCATGTTTCCGTGTCCTCCGCATCGTTATGTGTTATCTCTTTTACGGTCTGTTGTACTGCCACAGGCTGCAAGAAAGGTTTCCCTCGTTTATGTTCGATCACCGCCAAAACGATGAGCAGCAGCACTGCGCCCGTTGTAGCACACGCCCCTGCCGCAAAGCCCTTCGGGCAATAGTGCAGCGAAATGGTATGCGTTCCGGCTGTGACCGGCACAGCGATCATGGCATTACCGATGGGCGTGATCGCTGTTTTGACGCCGTCTACCTCTGCCTGCCAGCCTTCCTCATACGGAATGGAAAAATAGCAGAGGCCGTCCTGTGATGCGGTGAGTGAACCGCTGAGTTTTGTGTCTGTAAATTCTGTGATCTGGATTCCACCGGACTGCAGCTTAGCGTAACCCTCTTCCAGGGCTGCAAGGTTTAGCTGATACACATAGACCATGGCCGTTCCGGTGACAGAATCTGCCGGCAGTGAAACGGAAACGCTTGCAGTCTCACTGCCCGAAAATGTTCCCATGGGGAAAATATAACCTTGATTGCCGTTGTTATACGACCCTGCAAAACTGTCGTTGCGCAGAACTGAAATACTGGAGCCATTGGGAAGGCTCATATACCCATACAGCGTTCCGTCCACCGGAAGTTTATAATTATATTGCAGCTTTCTGGTTTCTGCGCCGGCGTCTGCCTGGTAGGTATAGCTGCCGTAGCCGTTTTTCGTGGCATCTGCACCCTCATACAAAACGCTGTCTACCTCCATCCGGGTGAACAGCGGCGTTTCAACTCCGGTTGCCAGACGGAACAAGGTATTCTGATTGTCAAATGGATTGCCGTCCGGGGCAGCGGCATAGTCCTGCAGCGAAGCTGCTGTCCAGAATCCAACCGGCAGATCATACTGATTCTGATAGGAATAGCACGCTCCCTCAGATGCAAGCTGCTGCCATTCCTGCAAATCCAGCACAGAACCGCTCCGGCTTATTAGATAGCGGATTCCGGAAAAGGCATTGCTGACCGGCGTACCGCCGCCATAGTAGTAGCGGTTCCCTGCCTCAGATGCCGGAACGCCGATAGCACGCATCCACTTTGTCACACTCTCATTCGCTGTGGAAGAAAACTGCGACAGTCCGTGATAACCGTACAGCGCCGGGTCATTCAGCGTGTACCAGGAAGAAAGCTCTGTCCGATAGAAAAGGCTGTCATCCTGTTCCCTAATCTGCGCCAGCAGTGATTCCACTTCTTCATGCTGTGTCGGGTAACTGAGGTAATCTGAGGTGGACACGGTTTCTGTTCCAAGTTTTACATTCTGGAACATTTCAAATGCAAGAACGATGGAAAGCGAAAGATACAGCAGTTTTTTTCCGAAAATCTCCCGGAAAAACAGCAGCAGGATCACAGCATACAGGAGCATGACTGCTACAGACCAGTACACCGCCTGGTTTTCCTGCACATTGTAGGAGACGGCAAATACCAGCACAGCCATAACCAGCATCGCCAGAATGTCCCAGACCTTGAACTTTTCTTCCAATGCCGCAAGAAAGGCACGGTAGCCTACAGTCAGCAGCACAAAGGAGAACAAGAACGAAAAACGATATGGGAGCATATTCGGGAAGTGAAAGCCGTGCCAGATGTAGTTCAGCACGTTGCAGTTACAGCTGATAAGCAGGAATGCCAGCACCAGAATTGCCCCGACTTTTTCCCGTATCCGGATAGCTGCAGAGCGCAGGAACGGCCCCATCAGCGCCAGCGACAGCACGCCGCAAGCCAGATTCGGCAAGCCGTCCTTTGCCGTCGGCTCATGGAAACTGATGAGGTCTGCCGCAAGCGTGCGCCAGCTCTCATAGAACTGCACCGTGGTCGGGAAAATGTTATTGACGCTATAGGTCAACTGCAACGCATAGTATGCCGGCAAAAGCACGATCGCCGCCAATGCACCGCCCAGCAGAGATCCCAGCAGCATTGCAATGGTACGCCCCGGCAGCTGTGCCGGTTTCAGATAGAACACGCATAGGCACACGTAGGCGATCACTGCAAAAATGCAGGTGAACATACCGATATAAAAATTGGTGAAAAGAGAAAGTCCCAGAGCGACCACATAGAGACGGTATTTTCCGTCACGCACCAGGTAAACCAAGCCCAGCACCACGAGCGGCAAAAGTGCAACTGTATCCATCCAGATGATGTTCCAGTAGTAGCCCAGGATGTAGCTGCAAAGCGCATACATCACAGCAAAAAGGCAGATGGAAAAGTCATCTCTGCGAAATGTTCCACGGAGAAACAGCGCAAAAAACAAGCCGGCACAGCCGATTTTCAGGAGAAGTACCACTGTGACTGCTTCACGCAGAATGGATTCAGGAACCAGAACGGTGAGCAGATTCAGCGGACTTGCCGCATAATACGCAAAAATGGAGAGAAAGTTTGTCCCCATACCGGAATCCCAGGTATACAAAAGAGAACCGCCGCTCCGGAGTTTTTCATGCAGCAGCCGCAGAAACGGATAATATTGATGCCAGAAATCTGTCACCAGTATTTGTCTGTCTCCAAAGGGGTGTACCTGCTGCAGGACAAATCCCACCGCCAAAAGCAGCATCGGGATGCAAAACGACAGCAGCAAAACCAATCTTCCGCAGCTTTTCTTTCCGGGTTTTCCGGAGGCGGTTGTCTCGGACAGCGTTGCGTTCATGAAAATGTCTCCTTACCAGATGATTTTGACAGCAACTGCCGCAGCAAACAGCAGCACTGTGACTGTCATTGCGATATAGTCCCGGCTCGCCGCATGGAGCTGGCGCATCTTGGTGCGCCCTGCCTCGCCACGATAGCACCGGCACTCCATTGCCGTTGCAAGCTCTTCTGCACGGTGAAAAGAGGACACCAGCAGCGGAACCAGAATCGGCACCAGTGCCTTGGCACGCTGCACCAGATTTCCCTCGCTAAAGCTTGCACCTCTCGCCTTCTGGGCTGTCATGATCTTGTCCGTTTCTTCCAGCAGCGTCGGAATAAAGCGGAGGGAAATCGTCATCATCATTGCAAAGGTATGCACCGGAACGTGCAGCTTTTTCAACGGCGACAGCAGACGCTCAATGGCGTCTGTCAAGGCAATGGGCGATGTGGTATAAGTCAGCAGAGATGAACCGGCAAGCAGCACGATGATGCGTGTCACCATCAGTATTGCCGTCCGCACGCCGCCTTCGGTCAGTTTTAGAAAATGCCATTTCCAGTAAACATCGCCACTGTCTACCATGAGCAGATCCAGAACTGCGGTAATCATCAGAACCGGAATCAGCGGCTTGATGCTTTTCCAGATCAGCCTAACGGGAATTTTGGAAAACGACAGTGCCAGGATGCAGAATACAACGCCGAATAAGATCGAATACAGATGCTGTCCCATAAACAGCATTGCAATAAACAGCAGCGTCATAATAATCTTGAACCGGGGATCCATGCGATGCACCGGACTGGAGCCTGGGAAATATTGTCCGATGGTAATGTCTTTCAGCATTGTCACTGTTCCCCTTTCTTCCGGTACCATGCGATCAGCTGTTCTTTCGCCTGCTCTACCGTGAAAATATCTTCCGTCAGCGGGATTCCCTTTGCCCGGAGCGCATTGCAGACACGGGTGATCTGCGGCACAGCCAGTCCGATCGCCTGTAGTTCTTGTGAACGGCGAAATACATTTTCTACCGTACCGTAGCAGAACACCTTTCCGGCGTTCATTACCAGAATCTGCTGTGCGTGGCGTGCCACATCTTCCATGCTATGAGAGACCAGCAGAATCGTTGCTCCGGTCTGTCGGCGGTACGCCTTGATCTCCTCCAGGATCTCTTCCCTGCCACGGGGATCCAACCCGGCGGTCGGCTCGTCCAGAATCAATACTTCCGGCCGCATCGCCATAACACCGGCGATCGCCACACGGCGTTTCTGACCGCCGGACAGCAAAAAGGGCGACTGCTCCAGAATGTCATCCGATAAACCGACAATGGCAGCCGTTTCCTTTACCCGTGCCTGGACTTCTTCCTCCGCCAGCCCCATGTTTCGGGGCCCGAATGCAATATCCTTTGCTACGGTCTCCTCAAAGATCTGGTATTCCGGATACTGGAACACCAGTCCGACCCGAAACCGCACCTGGCGCATCTGCGCCTTTTCTGCCCAGATATCCTTTCCGTCCAGAAGGATGCTTCCCTCAGTCGGTTTCAGCAGTCCGTTCAGATGCTGTATCAATGTGGACTTACCAGATCCAGTATGCCCGATGATACCCACAAAAGAGCCGGACTCTATTTCCAGATCCACATGGTCAACCGCTGTTTTTTCAAAAGGAGTGCCGATACCATAGCGGTATGTCAGTCCTTTGGTCTGTATCGTTGCCAACTGCCCACCTCATTTCACGCCATGCACTTGAGAATTGCATCCACACACGCATCTTCGCTGATAATATGACCATCCAAAGGCATACCGGCTTTTTGGAGTTCATACACCAGTTCTGTCACCTGCGGCACATCCAGACCCACCGTTTTCATTTCTTCCACATGAGAAAAGACCTCTGCCGGCGTGTCATCCAGCAAGATGTTTCCGTCATCCATGACAATAACACGGTCAGCCTGTGCGGCCTCTTCCATATAATGCGTAATCAGAATTACGGTAATGCCGTAATTCCGGTTCAGCATCCGAACGGTTTTCATCACTTCCATGCGCCCCTTAGGGTCAAGCATTGCCGTCGGCTCGTCCAGGACGATACAAGACGGACGCATGGCAATGATGCCGGCAATGGCGATACGTTGTTTTTGTCCGCCGGACAGCTGATTCGGTGCGTGCATCCGATATTCATACATTCCAACCGCTTTCAGGGCATCGTCCACCCGTTCCCGAATCGTTTCCGGCGGCAGCCCCAGATTTTCCGGTCCGAACGCCACATCTTCCTCCACGATCGTTGCAACGATCTGGTTGTCCGGATTCTGAAACACCATGCCCACGTGCTGTCGGATGTCGTACAGCTTTTCTTCATTGCAGGTGTCCATGCCGGAGACCCACATCTTGCCGCCGGTGGGCAGCAGAATTGCGTTCATATGCTTTGCCAGCGTGGACTTTCCGCAGCCATTATGCCCCAGGACCGCCACAAAAGAACCGGGCTGAAAAGTCAGCGACAGATCTTTCAGAATCTCCGGTGAGACGACTTTTCCCTCTTCATCTGTATAGTGAAATGACAGGTGTTCTGCCATGATCTGGTTTTCCATGGTATTTCTCCTTTGCGACATTATTTTCGCCGCATTGCAAGCAGCAGAATCACAACAAGTACGACAACGCCGGCGGCAAACAGCCCATACGGCGCAAGAAAACGAAACATTTCCCACACACCCTCCGGCGGCATTCCGTAGACATAGCGGCGATCCAGGTACTGAATCCCGGCAGCAAATCCGTCTGCTGCCAGGGCGCAAATGCCCAGGAGCAGAACAATCCATTGTTCCCGATGCACGTTATCGTTTCCAGATGGCAGTTGAGCCGCAGGGCAGCACCATGCCGCTTTCTTCGACCGGCAGACCAATCTCGTCTGCGGTCACATCGCCGCCGAATTTCGGCTTTAACACGCTGCCCAGCAGATACCCCATTACCGCCGGAGAAAGTCCGGTGGTATAGCTGTTGAGCAGGAAGAACAGCGGATCATCCGAAAGCACGCCGGAACAGAGTTCTACCAGATCGTAGATGTTCTCTTCCAGTTTCCAGACTTCGCCGCCTGGTCCTCTGCCATAGCTGGGCGGATCCATAATGACGGCATCGTATTTTCTGCCGCGGCGGATCTCTCTCGCCACAAACTTTTCGCAGTCATCCACGATCCAGCGAATGGGCTTTTCCGTCAGACCGGACAGCGCCGCATTTTCTCTTGCCCACTGCACCATGCCTTTGGATGCGTCCACATGGCAGACAGATGCCCCGGCAGAGGCACACGCCAGCGTTGCGCCGCCGGTATAGGAAAACAGGTTCAGTACAGAAATCGGTCTGCCGGCGCTGCGAATCTGCTCCGCCATCCAGTCCCAGTTTACTGCCTGCTCCGGAAACAATCCGGTGTGCTTGAATCCGGTGGGCTGAATCTTAAAGGTGAGTCCCAGCGGTTCATAGTCCATTTCCCAGGAGGTAGGCAGCTTTTTGGCGAATGCCCAGCTGCCGCCGCCGGAGGATGAACGGCTGTAGTGACCGTCTGCCTTTTTCCAGCCCGGATGCTTTTTCGGGGTTTTCCAGATGATCTGCGGATCGGGCCGCACCAGTGTGACACCATGCCAGCTTTCCAGCTTTTCCAGCTGGGAGGTATCTAATATACGATATTGTTTCCAACCATTTGCTATTCTCAATTTCGGGCTACTCCTTTATTTGCTTATGATGCGGCAAAAATTTTTACCTGCTCTGTGATTGCCTGTGCAGCGGTCTCGATCTGCGCTGCATCTTTTCCCTCGACCATAACACGAATAAGCGGCTCTGTTCCGCTTTCCCGAACCAGGATGCGTCCGTTTTCGCCCAGGATGGCAGTGTATTTTTCGATCATTGCAGCGATATCGGCGTCGTCCTGCCACAGACCTTTCTTCTGCGGCTGAATGGTGACATTATACAGCACCTGCGGGAATGTCTCCATCAGGCTTGCCACTTCGCTCATCTTCTTGCCGGATTTCTTCAGAATCTCCAGGAGCTTGATGCCGGAAAGCTCGCCGTCGCCAGTGGTTGCCTCATCCAGGAAGATGATGTGTCCGCTCTGTTCGCCGCCGATGTTATAGCCGCCGGCAAGCATCTCTTCCAGCACGTAGCGGTCGCCGACCTTTGTCGCCTTGGCATCGATCTGATTTGCCTTTGCAAAGTGGAAAAAGCCCAGGTTGGTCATAACGGTAACTACTGCTGTATCCTTTTTCAGCTTGCCCTCCTGCTGCAGCGCTTGTGCGCAGATCGCAATGATCTTATCGCCGTCTACCAGCACTCCGTTTTCATCGACAGCCAGACAGCGGTCTGCGTCGCCGTCAAATGCCAGACCCAGGTCGCAGTCATGCTCCTTTACATATGCCATGAGGTTTTCCATATGGGTAGAGCCGCAGTTTTTGTTGATGTTTGTGCCGTCCGGAGATGCGCTGAGCATATGTACTTCTGCACCCAGACGTGTAAAGAGTTCCTCTGCTGTGGTGGAAGAGCTGCCGTTTGCGCAGTCCAGCGCCACACGGATGCCGGAGCAGTCTGTTGCAACACAGCCTGCCAGGTAAGAGATATAGTCCTCCTTGGCGTTGGTGTACTCAGAGATCGCACCGACACGGATATCGGACTGCAGCTCGATTTTTTCCGGGTGATCCAAAATCAGCGCCTCGATCTCTTCTTCGGTAGCATCCGGCAGCTTATAGCCGGTAGCTGCAAACAGCTTGATGCCGTTGAACTCCACACTGTTATGGGATGCAGAGATCATAACGCCTGCATCTGCACCGTGTGTCCGTACCAGATATGCCACAGCCGGCGTGGGAACTACGCCCAGCTTGACTGCCTCTGCCCCGACAGAACAGATTCCGGCGCAGAGGGCTGCCTCCAGAATATCCGAAGAGATACGGGTGTCCTTTCCGATAAAGATCTTCGCCCGGTGCTTTGCCTCTTTTGTCAGTACCAGAGCCGCTGCTCTGCCGATCTGCATTGCCATTTCACAAGTCAGTTCTGTGATGGCAACTCCTCTTGCGCCATCTGTTCCAAATAATCTGCCCATGATCTTATTTCCTTTCGTTCTGTCAAAAATATATTTCAGGCGATACTGCGCAAAATCCGCTTTTCGGCTTTGTGCGGCATCCCCATTCAGCTGAACTTCTCATTCAGCGGAAAGTGTCATTTGTCCATCCATGCCGCCGGCATCCGGCTGCTGATAGCCCAGATGCTGGTATGCCAGCGCCGTGGCACAGCGTCCCCGTGGTGTTCTCGCCAGGAATCCCAGCTGCATCAGATATGGCTCGCACACATCCTCCAGCGTCACTGTCTCTTCGCCCAGAGCGGATGCCAGGGTTTCCAGTCCCACCGGACCGCCACTGTAGCCCTTGATAATCATTTCCAGCATACGGCGGTCGTTGCTGTCCAGCCCCAGTTCATCGATTTCCAGACGATTCAGCGCCATATGTGCGATTTCCTGTGTGATCTCACCGTTGCCCATTACATCTGCGAAGTCACGCACACGCTTGAGCAGACGGTTTGCAATACGAGGTGTTCCCCTGGCACGGCTTGCGATCTCCATTGCGCCGTCTATGGAGCATGGGATCTTCAAGAGCATGGCGCTGCGGCGAACAATGTCCGTCAGCTGCTCAGTGGTGTAGAGTTCCAGCCGCAGGATCACGCCGAAACGGTCACGGAGCGGACTGGAAAGCTGACCGGCACGAGTGGTTGCGCCAACCAATGTAAACGGGTTCAGATCAACACGCAGAGAGCGTGCCGACGGTCCCTTTCCCATGATAATATCAATGGCGTGATCCTCCAGAGCCGGGTACAGAATTTCCTCGACCTGTCGATTCAGCCGGTGGATCTCATCGATAAACAGGACGTCATTGGGCTGAAGATTGGTCAGTATCGCTGCCAGATCCCCTGCCTTTTCAATTGCCGGTCCTGTTGTAACACGCAGATTAACGCCCATTTCGTGGGCAATGATAGAGGACAGTGTGGTCTTGCCCAGTCCCGGAGGACCATAGAGCAGGACGTGATCCAGGGGATCGCCACGGCGCTTTGCTGCCTCAATGTAGACCGCCAGGTTTTCTTTCACCTTATCCTGTCCGATATATTCCACAAGCGTCTGCGGGCGCAGGGACACTTCCACTTCGTGGTCTTCTTCCACTTCACGTGGTGTCACCATCCGCTCCTCAAACTGCATATCGCTGGTCTCGATCATCTTGTCTCACTCCTCTCTCAGAAATTGCGCTGTTTTCCAAATTCCTGCAATGTCAGCCGAATCAGTTCCGACGCCGACAGAGACGGGTCGAGTTTTGCCACAATGGGTGCCACTTCACTCTGGGTGTAGCCCAGTGTCACAAGCGCCTCGATTGCCTCGCCCACACTGCCGGCAGACTGAGATGCCGCCGCCAC